>Ga0307984_1000401_pt1 | contig 19408 bp, 19 predicted proteins | sample EllFjometageno78_FD_203169 | JGI IMG/M metagenome (GOLD analysis project Ga0307984, IMG submission 203169) | Marine microbial communities from Ellis Fjord, Antarctic Ocean - #78 | ecosystem: Environmental > Aquatic > Marine > Unclassified | place: Southern Ocean | collected 2014-10-09
TGAATCAGTTAGTCTATGACCAAACCCGACATTTCTATCTTTTAACCATATAAAATCTGGTTGTAAATCTGAGTTACCATCGTTGGTAATTGCTCTATTATTAGTATTATTACCAGTCCAAAGAGCAGTCTGAAAATGTGCACTTGGGTCATCTATTGTTGTATAAGCCATTATCCAAACTCCGCTAAGTTTTTAGTACATAAGGCGTAATAGCCTGTAGGTGGTGCGTATTCAAAAGTTCCATAGTCGTTGGCATCACTTGCCGCACTTGCGATTGTCATGGTTGTATAGCCTCCAAAGTTTACTTCATTGGTTGAGCTATTAGTTCCACCATAAGGAAGTAAAAGTCTATTAGCTAACCCATCTAAACTTATGGCACTTCCAATAATGCTCCCATTTTCATAATAACTAATTTGATTATCATCCATGTTTAAAGCAACAGCATAAACAACCGAAGTTCCAAATGTGTAGCTTAAAGTTGTATCATCCCTATTACTTCCTGAATCATTTATTTCTACTGTATTATCTCCGTTATATAAGAATAAAGAATATTGACCGCTAAAAACAGTTTGAGAAGCTGTATCGTCTTGGACACCCATAAAACTTACAGAGCCGCCCATTTTATATTCCCAGTACCATTTGCCAGAAGTAACTCCCATAGTTGCTTTGGCTTGTGTCCATCCACCAGCAGCTTCTGCTGTTTTTGTTGCACCTTCTGTGATAGTTGGATTTCCGTTAGAATTTGTATAATTATAATTAACATTCCAAGTGGCAAAATTATTAGTGGGAGTGTCTGTGGCTTGGTCGGCTGCTGTGATGTTGTTTAGCACAGCATCAATATCACTTCCTTTTGGGTTAGCCCCCAAATTAGAAGAATCACTAAAGTTTAAATAACTTCCCTGTGTTCCATAAGTTCCTATAAATGCTTTAGGTTTCCAGATACCACTGTCTTCATCAAACTCACCAAAGTCAGAGGCAGCATATTGTGTTCCATCAATGTAATGACATTCTGCTAAATAACCTGATGTGCTGTAGTAGGTTGAATTATAAGCTCCCCATCTCCAAGGATTATTAACACCACTTAAACCTATAGCTAAGTCAAAATTTTGGTCTGGGTATTCTTCTATTGCGAAAGAAGTTTCTTGAACACCATTTACATATAACTTAACTCTATTAGATGCTGTGCTTTGCGTGGTGTCTATTGCAACTACAAAATGATAGAAAGCTGAAGTGTCTCTGAATTTTCTATTTGTAAATAATCTTTTCTTGGTAGCGTCCATTCCATTCTCCAGCAAAATCTGGTCGTTTTCTAGGAAAAACCTTACCGTTTCACCAGTTTTAAAAATGCCCCCAACTTGCATATCGCCACTTGCAAGTAGTTCTGTTCGTTTCAACCAACAGCTATAGGTAGCAGTTCTTCTGCTTCCTGTTGAAGTATTGGTAATTGTTAAGTACTCAGTATTATCAGCCTCTAACTTCAAAGAGTTATCAATATCATAACCTGTAGACACACTACCTCTATTTGCTCCTCTTGCTAACGTTTCCATGTATTAAGTTTGTGCCATGTTTTGACTTCTTCCAATCTCTTGCCAAACGCTACCGTTGTATCTGAATGAGAAGATGTCTGTTTTAGAAGCTGTCGCTGTAACTGTTGGTGCTGTACTTGAAGCCCATTCAAAGACTGTGTTCCAAGCTACTGTTCTAGCAGTTCCACCTTGAGCTAACTCGATTGAGATGATTGCTCCTTCTACTGCGTTACTGGGGGCTGAGAAAGTCGTGTTCTCTGTGGTCACATGATATGCGTTAGCTGCTGCTGCTGAATCCCAAGCTGTTGCTGCTGAGCTTGATGTAATCGCTACTTGAGCAATCTTAGCAGACGTTGCTGCTGTTAGTATACCTGTTACTGCAAGGGTTGTTGCCATGTCTACAGCTCCGTCAATATCTACCACATCTAAGTTAGTAGTACCGTCTACATCAATGTCTCCAGAGATGTCTAAGCTTGCAAAGACTGAAGTTCCTGTTCCTGTAACAATACCTGTAACACTTAGACCAGTTGAATCAATAACTGCTCTTTCTGTTCCAGCTGTATCAAATCTAATCTTATCTTCGTCTGAACCTTCTTCTACTTGAACCTTTGTATCACCATCAGCATCTTCTAGTACTAGGGCAGAGGTGATAGCTGTATTAAGCCATGTAACACACTCTACTAATACTCCACTTGCAGGAGCTGTGTCCATTGTTAAAGTATTACTAGAAATAGCGTAAGTACCTTTGTGTTGTACTACACCGTCTAGGGTTAAGACTGTTGCGTTCTCATTAACTGGTGCTGATGTAAGGGTAAGAGTAGCATCACTACCATCCCCTGTCATTGTATTTATAATTGGAGCAGTTCCACCACTGGCACCTGCAATAGCACCCCATGAATCTGTATAGCCTTCAAAGTCTCCTGTTTCAGAATTATATCTGAAGTAACCAGCTGCAGGACTTCCGGGTCTCTGTGCTGTGTTACCTACTGGTACGTGTACCGCATCTGTATTGGCACCTAAATCTAAACTAACATCTGGTGTTGTTTGATTGATACCTACTCTGTTAGTACTTACGTCTGCAAATAAAACACCACTGTCAACATTTAAGTCTCCAGAGAATGTAGAAGCTGCAAAGGTTGTAGGGACTATGTTAGCACTACCATCGAAGCTTACACCACCGATAGTCCTTGCTGTTGCAAGAGCTGTTGCTGTACCTGCTAGACCTGAAGTTGCTTGATTACCTGCAGCGTTAACGCCCGGTAAGTTAATATTAGCACTTCCGTCAAAGCTAACTCCACCTATTGTTCTTGCAGTTGTTAATGTAGCTGCTGAACCTGTTGTGTTTTGATTGAGTGTTCCAACTGTAAAGTCTAATGTGTTGTCTGCGTCTTGATAAGCTACTGTAATACCTGATTCAGTATTAGAACCAACCATAGTACCGATAGTATCTGAAATAACTTCTGATAAGTCTATGTTAGCACTACCGTCAAAAGAAACACCATGAATTGTTCTAGCTGTTGCTAGTATCGTGGCTGTATCAGCTAACCCTACAGCTATGTTTGCTGTTCCGTCAAAAGATGTTCCACCTATGGTTCTTGCAGTCTCTAAAGCTGTGGCTGTAGCTGCGTTTCCTGTTGAATCTTGGTTAAGTGTTCCGACTGTAAAGTCTATTGTGTTATCTGCATCGTCATAAGTTACTGCAACACCTGATTCGGTATTAGAAGTAACCATAGCTCCAACAGTATCAGCAATAGTCTCTGCTAGAGTAACTCCACCAATTGTAATTGCATCAGCTTCTAGGGTTCCGTCAATGTCTGCATCACCTGATATGTCTAAGGTTGCAGCGTCTAGTTCTCCACTAATAGTAATATTTCTACCACCAGTAATGTCAATGTTAGCATCAGCTATAAGGGCTTTACTAGCTATAACAGTTCCGTTAGTGATACCATCTATAAGATTGATATCGGCTGCAGAGGCTGTTACGCCATCAAGTATGTTTAGTTCGGCAGCAGTACTAGTTACTCCATCTAAGATATTAATCTCAGCTGCAGTACTTGTAACACCATCGAGTATGTTTAATTCGTCTGTTGTAGCAGTAACTCCATCTATAAGATTTAGCTCTGCTGTGGTAGCTGTGACTCCGTCTAGGAGGTTTATTTCAGCAGCTGTACTCGTGACACCATCTAAGATATTGAGTTCAGCAGCGGTGCTTGTAACGCCATCTAGGATGTTCAGTTCTGCAAAGGTACTTGTAACACCGTCTAAGATGTTTATCTCTGCGAAAGTACTTGTAACCCCGTCAAGGATGTTCAGTTCTGCAGCTGTCGAAGTTACACCGTCTAATATGTTTATTTCTGCTGCAGTGGATGTTACTCCGTCTAATATATTTAGTTCTGCTGCTGTTGCTGTAACACCATCGAGTATGTTTAACTCAGCTGCTGTTGAAGTTACAACAGTTCCTGCTAAGTTTATAACATCTACGTTGGCTGTGCCATCTATGTAAATGTTTCTCCACTCTTGTGTAGAGCTTCCTAAGTCGTATGTGTCATCTGTGTTCGGTATAATAGAACTATTAATGTCTGCACCAAAGACAACATTGTCAGTTGCAGCGTCACCCATAGTCAGTGTACCACCATTAAAGGTAGTTGTACCTGTAACAGTTAAGTTTCCACCTACATCTACATTACCTGTAGTGGTGATTGAATCTATGTAAGCATCTTTAAATCTTAAAGCACTTGTTCCTAAGTCTATATCACTGTCTGTAACAGGAATGATAGCTCCATCAGCTATGTATAGTTGTTGTACAGGAGCACTAGATACTTGAACATAAAACTCTACAAAGTTATTAGTGGTGTCAATTAAGACTTTGTTATTGGGAGCAGTTTCTCCTGCGTCTCCAATGATACCAATGACAGGACCCGAAGCAGCAGTGCCATCATGACTATGCCCTGTCGAGTTATGAAAACTGTTTACTAATTGGTTATACTCATCGTTAAATAACGCAGAGGTTATTGTATCCCCGTCTGCGAATGAGCTTTGTCGTGTGTAACCTGCCATTATCTATTCTCCACTGTTGTTGTTCTTTCTTCTAGGGGCTGAGTTAGATTAAATTTCATTTTATTCCTTTAAGTCCCATGCTTGAGTTGATTCGTTCCATTCATATGACCCACCATCATCGGGGATGGCAATTGGGGCTTCCCATAGGCAAGTAGACTCCACTAATGTCCAAGAGGGGTAGGGTTTAGGTGATATAAAGGCACCTCTAACTGCATCGTATGTAGACCCCACACCAGCATAATTCTTTCTAAAATTGTTGTTATAAGAAGTCTGTATCCATAAAAATGAATCTCCTACAACACCTGTGTTGATAAAATCTTGTTCAGATACAATTACTTCTGTGACTATATTATTATTATTTAGTTTAGCAAAATGTGCCATATTATTATCCTTATGTTAAGTATCGAATTATTACGGTGCCAGAGCCTCCAGCAGCACCAGCGTGATACGTGCTGACCTGCAGCCATCCTGCACCGCCTCCGCCTCCAGTGTTTACTGTACCTGCTGTACCTACGTTATTTTGGACTGCAGCACCTCCGCCACCAGAACCACCAGCACCAGCAGTATTTGAAGTATTTCGTCCACCCCCGCCACCGCCACCTGCTCGTGTTATTGCTGACCCAGTAATTGAACTAGATTGTCCAGCTCCACCAGCACCAGACGCTCCGCTGGTAGCATTTACACCAACCGCTCCAGCTCCACCGCCGCCGCCGCCAGTGTTATCATCTTGGTAACCATCACCACCTTTATAACCTTGACCTGCTGTGCCAGCATGCCCCGTTCCTGAATATCGTGGATAACCACCACCAGAGCCACCAGCACTACCACCTCCGCCTAAAGATGTAATGCCGTTGAAGGACGAGTCCCCACCATCTAGACCCTGTGCAATATTCGCATTACCCGCTCCACCAGCACCCACCACTACAGAGTATGCAGTGTCTGTCACAGTCATTGCTGCTTCAGCAGAAGCACCCCCACCAGAGGTCTCACCAGATTTATTTGTACGGTAACCACCTGCACCACCACCACCAGATAAAGCACCACCGCCTCCAGCTCCACCTGCAATCACTAGATATTCAACACCGCTAGACCCATTAGGTGTGAATGTTCCTGATGATGTGAATGTGTGAATAGTATATAAACCTGATGTTGTGATGGTGCCACCTGTAGCAGAGAAAGGAACGGCAGACATCTGACTCCAAAAAGTTCCGCTCCAAACAGCCATCGTCTTATACTCAACCGCACTAACTGTAGAGGCTGACGAGTTAAACCAAATGTCTCCCTGAGCAGGGCTGCTAGGAGCTGTGCTTGAAATGGTTGTACCGGCTGGTACAGCTTCAAAAGCTGGAGGAGAACCTGCACCTGTAGAGGTGAGGACTTGTCCATCTGTACCCGTGGCAACTGCTACTGGATTCCCAGAGGCATCATAACTAATGATGTTACCGTCTGTACCTGCTGCCATCTTAGCTAGTGTTACTTGGTCATCTGCAATATGTGCAGTATCTATTGAACCGTCTACATACTGGTCAGAGTCAACCGAGTTAGCTGCCATTGATGTTAATTTAATCTTTGTATTTGCCATCTGTTTTTATCTCCTTCCTGAAGGTATAAAGTCTACGTATAGACCGTTGATTGTGTAAGGTGCTTTAGTATCATCACTTATAAAAGTAAAGTTGTTACTGTGTCCACTACCTTGTAGTGAGACTCTGATAAGGGGATTGTTCCCTCCACCAAAAATTGTTGTTCCGAAAATACCATCTCCAAATATTGCAGCAGGGTTAATCGTTCCTAAGTCAAAAAGATTAGCAGGTTGTGGTGTACTTGTACTACCGTAATCATATCTAACCTGTACGTTCGGTTCTACAACACCTTCAGCCGATGCTGAAACTTTCATAAAGTGTAAAGTTTTTAAAGTGCCTAAATCTCCGTAATCGTAATTGGGTGTAGCGTATCTTGCTAAAATGGCAGTGCCATCAAAATCATTACCTGAATCATGTAGATACACATAACCTGTAGTAGAACCATGATAATACTCCTCAACCCCATTCTCATTAAATCCTGAACCTAACTCGGTTACTTCTATTCCTCTTGTTTCGCCCCACTCAAACCCGTTGGGTCCTAATGTTCCTATGATACCTCTTTGTTGACCTGCTCCTACACTGGTATCTGTGTAAAATAATCTATACTGTGACTTAGAACGTACAACAAGACTACTAATAATATAACTGTTAATGTTAACAGCTAGGTCTGTGAGTAAAGGCTGTATGTTTTTAGACACAGTACCTAACTCAACATCTCCAATTCTTGCAGTACCAGCAACTGTTCTTAGTCCATCGGGTGCTAAGAACATAAGGTCACCACCTATCTCTTGAATACTATAGCCTGATAAACATCCGATGTTCTTTGCTACTGGAACTACTACTACAGAATTTGCATCATTTATATTTTGTAACTTGAATATACTGTTTTTACAAAATATAAAAAGTTCTTGACGGAAACTTCTAATACCTACTATCTGGTCTGATAAGGTTATTGAACCTGAACCACCACCACTAAAACTTGTCGGGTCTAATAAAGAACTATAAAATACTGTACTTAAATTATCTTCAACACCTGCTGCAACTAAACGCTTATCATGTATGGTTACATACTTAGATTTCTTAGTAGCTGAATGTGTTGGGTCTATTGTTCCTGAGAAGAAAGTTCTAGTGTTAATGTTAGCACCAGTACCTTCCATTCTAAAATAATATATTAAATTATTCTCATCAGCAATCATTAACATACCATAATCGTATGTTGGTCCTTCAAACAAAGCAAAACTTACTTGGCTTTGTGAGGTTCTTGATAGAGCTGTACGACCTGTAAAGGCTGTATAATCATCTCCACCACTTGCGACTGAACTTCTACTGACGTTCAACCAACTTGTACCATCTTGACTGAAATAAATTCCTGTCGTTGCACAAGCTATAACTCCATCTGCGTAAGGAATAACACCTAGTATGTTTGCTGTGCTTCCTGTAACTTGAGCGTTACCAAACTTAGCAAACCCATTGATACGTCTGTATCCACCCTCTATAGAGACTTCAAAGTTTCTAAGCTCTTGAGCTACACCGGGACTTTTAAGTAAGTCTATCGCATTTGAAGACTTAACTAAACCGCCACTGCATGCAACTGTATAGGGTTGTGATGCTGCCATAAATTAAAAGTATCGTCTGTCGTCTGTCATGTAGGAAGGACCGGCATTCATAAGATTAGATTTCATGTGTCTAAGTTCTTTCTTATAATCGTCCATAGCGAAAGCTGCTTGTTGTGGGCTTTCTTTGAACTGCCACACGTAGTAACGTGCTCTAGCAGTAATGACATTCGTGTATTGTTCTGGGAAGACTATTGTGTCTCCGTGTGCTACAAGCTTCGTAGGCTTTTCAAAAGCATAGAAGTGTATGTTGTAGACTTTGTCAGGAATAGGACTGAGTCCAAATTTCCTATGGTCTGGTGATTTAACTACTCGTAAAGGCTCACCATAAGCCTGTGCATCTGCATCATCTACATTCTCACTGTCTCTGTGATATCGTTTCCAATCATCTAGAGATGTGAATCTTAAACCGTTTGAAACGTAAGGAGAGGTTTCTCCTGCAACGTTAATGGTTGTAATATAAAAATCGTCCCAATCTATCGAAGCGTAATCATCTGAGATGCTAGAACTACTTGTCTTAAGCTCGTACCAACGGGTACCTGCTACAGTAGCTACAGTCACATTTCCATAGAAGGGGTCAGTTGCTCCACTCTCACCGACTGCAAAGAAGGGTAGCTGTGGTTCTGCGTTTGCTATATCAAATATAGACTTGTTAATGGTATCCTTGACAAACTGTTGAAGTCCAACAGCGTTTGCAAAGTTTGCAGAAGTTAATGATATTTCATTAAGCTCTCTAAGAACTTCGTTTGTTAAATCTAAATATGTCGTTGCCATTTATTTTCCTAAAAAAGTGGAGGGACCCGAAAGCCCCTCCGGGGTTGACTACTTAGTCAATACCGTAGAATGCACTTACAACGGCTTCGCCTCTAAGTACTTTCGCACCATAGACATGAAGACCGCGCACAATGTCACCAAACGATGTTGGGTCTCTCAACACTTCTGTTGAAAGGATTGTGTTAGCAGTTGCAGTAGACGAGATGTGTCCAGCCAAACATTTACCAGCAGCACTAGATGTTGCAGCAATATTGTTTGATTTGTACATGTCAAATCCACGTAGTTTTCCACTTGATACGAGTCCATTTCTGATTGAACCTTGTCCAGCATTGTAGTCTACAGACAACAATTTAGAACTAGATTGACCTAATACTTCGTAGAAGTCAGGACTAGCAACAAACCAACGACCTTCTTCAGGTACGTTCTGTTCGTCAAGTAGTCTTGCCATTCTAGCCATAAGGTCTAGAGGGTCAGTTTCAGACTGTCCTAAGTCAGCAGCACCTGAGCCATCAAAGACTCCAGCTCCTAAATCAGTTGCACTATCAGCACCTAACACGTGGTTTGGTGATGAAGCAGACAGACCAGCAAACATAGTGACGAGAACAGCAGCATCGTAAGCATCTTTCAATGCGTATGCAGCTGAACTTGAAGCAATTTCTTTGAAGTTGACATGTGACATGTTGCTCTCAATATCATCTACGATGAATTTGAATGCATTAGCACTATCAACAACTAGAGATGTTTCAGCATCAGTTAGTCTGGTTTCTGTGGTATCAGTATTACGAGTATACGCTGATACTGTAATAGTGGGTTCTTTAATGATGTTAACTGAGTCTCCGTATGCAGATATCTCACCGGAATAATCGGTGTTTGTGATAGCTTCAATTACAGACGATTTCCTAAAAAAGTTTAGAACCTTTTTAGAGTAAACCGAAGGTAAAAAGAAACTATTAGTTTGTCCTGCAACAGAGTTAGCAAAGTTACCATCGGTATCGGTACTTGGTTCAAAATATTGAGCCATAGTAATTCTCCTTTAGTAATAGTTTATTTCTAAACTACATAGTTTATTTTATGATTCTGCCTTCTTGCCAAGCTTCGCTGATAGCACTTTCGTGTTTATCATACTCTTGGATGCTCATGGCAGCAATCTCCTTTTCTGACCAAATTCTCTCTTGTGATGTGTCTACACTAGTTGTTTTAGTGGAAACCATATCAGCAGCAGATTGCTTGGTCGGTTTTTTAGAAGATGACTTAGTCGGTTGAGATTCAATTCCAAAGTCCTTTTTAAACAAATCAAGGGCACGTGAAGCCAAGTCAGCATTGTCAGCATTTTCATAAACCCATTTCTGGATGTCTGAAGGTTGCTCCTTTGCCCAACTATGAAAGTCATCACTGTTTTTGATATCTTCAAAATCAGGATGCTTCTCCATTAACCTTTGTTCTGCACTCTGTCGTACATGGTTGTCCTCACGTTCTTGGAGTTTACTAAGGCGTTCTTCTAGAACTTTTGCTTTAGACTCCGATTGTAAGTGTGCAACCGTTTCTACAACTTCATACACATCAGGATACTCATTCTTGAATTTTTCAAGTTCCTCTGGAGACTTCGGTGTTTGGTAAGCTGGTCTATTGCTAGTAGCTTCGTCCATTAACTCCTGTTCTCTAGATTTAAACTCATCAAGTTTAGAATCATAATGTCTTTTTAAATCATCATAGCGTTTCTTGTAGTCTGGTTTCTTGTAAGGTTCGACCTTCTTCGATTCCAATTCTTCTTCGTTGACACTTCCTTCAGCTTCCACTTCAGTTATGTCATCACTATTAAACAATCTGTTCTTTGGTTCTTCAAAGTACACACTGTTTGATGATACAAAAGGTTTATCTTCTCCTTCGTGCCATGTCTTATTTTGATTATAAGGGTTTGGCGTTTCTTCTTTCTTGACTTTATTAGTCATCTTCTTTTCTCCTACTAAGGGCTTTGTCTACAAGGTAGCTCTATGTCGACTAGAGGGCTTGTCTGTAAAGGTAGCCTTTCGGTTTGTTTTGATAGAGTGCCAGCTAATTACACTGGGTGGCTCTACCGTTAATGTCTAGCTTTGGATGTGTTGTCCTTCACGATTGTCGAGTAGTAGTTTAGATTTAATACCTTTCAGTACTTCATCTTCATCTAATAACCCTCTGTTATTGTTGACAGTAGATTTAGCAATCTGAACTTTTGGTTCTTTTCGCTCCTCTACTTTCAAAGTAACAGTTTCCTCATCAGGCAACCCGCCTTCAGCTAGTTCTTGTCTGCCTTCTGCTTGTGCTTCTGCTTCTTTCATTATCGCCATTAAATTGTCGGCTCCAATGACTTCTACAGCTGCAGCAGTAAAGACAAACTCTCCATCCGATAACCTTGCGGGAATCGAATCAGAGACTCCTGAACCGGGACCTTCAACAGGACCCGAGCCAGCAAATTCTTGAGCAACGTCTACAACTCTATCAAAGAGCAGAGACAGTTCCTCGTCTTGTTCAAGTTTTGACATAAGTATCCCTTCTTCTTCTGGGGATAAAGCTTTGTCAAGTATAAAATCTAAATAGTCAGCTTCCATTTCGCCATCAGGCTCTAGGTCTGCTTCTGACTCTTCCGGAATGTTGTCCTCTTCTATATGAGTCTCTCCGGGCATTTCTGTGCCATCGGGCATCGTGTGTGTTGGTTCTTCTATTGGTAGTTCTTCTAGACCTGCCATATCATCTGCTAGGAGTGAACCACCAGTAGCTAACATACCTCTAGCTGAGTAATCGTCAGCAACATTATCTGTTATTTTCACAAGGTCAGCCTCAAGACTGTCTATTGTTTCTTCTAAAACATCTATGTCATCTAACCTACTATCATCAGGGGTGTTCTTTTTAATATCTTTTAAATCTTCTTTTAAATTTTTTAATTCTTTTTTACCATCTGAAACAGTTAATCTTTTACCTTTAATAGGCTTAATTCGATACTTAGATAATATTTTATTAACTAAACCACCACCAATATAGTTTTCTCTTTCGTCTTCTAAAAGTCCACCCATATATTTACCTTCTCTATTACTTAATTTTTCTTTTGCAAGTTCAATAAATCTTTTATCATCAACATTAGAAACATAAGGTATATTATTTCCAGTACCGCCTAAAATACTTACAGCTCTTTCAGCTATATTACCTAATTTTCTAACTACACCATCTTGTTCTACACGTTCTTCTGCAATTTGATTATTAATCTTTTTTTTCTCAGCTTTAGTAAGCTCAGCACTAAGTTCTAAAAAGTCACTAGCGTTGTCTTTTTCAGGTTTACTCATATTTCTTCCTTTCTGTTGATTGCTTCTTTAACCTGTAGGTCCAGTTGCTCTAGGCGTACCAGAGAATTCACTCTCCCCTGACTGCGGAACATTTCCGATTCCGATGTTGCCACCACCAGTGCCTGTAACTCCAAGGTCTTGAGGTTGTTGAGGTGCTCCTTGAGGGCTTCCCAAAGGTCCTTGTTGCCCATCAATGGGTTGAGCCTCTTGGCTAGTTGCTTGTCCAGCATTTTGCATTCCTATTATTTGTGCCATCATTGCAGCTTCTTCAGGGTCATTCAGAATTTCATCTGGGTCCAAGTCTAAGCTGTAGGCTAGTTCACTTATGAGTTTAGAAATCTTAACAAATGGAGCAATAGCAGGGTTCTGTGCAGTCTGTAGGAACGTAGTTAGTCTTTGACTCCTTACTTCCTTCTGCATTAAACTATTGGTTCCAGTCGCTCGTACTTCTAAATCACCTTTAACATCTAGACCGCCTTCAAAGAACTGCATGTTCCATTGAAAAAAAGACTCACCTAGAGGTCTTAATAAAAAGTCATCAAGATTCTTGACAACTGTTTTAATATTTAAACTTGATGCACCTAGTAACATTGACATGCCTGAAGCAGTCCTTGTCATACTCTGTACGCCTGTTTGTCCGTGTGAGTAACTAGGTATTCCTGTTTGCTCATCTGCTAGCTGTCTGAACTTGTCAAACATCATCATGTTCTCTGGTGCTGTGTTAGGGAACTTCAAACCATGTATGGCTTGTCCCGGCATTCCAGCTTGTCTTCTAAAAATCTTACCCGGATATATTTCCATAGACTGCCCACCAACAAGGGCAGATTCATCTACATCAAATACCAGTGACCCAGCCATTGCTAGGTTGTCTACAGCCATGCGTGCATGACCGTTCATAATTTGTTGGCTGTCGTCCATGTTCTCTGCGACACCTATGCCGAAGAAGTTGTACGGGTTTCTCTCGTATGGGAAAGCATGGTATGGTAACCTATAAGGTGTGAATGGATTCACTACTGCTCTTAACAATTGAGTTCCACATACCCAAGCATTGATCTGAACCTCGTCCAAATCATCGATAGAGTCCGATAACTCAATACCTACTTCACGTGCATAAGCTGCATCCATGATTCCCCAGTATTCTATAACTTCAAAGTTAGACTTATATTCGTCAGCTCTAGAGTCATCTTTTAATTGACTTTCAAAATCTTTCTCTTCGTAGTTAGCTCCTTGAGTAATACATTCTCGTATAGCATCCTCATCAAAGTAAGGCATATTACGAAGACCTCTGAGCTGTGATTTGTTCATCTTGTGTCTGTGCACAACGAACTCACACTCATCTATGTTTGTAGCAGTAGGGTCAGGATAAAAATCCCAACAACTGACAAACTCTATTCTAGGAACTCTAACCTCTAATGGGTTATAACTTCTTTCACCATCTTCTCCATCAGACCACTGATGAAGTTTCTTGTTATAATTAAATGGTCCTTTTACAATCCCTGTGCCTAGCAAAGCAGATTCTAAAAGAGCATTTCTAATTTCGGACGAACCTTTTGATTCATCAATTTGGTCATGGATTAACTTCTCCATGCGTCTCGCTGCTTTCTGAGCAGGAGAGATTTCTAAAGCTTGCGGGTTTGGACTTAGACCTTCAACAAGTTGATCGCCTAACTGATCTTCAATACTTTCTTCAAATAAACCTCTACCTACTGTAGCTCCGGGTTTAAGAACTTTACCGTCTCCTTCATAACCTACATCGTAAGGATTGTCTAACGCATTACCGTCTATGTCTCCTTCTTCATCTAAAACTCCACCACCTAGTGTACTTTCAATGCCGGGTGCTCCTGTCTGTGTATCAAGGTAGGCATTAGCCATCTCGCCTTCAGGGATTTTAGTTTCGGTAATTCCTATTGGGAACTTACCTGTACCAAAGATAACATCTACTAACTGACCGAAGGCAGCAAGTACTTTTGTTTTAGTAATCTTTACAAAGATACGAGACTTCTCTGAGTCTCTGAACTTAACAGACTTGTTGTAAAGTCCTCTGTAGTTCTCGTAGGCTTTTAACCAACGTGTCTCATCAGTCTTTCTTCCGTTCTGTGCTATCTCAAACCTATCTTTAATAATTCCTACAAGATTGATTTGTTGGTGGAACTCAAGATCAAGTGATTTTCCAGCCTCGCCTTCCACTTCTTCATAAAGGTTGTTAGCGTTTAAAAATGTATTATCTTTTTCCATATATTACTAATAACCAAATGTTGAATCAGTAGGTTGGTACCTGTCCTGCTTGATTCTTAGCATTCGTTGGTGAGGGTGGTCCATTCTTGGTCTACTCATAACCATGTACCTTAACGCATCGTATGCATGATCGGCAGCATGGGTATCCACATCCTCGGGATTACTCTTTGAAAGAGGAAGCCCTTGCAATTCTTTAATTAAGTTTGGACAACTATTAAAGATTTGTACTCTCGGTCTTCCTGTTTCCCTGTTAGGTCTCAAGTACTCATGTATTTGAACCTTACCAGCCATTCTGTTCTTGTCAGCTCTTCTGAGCTTGTGACCCTTCTGGATCAATAATTCACCTATCGTAGGACCAGTATAACCTGTCCTTGACCATGCTGCTGTATCTAATACACCTGCAATGGATTTAATCTCTGACTCTTCCATCTGAGTCAATGTGTCTCCGAGTGCTTCGCCTGTAAGACCTTTTCTGTATAATTCTCTATAAATGATAAGGGTCTTATCTTCAGGATCAATAACACCCCAGAGACAACAACTTTCAGAAGCGTAACCGTAATCAATACCTTTCAATCTTTCCCACCATGACGGTAAGTCAAAGGGAATGATGACATGTACTGAAGGGTCAAACTCTGCAAATGCTGCACCTTCCGAGATATCCCAGTTACCTTCCAACAACTGTTTACGTTGTATGGCTGGTAAAGACTGTAACATCCTTTCATATTCACCGTCTTCAGCAAGAAAAGGATTGTCCTGTAATCTCGCTGGTATAAACTTTCTTGTGAGTCCGTCATGCCCCATAAATGATTTATTCTCACCTGCTGGCTCTACGTATCTCTTCTTCACCCAACCAGCACCTACACCACCCGGGTTAGCTGTACATCTTAAATAAGTCTTTAACTCAGGGTTGGTGGTTCTTAGACGTGATGCTAAGTAATTCCATCCAAACTCTGTAGGTAAGTGAGTTATCTCATCAAAACCGATCCAGCTGTACGCTTGTCCTTGATAACGATACACATCAGCGTCTCGTTCCAAGAATCCAAATTCTATCTTGGCTCCACTAGGGAATTGCCAGAGCTTCTCTACTTCCTTAAACCTTGCACCTTTAAAAGCTATTGGGTACAACTCTCGAGATTTATCTATGAGTTCTCGTAACTCGGGCATTGACCTTCTTAATATCAAAGCTCTGTGCTCTGATATGTGGCAATACCTTAGTGGGTCGATAAGCATTGCGAAACTCTTACCACCACCTGCTGCTCCTCCATACAAAACATCTTTCTCGGATGCAGCTAAGAAATCTGTCTGAGGTCCTTCGTTGGGCATAAATGCCACATGGGAACCTGTGTCTTCTAAATGCTTCTGTATCTGGTCAGGAAGCTTCTTGCTCTCTGACTTCGTTATCACATTAGACGTTAGGACCTTCTCTTCTTCTTGAAGTTCCTTTTGAACTCTTGTTAAACTTCTTGTTAACTTTTGAACCTTCTTTGATTTCTTATCTAATTTGTTCTTAGCCTGTAAAGCTAATTTCAAATCTGAAAGTTCAGAGTTCTTTGGTCGACCCGGCTTACGCTTAGGTGTACCATCTCTCTTTAGTATATAGCTCCCATCGGGGTTTGTCAAGTAATTACTTGTATTATTTTCCGAATCTGTCATATATTTTATCTACGTACTTTTTTAGACCGGGGCGAGACATCTTCCTGCCTGTTTCAGCTTCAAGCCAATCTACACCTATACCTAAGCTTATCTCCCCATGAAAAACAGACTGAGCTACTTCTTTCAAAGTACTCAGTTCGTCTGCGATGGGTTTCAGATAACCATCATAGTTCCCATCTAACTCATACCCAAAGGGTACGGTTGAAGAGCTTCTTCTTATATAGTCATCAGGTACAAACATTTAGAATATCCAGCTAAGGACGAGTAGAGTTATAATACCTACAACCACACCAGCCACATAGACTTGTTTGTTTGTCATTTTATTTGATATAGCTATATTACTTACTACTTTTTCTAATTGGTTTTTTATTTGATTTAACATTTGTTTTCCTTGTTGGAACTCTTTTAGGAGTTGGTTTTGCTTTTGGTTTAATTGGATTTAAAGTTTTCTTGAAAAGCTTTCTATAAGCCTTTGCTACTTTGTCCAACCATTTATTAATTCCGTACATGTTCTATTTAGTTTCCTCGTTGTTATCTTTAGCTTTATCGCCAAAGATTCTATCCCAGTTATCTCTATAGTCTTGTGTATAGAATCCGGGTCTTGGGTTAGCTCCTTTGCCACTTTCAGATTTCTTATAGACAGGCTTCCTGAACTGATAAGGTTTCTCTTCGCTTCCTATTTGTTTTCCTGCCATATTAGTGTACTACTGTGTCTTCGTCTAAGACGTTCATGTGTTCGTTGTTGTCATCATCAATATAGATACTATCTAACTCACCTATAATAACCATGCCATGTTTGTCTGCTGCTTCTTCTGCAGCTTCTAAGGTCTTAGCAACAATGTTGGGTCCTGCAAAGACTGTCCCATATGCATCTATCTCAGTTAAGAATATCTTCATGTTGATGTTGCTGTTCCTATTGATGTTGCTGTATTCCCATGCACTGTAGTCCAAACCTCACCAGTAGGAGCCTCACAAGGTATGTAATTTAAAATTATCAATAGTAGTAATAGCTCCATTTAAAGTATTATTCCTACGTACCAACCCATTAGAAATATAAGGATTGCTAAGATGGGTTGTTCTCTACAAAACAACACTAGACTATTCAGATAATTCTTCATACTCTCCATCTTCTATATCTAAGGGGGCTTTATCGGGCATCAAAAAGATACCACCAGAGTTCATGCTGTGTGTTACATCTAGCTTATCTACTTTACTTACACCCACTCTATCCAATAAAGTCTGTGCAGCTGTAATCTTATTACCTGCTTGTATTACAGGCTTCTTAGAATCCATGATTTCTATAAGCTTAAAAGCTGCTCTTGGGGCTGAGTTGGCTAGAATCTCTTGAGTGAGTTCGAGTATCTCAGACCTTAGGTTCTTTACTACGTGATGGTAGTGGCTGGAGTACCCGGCAAGCTCTGCAGCCTTCTTAGCATCTCCCTGTGTGTCCACAAGGTGCTCTAGGAAAGACTGTTGTTTCTCAGTTAGTTCTCTCTTAGTTTGATTCTTGTCGATGCTTGGAAGTATAGCCATCTCCTTAGTATAGCTTCCCCTTGTTAACTTGTCAAGTCTTTTAGAGCTATTTGAATTTAGGGCTTGACAAAAGTGAATCTGAGGTGTATAATAAACTTAGTGGTCCCCCGGGTGAATAGATAATTACTAGGGGGCGTTATATCTCCTTCCACTAACCCCAAAACAACAATAAAACAATACCATAGTACTAGTAAGACTACTGAGTTTCTATGTCTCGGGTTGTAAACTAGATAGCCCTACTAGGTATAGTTACCCCCTCAACTGGTTAATGCCCTATTCTGTATAAAATGTTTGATCAGGCTATAGATATATAGGTAGAGGGTATGGTCTCCTGCCTACCCCGATAGCACTGAGTTGACTGTCAACAATAGCCAGAAGAATCCCTATAAGACTTTAAAGTCTAATAGACTAAAAAGGTCTAAGCAAATTTAAAATCTTTTCGGTACGCTTTCCTAGACTTTGGAGACTTCGAAGTCTTTGAAGAGTTGATAAAATTATATGATCTGCTTGGCTGTTGGTTTTCCTGTGGTGTTTTTGGAAATGTGAAGCGTACAGGGTGTGCTTTAATTGATTTGGAGTATGACATAGTATGACACTTTCTAGTTTACAAAGATTTCAGAGTTTTCTATGTGGTTTTTAATACAATTAATGCAGCCCCCTGGACTTGTAAATCTTACCAGCTGGGTATATAATATATACTTAATTAACTAATTATAGGAAAATCAACATGACTCAACACCATTTAGCAACCCACTTGGTAGACTTAGAAACAGGAGAAGTTAAGGAGATCACAGGCAGACGCCAAGCCATAGAGATCATAGAATTTTTGGTAGCATCGGGTACAGACCTAGCTACCTTAAAGGTGTATTCAGATTACAAATATGTATCTGAGTATTTTTATCAACTCATAAACCAAAAGGAGAAAATATGAGTAACACAGAAGAAAAAAGCGTGCATGAGCAAATCTTAGGCACAGCAGACGGAATGGCATCAATCAAGCAAATTAACTGGGTAGTCAGTTTATATAAGGACTTGATTAAGAAATCCATTACTAAAAGCATGACAACTCTAGATGCCAGTAATGACTATATCAACTTTGGCGGCAAAGGTGGAAATGATAATCTAAGAGGAAAATTTGCGATTCATTTGCACAGTACCTTTATTCCTGCGAATAAAGAATTTAGCAAATACCGCATTAGTGGAATGATTGCCGAAGGTATCGAGGGCAAATTAGAAAAGAAATTTGCTAAAGACCTAACAGTCTCATGTAGCAAATATGTTAAAGCTGTTAAGACTGCTTAGACTTTAAAAGTCTAAAAAAGCCTAGAAGCCAAAAGCTTCTGGGCTTTTTTTTGTCTATTAAAAAGCTCAAAAAAATTCTCGCTCGCTAAAGCTCACTCGTCTTATAACCACTTAGCAAGGCTAAGTAGCTACAGAATTTATTTAAGCCCTTTTGCTATGCAAAACCCCTTAACCCCAACCCAAGAGATAGTGCCTTGCAGGTCTAAGAGACCTTCAGTGAAGAGCTTTTTAATAGACCTGTAGCAGGTCAAGTAGAAGTAATCGAAGCGATTAGGTGCTATCTTCTGTATCGCCTTCGGCTACAATCTGCGATGCAGAACTAGGGCAGGGTTAAAAGATTCGCTTCGAATCACCATAACCCGACCATACCCTAAATAATTATCTAATTAAGTACTTATAGGTATAGATTATATTAGGTCTCAAATCTATAGTTTTGGGCAGGTGGTTGAGGGCGTTATACAGTATACATATATCTTATAGTATCTTATAAGATATCTTTATATCATCAATCTCGTACCTCAAACTATACAATCTTTATAGAATGTAAGTAGCTACTATCAGTTAAACCCATATAAACAAAGGATAAAAAAGATTTAAAAAAGAGTTGCATTTTAGTATATCTTATGCATATAATAACCCATGTTAAACAAAAAGGCTAAAACACTAAATGAGAATAACTCTCAATTAGAATTAGCCCTACTAAAGGAGATAGATATGAATAAAGTAACAATATCAAGAAAGAATTTTAAATTAGCTATGGCTGATGAATTACTCAATCTTATTACAAATAATATAGAGTATACTAAAAGCTATATAAATGT
>Ga0307984_1000402_pt1 | contig 19392 bp, 28 predicted proteins | sample EllFjometageno78_FD_203169 | JGI IMG/M metagenome (GOLD analysis project Ga0307984, IMG submission 203169) | Marine microbial communities from Ellis Fjord, Antarctic Ocean - #78 | ecosystem: Environmental > Aquatic > Marine > Unclassified | place: Southern Ocean | collected 2014-10-09
ACATATACCAAAAAATGCAGGGTGTACAATTAGACTTAACAAAGAGTTAAAAAATAAAATAATTGATGCAAGCCCCAAGACACATATTAGCAAAGCATACACAGCGTCTCTTTTAGATACAATGAATACACTGGGAGACCATCACGGGCATGCACATGCACGTTGGAGAGATTTTAGAGGAGATCTAAGAGCGAACCATCAAGCATTTACTATTGTTCGAAATCCTTGGGCAAGAGTAGTATCTAGATATTTCTTTGCTAAAAAAGTAATCGAAGTTGAAAAGACAACTCCAACAGATTATGCCGACATATCATCTTTTGAAGCATTTTTAGAAGAACGACATAAGTGGGGTGGTAAAGAATTTATGTGGCACCGAGCAGTTAGGGGATGGTATAATCAAATTGATTATGTTACTGATGAAAATAATAATCTTCGTTGCGACATTTTAAGACAAGAAAAACTTAGTAACGATCTTCCTAAGTATTTAGACTTACCTAGTATGCCACGGTCTAGAAATGTTACTGGCTTAGTTGATTCATACAAAGACGTATACACTCCGCAAACAATTCAAATTGTTGCCGATTGGTATAAAAAAGATATAGAGTATTGGAACTTTGATTTTGATACAACTGCAAGGAAAAACATATGGGCTGGAACAGTTACAAATTAGTTACGTTTGGATGTAGCTTTACATACGGGCACGGGCTAGCAGATTGTGTGGCTCAAGATGGTTCACACGGGCCTACAGCTAGTAAACAAGCATGGCCTAGTATATTAGGTGGACTAACAGACATGAAAGTTGACAATGCGTCAATAGCAGGTTCGAGTAATTTAATGATTACCAAAACAATAGTTGATTATTCTAAGTATGATAAAAATACAGTAGTAGTAATTATGTGGACACATAATAATAGAGAAACTATTTACAATGATAAAGGTGAATCAAAATTACATATGTTACCAGGATTTTTAGATGATCGTATGCCAAAACAGTTTTGGCATAATAAAAAAGAAGGCCCATTTAAAAAGATAATAAAAACATATTACGAAACCTTTCATGAAGACTGGAATGCAACATTAAATCAAATGATTAGAATGAATTTTGTACATGCATTCCTTAAAAGTAAAGGCATACAAAGTTTTCATCTACAAACTAATCATCATCACACAGATCCCAATTACTTTAAAAAATTTAATGTAAGAGACTTAAATTTAAAATATTTCAATTGGGGGAATGACTTCTGTATTGATGATGCATTAGATGTACCAAACCCACACCCGGGTCCAAACAGTCATGCACTCCTGGCAACTAACATACGGCGTTGGTTTTTCTCATGAATATAGCAATATGTGTTAGTGGAGTAAACGACAAAGGTAATAATATTGTAGAACAACTAAAACGATACTTGCCGGGTTGTAATTTTTACTTTCATACCTTTAGTAATAAAACACACTTAGTACCAGTAGAATATCACGATAGACTTTCTACAATGCACTACCCAACGTGGCACTATCATCCAATGGAATCACAGCCGCCGTCGAAGCATGCTAAGTTTGAGAAATATGTTAATTCACGAGAATTAACCGACGAACTATATTTTGGAATAGTTCCAATAATTGCACACGCCGACTTAGTTAATAAAATACCTGCTCATCATGATCTAATTATTCGTGTTGACTGGAACACACAAATAGACAGACAAGTTGATCTACAAAATTGGTTACGCAAAGCACACGAGAAAGGCCCTGTTGGGTTTATGACTAGACCAAAGCGTGGTCCAAAGTTTGGTTCAGGATTAGTTGAGGAAGTTGACAAAACTAACCCACATGACGATTGGTATGGGTTTTTACCTAGTGATGTTTTAATACACCACCGTAAGCATTTTAATACAGCATTAGTACGTCAATTTGTTAATGAATCAAAATTATATCCTAATGAATGGGGATGGTATCAAGTAATGAGTGAATGGACTAACGACATACATACCAGTATGCACGGCTTTGCAAAAAGAATTAATTAAATAGAAGTAGGAGTTATTATGAAAATATATGAATATAAAAATTACGAAGAGTATCTAGATAACCAAATTGAAGCCAATGTAAAAAAACTTAAAAACATTTATGTTGAGAAGAAAACTATTAGAAAAATTTGTGAAGATAAAACAGTAGCAGGAAAGATACTTTGTCATGGCACTCGCAATGCGGCAGAGCAATTCTATTTTAAAGAAAGTTTTCCTGACGCAGAAATTATAGGTACAGAAGTTTCTCATACAGCATCTAAATTTCCTATGACTGTACAACACGATTTTAATAATGTGCGAGAAGATTGGGTAGGTTACTTTGATGTTGTTTATTCAAATGCGTTTGATCATTGTTTTGATCCTATTAGCACTATTAAGGTATGGGCAGATCAGATGTCGCCGACTGGAAAACTATATCTAGAACACGGGTATGGACCAGATGACAATAACGCAAGACCATGGGATCCTGTAGAAATTTATGATGACGAGTTGCGCCAACTGTTTAATAATACAGGCTTACAGTTAGAATCAACATTTGAGTCAACTGGATTAAAAGGCAAAGTGCCTTGTAGAGTATATGTATTAACAAAATGAAAGCATTCGTAATATCCATCCCAGGTCATGAAGACAGTCAGCTACACGCTAATAACTGTATACAGTCGGTCATTGATACACAGTCTTGGTTAGACATTGAAAAGTTTGATGCAATCACTCCTGACACAATGTGGGATGTAGATTGGAAATGGCCGCACACTAAAAAGGCAACTTGTCCAACAACAGGCATGAGATTGAAAGCATATAAAACATACGACATGACAAAGCGTATTGCGGCCGCAGGAAGCCATTATGCTTTGTGGAAGGTATGTGCTGACACAAATAGAACTATTATGATACTAGAGCATGATGCTATTTTTACAAGACAGTTTAAGCCATTTGAATTTGAAGGTGGTGCTATTAGTATTAACAATCCTGATCATGCTACGTTTAATTGGAAACTTTATAATAAGTTAGACGATTCAGGTGAACAAGAAGTTCCGTGGGTAGCTGACGAAATTATACCACAAGGATTACCGGGACATAGTGCATATATTATTAAGCCCGAAGCCGCAAAGAAAATAATAGATCTTCAAGATACTATAGGCTGGTGGCCAAATGATGCTATTATGTGCAAACAACTATGTCCGTGGTTACGTGCATACAAACCATATTTTACAAAAGTACAAGGGATTAAATCAACAACAAGCAAATGATAAATTTACCAGAATATAGAAGCGACAGACACTTACAAAATCCCACAGGCGGAGAGCTTGAATGGGCGAGGGATATCTTATTCAGCGACTTTACTGAACAATGGAGCAAAGAACATAGCGATACAGTATATGCTATGGAAGGTTATTTTCCACCTAAAGATCGAAAGACAGCAGAAAAGGTTGCTTTTATAAACTACTTAAATTTAAAAAATAAAAGCAAATATAAGATACTAGACATTGGTACAGGGTCAGGACAGTTTGTGAAGCTATGTAATACACTAGGCCATACTGCAACAGGAACTGAAGTACAAAAGCGTTTAGATGATCCTGTATATAAAATACATCAACACTATGATTTAAAATTATTTGAACTACAACTTATGCCTAGTGAATATGTTAAGTTACCTGATACATATGATGTTATAACATTACTACGTACACAGTTTAACGATATACGTACACGAGAATATAAAGAAGCAGACTGGCACTACTGGAAAGATAATATGTTTGACTATCTTAATACAGGCGGACAGTTGTTCTTAAAAACAAATTTAAAGTTTCAAAAGTCAGTAATAGGCGGAATGCAAACAGAAATAATGAAAGCATTTGGAAAACCTATCAAAGGTTTTAACAGTTACACCTACCATTTTATAAAACACTAGTTAACTACTCACATAAATATCTATATGAACAGAGTAGTATTAGTAACAGGTGGCTTTGACCCACTGCACAGTGGCCACATAGAATATTTTAAAGAAGCAAAAAAACTTGGCTCCAAATTAATAGTTGGTGTTAACAGCGATAACTGGCTTACACGTAAGAAGGGCAGACCGTTTATGCCCTTCGAAGAACGTTGTGCTATTATTAAAGAACTAGCATGTGTTGATAAAGTTATCGGGTTTGACGATAGTGATGACACTGCATGTGCGGCAATCTTCCACACTATGTCTACTAACATAGGAACTGTTATGTTTGCTAATGGAGGCGACAGGACAGATTACACGACACCTGAGGGCAAAATTTACGGGAATCATCCTAATGTAGAATTTGTGTTTGGTGTTGGTGGTGAGAACAAAGCCAACAGTTCAAGTTGGATACTCGACGAATGGAAAACACAAAAGACCGAACGTCAATGGGGCTACTGGCGTGTGTTGGATCATAAGCCCGAACAAGGTTACAAAGTAAAAGAACTTGTAATCTATCCAGGCAAGGCACTAAGTGATCAAAAACATTTTAAACGTTCGGAACAGTGGATGGTTCTAGAAGGTGTAGTCGATATGCAAACTGAGTGGAACGGAACCGTATCTAATCTAAAATTAAAGCCACACGGTATGCCTTATGAAATAAGTAAAGAAGTTTGGCACTTAGCATCTAACACTGGTACAGAAAACGCACACATCCTTGAAATACAATGGGGCAGTGAGTGCATTGAAGAAGATATAGAAAGAAGAAACACATGAAAGTATTTGTAGGTTACGACACAAGAGAAGACATGGCATACCAAGTGTGCAAACATAGTATACTTAGGCACAGTCCGACTGCTGAAGTCAAACCACTGAAGCAAAATGATCTTAAACGCCAAGGCTGGTATTCAAGAAGTGAAGACAAACTAGCAAGTACTGAGTTTACATTTACTCGTTTCTTGGTTCCTGAACTTGCTAACTTTAATGGCTGGGCAGTGTTTATGGATTGTGATATGTTACTTAGAACAGATATTGCAGAGTTGTTTGCACAAGCAGACGATACAAAAGCAGTGATGTGTGTACAACATGACTACGCACCTAAAGAAGCTATGAAGATGGATGGACAACGACAAACAGTTTATCCACGTAAAAATTGGTCTAGTATGATGCTTATTAACTGCGGCCATCCTGCTAACAAGAGACTTAACATTGACTTAGTAAATGAGAAAGAACTTAACGGAGCATACTTTCACAGATTTAGTTGGCTAGAAAGTGATGACTTAATTGGTGAGATATCACCTGAATGGAATTGGTTAGTGGGACACTACGAAGAGCCAAAGGATGGCACACCAAAACTATTACACTACACAGAAGGCGGCCCTTGGTTTGAAAACTATAGGGACTGTGAATATAACAAAGAATGGAAACAGGAACTACAGGATATGATGAATGAATAGGTATGTAAAGAAACCAGACGACACAGTACCACCTAAGATGTTAATGCTAAACGACGATGATGAGATTATGAAGCATTGGAAAGCAGGCACTGGGGCTATTACCATTGACAGAAAAGAAATTAGTAGTAAAATTTCAGAGTCTCCTTGGGACAATAATATTCCGGTATCGTTCAGAAGCATGACCAAGCGTAAAGAGATTTGGAAATGTTGGGAAACTGGTAGACCTTTCTATTATATTGATAATGGATACATGGGCAATTTAATGAAGAAGAAACATTTTTATAGAATTGTTAAAAATAATATTCAACATACAAAAATTAAACCCGACATGCCTTCGGACAGATATAATGCACTTTGTGATTTTGCACCATACATGCTGTATCATGGACGCAAAGATCCTGCATATCAAAACGGTGCAATTTTAATAGTTACACCGAGCGAAAAACCGTGTCAGTTTTACAAAATTGAAAAAGATACGTGGCTTAAAGAAACTATTGCTACGCTTAAGAAACATACTGACAGACCAATTATCATACGTGAAAAGGGATTACGGCCTGCTAGAATTAAAGATAATAGTGTTGCCGCACAGTGTTATAGAGAAAGAATTCACTCTGTAGTTACATATCAAAGTATGGCCGCACTAGAAGCAATACATTATGGTATTCCTGCATTTACAATGGCTCCTAGTTGTGTTGACTCAGTAGCAAACAGAGACTTAGCTGATATTGAAAACCCTAAGTATCCAACATCTGCAGAGTTTAGAAATGTATTACACTATCTTGCATACTGTCAATACAACTTAGAAGAGATGTCTAACGGTACAGCATATGATATGATCGAGAGGATGAAATTGCATGACTAATCCGTTTAAAGTTAATGCGTATATAGCGGCTATTCCACCTGGTAATAAAAATCCAGAGAAGCCCAAGCTATTAGAATACTTTATTGAAGGAGTACATGCGCAAGGAGATAAGGGAAAAGTTATTAATTCAACTACTTATGAGCCTTCAGACGTTGCTATATTGCAAGGCTTTGTGCATCCAGAAAGTAAACATGTACCGCACTTAAATTTAAGAAGAGCGGTGCTACAAGGACAGCAAGAAATTGGCAGACGTACTATTATTGCTGATAGTAATTTATTTCTTGCTTACGATAAAGGCAATACAAAAACATATTTGAGATATAGTTATGACGGTATCTTTCCAACTACTGGCGAATATTGTGATAGTAAAATTTATCCTCGACGTTGGGCAGAGTTAAGAGATAATTTAGGACTTGCGATAAAACCTTGGAAAAAATATGGTGACTATATTTTAATTACTTGTCAACGAGACGGTGGATGGAGTATGGACGGAGTTGCACTTATTAATTGGTTGCACTTATTAATCATTAAAATAAGAAAAACAAGTGACAGAAAAATAGTTGTAAGATTTCATCCAGGTGATAAAAAAGCTATAAAGCATGTACAACAATTAAAAGCAATCGGACATAAAGTAGACGTGTCATCGCCTACAAGTTCGTTATTAAAAGATTTACACGATGCATATTGTGTTGTAAGTTACAACAGCAGTCCGGCAGTAGTTGCGGCAATTGAAGGTGTTCCGATCTTTGTATTGGATCCTAATAGAAGTCAAGCATCTGAGGTTGCAAACACTGACCTAACTAGAATAGATGACCCCATTTACGAATTTGATAGAGAAACGTGGTTGCGTAGACTGTCAATGATGCATTGGAGATTAGACGAAGTGCGCTCAGGAGAGTGCTGGAAACATATGAGAGAGTGGGCTTACCAATGAAAAATATAACAGTATTAACAACATTTCATCAACCCGGATTAGAAAAATACGGACAACGTATGATTAATAGTTTTGCTGAAAGTGTTGACGATAGGATTAAATTAATTGTGTATGCAGAAGATTGTACACCTGATAATCCTAATACAGAGCAAATTCAAATATTAGATGCAAAGCAAGTATTACCCAAACTAAATTCTTTCAAAGCACGTTGGGGCAATGATCCAAAAGCTAATGGCATTCCACCAGATGATATCAAAGCGCGACGGCCTCGTGATTGGCACAAAGAATTTAAGTGGGACGCAGTGCGTTTTGCTAACAAAGTGTATGCAGTATTTGACGCTTGCGAAAATGGAACCGACTGGGTTGTGTGGATGGATGCAGATACATTTGTACACAGTAATTGGACTTACGAAGACTTTGCGGACCTATTGCCAGACGACAAGTGGATTACATATGTTGGTAGGGGGAAAGGCTCACAGACATGGCCCGAGTGCGGTTTCTACGGATTAAACTTAAACCATCCTGTGTGTATACAGTTCTTAAAAGAATTTGAACGTTATTATGAAGATGCCGATAATGGTATTTTTGAACTAGAAGAATGGCATGACAGTTATGTGTTTGGAAAGATTTTAGAAAATCTAAAACCAATTAGTCCTAACTTCCTTGACTACTCGGCAGATATGTATTTGCGTGAAGCTAAGTCAGGCGGCGGTGGTCATCCGTTAATTAACGGGCCGCTAGGTAAATGGATTGATCATATGAAAGGCGGCCGCAAGGATACAGGCAAGTCACAAAAGAAAGATATTACAGTTCAACGTACGGAAACATATTGGAATGAGATTTAGTTTATATACTGATCACGGTGCCCTTAATAGTAAGCCTGTGTTTGAAGCATTTGCTAAAAGTTTAGTTGATGCAGGACATAGTGTTGTGTATAATGAGCCTTACCAGGTTTTTGGACATTACGACAATTATGATGTTGCTGTCATATGGAGTGTGCTTTGGCACGGCCGGATGACAAAGAACAAGGATGTATGGGAACAAAACAGATTATTAAATAAGCCTGTTATAGTGTTAGAAGTTGGCGGCATTAACAGGGGTACAACATGGAAGGTAGGACTAAATGGGATTAATAGAGATGCTTTTTTTGGGCCTGATAGGAATGATGATACTCGCTTATTATCACTGGGGTTAAAACTAAAGCCTTGGCGTACTAGTGGAGAGTTTGTTCTTATAACAGGACAACACGATAAGAGTCTGCAATGGCAAGGTATGCCTAGCATGAGCCAATGGTTGATGAACACTATTGATGCTATTCGAACACATAGTAAACGCCCTATACTATTTCGACCACATCCTAGATGCCCGTTACCGACTATTGAAAACGAATTTAAAAATGTTTACAGACAGCAACCAGTACAACTACCAAACAGTTACGATGACTTTGACATGGGATTTGACAACGTACATGCTACTGTAAGCTACTCTAGCAACCCGGGTGTACATAGTATCATTAACGGCGTTCCAGCGTTTGTAGGCACCAGCTCGTTAGCGTATGACGTTGCTAACGACATAGACTTCATGCACGATATTGAGGATCCAATAATGCCAGACAGACAACAATGGCTTAATGACTATTCCCATACTGAATATACACTTGAAGAAATATCTCAAGGAATTCCACTTAAACACTTGACTTCTAAGTTATAATCATGTATAATAGTAAGTATGACAATAGAAAAACCACTCACATGCGAAGACTGTTTAGCATACTTACTATTTCCTGATGAAGAATTTGTAATTGATAAATCTGACATAGGTATATTGAATAGCATTAACAATCAGTTAAGAAAGAAAATAGCATTGACTGATAGGCAGTATGAGTTAGTTAAAACTAAACTACTTCAATACATTGATCAATTTGAAAAAAGAGATGTTGATGTTGCATATGCGGCTACTCAATTAAAGCACGAGTTGCGAGAGATTGACAGATCGCATTGGCTTAAAATACTAGATTACAAAGATGAGGCTGTACTTGGCATTAGATTTCCTTTCTCAAAAAAGATTATTAGTCGCATTGAAGAACTTCGTGGAATAGACCATTTAAACATAAACGAACACTCGTATAAAGACAACACACATTGTTTTCCTTTTACTCCGAGTAACGTGTTTAAGTTAGTTGAAATTGCAAATAGATTTGAAACTAAGTTTGTTATACATGACGACATTATTGAAATTTATAATCAGTTATTAATATATGAAGATAATAAAGCTGACTACATTCCCGGAGTATATGGGTATGATATTAAAAATATTCCACAAGACGCTGTTAATACACTAACAGAAACATTGGGTGAATGTACAAAAGACACCTTAGCATTGTACTACGAAAGGCGCTACTTGTACGGATTGCATTATTTTGATATGAATAATGTTGAGCCAAGTGTTCAACGCTATAGTACGCTATCACAACAAATTATTAATAGAGATCATGCAGTTTTTCTTATAGATAAAAAACAAACAACATTAGACACTGTTGCATCTGCATTATTAGAAATTAATAGATTTCCAATACTAGTAGTGTTAACTCCCAACAAGGCCAGCGATCAGCTATTAGCAATGCACAGCGCACTCAAGTATATTTTGCCTAGTGAACAAATGACTGTATGGTTTAGAAAGGACGGTGCTGATCCGTTTAATGAATACATTAAGAAGGAGAATTTAAATAATCCTCTTGACAAAAATACAAAAGTAGTGTATATTAGTAATAACAAGTTACCTAAGCCAATACTAAAATCCCAATGGGTTCCTAACTGTACAGTGTCATTTGAAACTATGCAGTTAACTTTTAATAACGTATCACAGTATGCAGAACACACCGATCTGCGTATAGTGTATGACGATATTGCAGTTGGTGGCCTTTGGGATCGAAACGAGAGGAAATACATACGTGCGTTCGTGTAAATTAATTATTGAAGATGAAGTAAACATTAAGTTAGAAGGACTTGATGTAGACATGCGGCGCAAGATTTCGGCCGCACTAAAGTTCGAAGTGCCGTATGCAAAGCACATGCCTCAGTATAAGCTAGGACGATGGGATGGCAAGGTTGCTTTCTTTGGTATTGGTGGCACAGGATATGTCAACCATCTTGACGTAGTACAAGGAGTACTAGAACGTAATGATGTGCAAATTACAGATATTGATGATCGCAGGCATCCTATTAGTTTAGACTTTACTCCTGTTACAGAACGCTATTGGGCAGACCAAGGTGTATGTTGGCCTGAAGGACATCCTGTTGAAGGCACAGAAATTATCCTACGTGACTATCAAGTGGAAGCTATTAACAACTTCCTTGATAACCCACAGAGCTTGCAACAAATTGCTACTGGTGCAGGTAAGACAATTACTACAGCAACACTATCACATATAACTGAGCCATACGGTCGTAGTCTAGTTATTGTTCCTAACAAGTCGTTAGTAGAACAGACAGAAGAAGACTATATTAACTGTGGGCTCGATGTTGGTGTGTACTTCGGCGACAGAAAGAACCTAGGTAAGACTCACACTATTTGCACTTGGCAAAGTTTAAATATTCTTGACAAGAAGCACAAGGATGGCTCAGCAGTGTTATCACTTGCAGAGTTCTTAGATGGTGTAAGCACAGTTATTGTCGACGAAGTACACATGGCAAAGGCAGAAGTACTAAAGAACTTACTTACACGTAACTTAAAGAACGCTCCAATCCGTTGGGGACTAACAGGCACTGTGCCTAGAGAGAAGTTTGAGTTTGAAAGTATACATGCAAGTCTAGGCCCAGTAATTGGTAGCATTAGTGCTAAGTCGTTACAAGACAAAGGTGTATTATCACAATGTCATGTTAACGTATGTCAACTAATAGACACAGTGGCACACAGTGATTACCAAAGCGAACTAAAGTATCTAACAACAAATGAAGCAAGACTAACATATATTGCTAAGATGATGAATCAAGTTTCGCAATCGGGTAACACGCTAATACTGGTAGACAGGATTAGTGCAGGACAAATGTTAGCAGAACTAATACCTAACAGCACGTTTGTAAGCGGAGCAGTAAAAGTAAAGGACAGGAAACAAACTTACGACACAATTAAAGAAGGCACTAATGAAGTTATTATTGCGACATACGGTGTTGCGGCAGTAGGCCTTAATATACCACGCATCTTTAACATGGTTCTGCTTGAGCCTGGAAAGAGTTTCGTAAGAGTAATACAATCAATCGGACGTGGAGTTCGTATTGCTAAAGACAAAGACTTCGTACAAATATGGGACTTGACATCAACATGCAAGTACGCGAAGCGACATCTAACTCAGCGTAAGAAATTTTACAAAGAAGCAGAGTACCCGTTTACAATCGAAAAAATAGACTGGAATTAAATTATGCAAATTTTAACATTAGAAAATAAGGCGCTGGACTTAAACACATTACCAGACACAATTGAAGAAGACATAAGATTTAGTGTACTGGATAACAGCAATCCAGATGTTCCTGATTTCTTTTTTATACCGTTGATCTTTTTAGAATCATTTAGTTCACCGAGTGTAGTATTGAGGATTGGTACAGTAGAAGTACAAATGCCAATTGACTGGCATATTGCTGTTGGATGTAGTGACAGCGGAAACGATTTAGAAATCTTGCCACTAACAAGTATTGGCGATAGAGGATTCGAAGCATTTTTGTTTAATCCTATGGCCAGCTTTAAGGCAGAATTTGCTGAAGTGCAGGTAATTAATTATTATAATGATGTGAAGTGGTACTTCCCTAAAATGCGGAACGGACAGCTACTAAGCATCCCACTTGAAACATGTGATGAACCACTATGTGCATTTTTCATTAAAGACATCACAAGACAAACAGAAGTAATTAAATATGGAGAATTATTGTAAGATGGGAATCAAAGCAGGAAAAATTTGGGGATCAACAGAGTTGGTTCACGCAAACGGTGTACTAGAGTTTCACCGTATTGAATACAAAGCAGGATACAAATGTTCAGAACACGAGCATGAATTTAAATGGAACGGATTCTTTGTTGAATCGGGCAAGATGATTGTTCGAGTTTGGCAAGATGATCAAGGACTAGTTGATGAAACTATTCTTGAAGCAGGAGACTTTACGCAAGTGAAGCCAGGCAAGATTCACCAGTTTGAAGGTTTAGAAGACGGTGTCGCTTTTGAACTATACTGGGCTGAATTTAATCACGATGATATTGTTCGTCGTACTAGTGGCACCGAAACTAAAAAATAAAAGGAGTAAAGTATGCTAAATTGGATCAAAGGTATGTTCGGTTGGAGTGTGATTGACGAAGTAGAAGAACGCCCAGTAACTGAAGTAAAAGCTAAAGCAAAAGCAAAAGCACCAGCCAAAGCTAAAGCAAAAGCAAAAGCACCAGCCAAAGCTAAAGCTAAAGCCAAAGCACCGGCCAAAACTGGTGGCAAGAAAAAAGGCGAACTAAGTATGACGCCAACTGCTATTAAGCAACGCGAAGCACGAGCTAAAGCAAAAGCAGTAACGCAGTAAACCTATAATGGGCATTACTATACGAGTGTGGCATTGCCACACTCGCCACTGCTTCTTATAAAGGAAAAACAAATGTATCAACTGAGAATTATAGCAGGACCGTGCCAGCATGAGTCATTAAGTCAGTCATCACATATTGCAGAGAAGTGTAAAGCAATATGCGACAAACACGGTGTAGAATATATCTTTAAAGCAAGTTTCGATAAAGCAAATCGTTCTAGCCTAGGTAATAAACGAGGTGTAGGACTTGCTAACACTCTAAATGACTTTAAGCTAATTAAAGAAGTGCATGGTGTTAAAACACTAACAGATGTACACGATATTGATCAAATTGAAATGATCACAACGTACTTTAATGAGTGTGTAGATGTATTACAAATTCCTGCATTCCTTTGTAGACAAACTGACTTGTTACAAGCGGCTTGTGAAACAGATAAGATTGTTAATATTAAAAAAGGACAGTTCCTTGCACCGTGGGATATGAAGGGTATATTAACTAAGACAGAAGGTGCTAAAGAGGTTTGGATAACCGAGAGAGGAACTAGTTTTGGATATAATACTTTGGTCGTTGATTTTACTGGCTTGGACTACATGCTTAATAATTATGATTATCCTGTTGTACTTGATGCCACACACAGCGTACAGAAACCTGGCGGCAACGGAGGCAGTAGCGGCGGCAATAGGGATTACGTTCCTGGTCTATGTCGCGCAGGCAGTGCTTTGGGTATTAGGAATTTCTTTCTAGAAGTACACCCTAACCCAGACAATGCACCAAGTGACGGACCAAACATGCTACGCTTAGATGACTTTGAAGAAGTAGTACAAGACATTGTAGCATACTCTTATACACCTAAAGAAATAAAATAAAAATGAATCCAAAAGTTGGAGTAATAGATATTTTTAAAAATATATATTTTAAGAATAAAAACTTTACAATACCTAACTGGTTTGTTATTTCTGAAAATGATAACTTTAATGATTACGATGTATTATTTCAAGTCAATGTTGAAAAGTACAAAAAAGAACCATTACGAAGTCTGTACCAACGTATTAAAGAAGCAAACACCCCTTGCTTAGTATGCGAAAGCACACCGTTTAGAAAAAATATAACAGAACTATTTTCTAATAACATAGACAGTAAAAAGATGTATAGGTTAGGATGGAATCATTATTCAAGACTAGGTAAGTTTAATAATAGTTATTGTAAGCCAGATAGATGGCAAAAAATACAGCGCGAACAAGATATTATAATAAAAGACTGGAATTTAAATTCAGAAGGTTATATTTTACTTTGTTTGCAAAAGCCAACGGACTCTTCTTTAAACAGTATATATGAAAAATATGATGATTATAATGATTGGATAGTTGACACGATTAATGATATTAGAAAATATACAAATAGAAAAATACGCATACGTCCGCATTTAAAAGCAAAGAATGTACGAGTAAGTCAACTTGTTTGCGATAATATAGAACTATCTACAGTATGGAAAAACAGAACAATCTACGAAGGCGGTGAGTCGTTGTTAGAAGATTTTAAAAATGCCCACTGTGTCGTTTCGTATAACTCAAACGTGTTAGTTGAAAGTGTGTGCGAAGGAATACCTATTATAGCGTTAAGTAATGAAAGTGTTGCTTGGGAAGTTAGTAACAAACTTCATAATATAGAAACCCTAGATCTAAATATTAATCGAAGTCAATGGTTATATAATACAGCATATATGGTTTGGACTGAAGATGAAATATTAAATGGTGATGCTTGGAATCATCTTAAAGGAGTGTATTTTAAATGAATAAAACGGCAATCTTAATACCGGCTAGATACGGTAGTACACGCTTTGAAGGCAAGCCACTTGCACTTCTAAACGGTGTTCCTATGATACGTAGAGTGTATGAAGCCGCAGTAGCAACTGGTTACGACACATATGTTCTTACAGACGACTTGCGTATCTTCGAATTGTTCAATGCTAGAAACTGTTGGATAGATGAAGCAGAATATGAAAACGGTACAGAACGATGTGCCGGCGCAATAAAGAATGACTTCTTCAGTAAGTATGATACGTTTATTAATGTGCAAGGCGACATGCCTGATGTAACAACAGACATGGTTGAGAAATGCATTATAGGATTGCAATACCATCCAGTAAGCACAGTGTTTACAACGATGCCAGAAGAAAAACAAAACGATCCTAACTCAGTTAAGATGGTACGTGCCGGCGACAAGGCTTTATGGTTTGGTAGGGGCATGACAGGTTATGGCGAATGGCACTTAGGTGTTTACGGCTACAAGCGCAATGCATTAGAAAGTTATCCTAATTTAACAGTAACACGCGAAGAAGAAGTAGAGAAACTAGAACAACTCCGTTGGTTAAAAAACGGTTTACAAATTGGTTGTTTGAGTGTATACTATAATGGAGTAGAGATAAACGCACCGGAGGATGTAATCGAATGGCACAACCTAAACTTCCAATAAAAGATATATTGGCAGCAGTTGATATGAACGCAAAGAGTGTGTGGAAAGAACTTTCTGAAGAGGAACGGAAGCAGGTTAGTTTCTGGTTGCTTAACAGGTACGTTAGTTCAGTAAAAGGTTCTCGTGATACACAAGAACTTGCTGTGTTTAAAACTAACGAATACTACAACAAACACTTTAATACAATTGGTGTTGGTAAAGAAAATGGTCACCAGCAGTTAATGTGGCAGTTGCTTTGTATGTCTGGCGCAACTGGTAAAATAATGTTTCATCCGTATGTTGGATTTAAGAAAAAAGCAGGAAACAATAATGCCGCAGTTAAGTTACTAACGCAAATACATCCTAATATGAAATTAAATGAGATTGATATGCTTGCTAATATGAGTACTAAGAAAGAACTTAAAGCACTTGCTGAAGAACATGGCATAGAAGGAATTAAGTTTTGAGTGCGCTGTATGCAGTAGGGTGTTCACACACTAGATATGTTTGGCCCACGTATGCTGACATACTAGGACAGGGCTACGATAAGTTCTACAACTGGGGCATGACTGGCGTTGGCAACTTTGCTATAATGAATCGAGTTATACAAATTGCTTCTAAGATGCATCCAAACGACGAACTTATTATTCAATGGACATATCCTGCACGTTTTGATTTCCACCGCGCAGAGACTGGCTGGTACCGAGGCGGCAACCTAGCTCATAATCATGACATGGTACAAGATACTATTAACAAATATGCATACGACGAATTAACATATCAAATGTTAACTGATAACTATATCCAGTTAACGAAGTCTTATCTTGCCCAGCATAATATTAACTACAAAATGTTAGGTGCTGACTTTGATGTGGGCGGCAAGCCGGCGTTAAGTATTGCACAAGATTTTAATATTCCGTTTCGAAAATTTTTAAATGTCATGCCTGGTGCATCTGCAATAAAGAAAGAAACTGATCCGCATTATACAACTTCGCATCATTTAGAATATCTTCGCCAAAGTAACTTTACAATTACAAAAAAGATGTTATACTATGTAGAGCAAGCAGAAGAATTGATCGATACACTTCATGATTGGAAGATGATACAATATAAATTAGAACAAGCAGGATTTACGCAAAGGGTTACTTATGGGTGATAAGCCGTACATATGCGAGTATTGTAAGACAGGGTATTCAAGAGAATCGACTCTTGCAGTACACATGTGTCAGCCGAAACGTAGAGCACTGCAAAAAGGTGAGAGGCGAGTACAACTAGGCATGTATGCATTTAATCAGTTTTACAAACTAAGTGCAGGTGCAAAGAAACACAAAACATATGAAGAGTTTTGCAAGTCAGTTTACTATAATGCCTTTGTAAAGTTTGGTAGTTTTGTTAGTAATGTAAAACCTTTGTATCCAGAGAAGTATATTGACTACGTTGTAACTAGTGGAGTTAAACTTGATCATTGGTGTAGAGAAGAAATGTATGAAAAGTATGCAACTGAGTTAATTAAAAAAGAAGGTGTAGAGACTGCACTAGAACGTAGTGTTAACACTATGGTTGAATGGGCTGAAGATAAGAGTGCTCCGTGGAATCATTACTTTGCACATGTTAGTTTGAATAGAGCAGTATGGCATATTAAAGATGGTAAGATTAGTCCTTGGTTATTGCTTAACTGTAGAAGCGGTAAAGAAATGTTAAGTAAACTAAACGACGAACAACTGGGATTAATATATAATATTATTAATCCACAGCATTGGTCAATGAGATTCAATCGGCAGGTAACAGATGTTGCACTAGCTAAGAACGTAGCAAAGGAAAGTAATTTATGAAATTAGTAATGTACCCAGACAAGATTTTAGAAACAAAAGTATCCCAAGTAAACATTGAAGACCCAGGCTTTGACCCTATTGAGCTTAAACAGCAAATGGTAGAAGTTATGTTAGCTAACAACGGCATTGGACTAAGTGCAAACCAAGTTGGATTAGATGCACAGGTTTTTGTAATGGGCGATAAAGAAAATAATTGTACAATGTGTATTAACCCAGAGATAGTACAACACACTGAAGAAACTTCTATGGAAGTAGAAGGGTGTTTAAGTTTTCCTGGAATGTATGTAAAAATTAAACGTCCTACAGAAATACTTGCTAAATGGTTTGACGAAAATCTTAAAGAGCAAAGCGTAAAGATCGATGGCTACACAGCAAAATGTTTTTTACATGAATGGGATCATTTACAAGGCATTAACATGAAAGATCGAGTAAGCAAATTGAAGTGGGACATGGCAACAAAGAAAATGAAAAAGTATTTAAAATGATTATTTTAATTTGCGGACCTCAGAGAAGCGGTAAGTCTACATTAGCTAAACCGCTTGCAGAATTATTAAAAGCAACGTATGTCACCCAACACACTTACCATGAAGAATTAAAAGGATATGTTGATGGATTGGTTGCCGCTGGCAACATAGTAGTTATTGACAAACCTTGCAAGACAGCCGCATCAGTCGAATACTTAGAACCTGACTATGTTGTTTGGTTAGACACAATAGAAGAAAAGACAGAGAAACCTAAGCACGTAGATTATCACGTAGCGGCATGGTTTACAGATACACATGAAGTGTTAAAGGACGTAGTAACAAAGTGGATGGAGCGTAACACATGAAACATTTAAAACGCAGTTGGTCTAGTTTAGGTGATGTTAAAAAGTATTTAGAGACTAACACTAAAGAAAAAGTTATTTCGTTTAACGGATTTGAATTAGTAACTAACAAAGGCACTTACGGACTTGCACTTAAAGAATTGAGGTTTACAAAGAATGGTTGATTTAAAATTTATGACAGCAGGTGAATACATGGCTATGGATGCTGACGAAATTGAAAACTACGGAACATATACAGCTAAACAAGAGCTTATTGATCTTAAAATTAAATATAAAGAGTTAGAACAAACTTGCAAACAATTGAAAAAAGAATTGGATCAGCATCAGTGATCGATCTACCTGACATTGATATTGACTTTGCTGATAGAAGCATTATCCTGCACGAAATTAAACATCGTGTCGCAAAGTTAAACACAGGTAAGAAGCACAACACCGGAGTTTATGCAAATGAGATTCCGCACAATCCTATTGACAACATGTCAACTATCGACCATAAGACTGCGGAAGAACGCGGCTACTTTAAACTAGACTTCCTTAATGTAAGCATATACAGAGACGTTAAGGATGAAGCACACTTAACACAACTAATGGAAAGGATACCACTGTGGGAACTACTGGAACACACGGACTTCAGCGAAAAAGTCTTTCATCTGAACGGGCACAGCGCACTATTAAAACAATTGAAGCCCAAATCGGTCAGTCAATTGGCAGCGACACTAGCGATCATTCGTCCAGCGAAACGACACTTAGCGGGCAAGAGTTGGGAAACAATAATGAAGGAAGTGTGGATCAAACCGACCAATGACGAATACTTCTTTAAGAAAGCACACGCCGTAGGTTATTCAATGGCGTGTGTAGTACATATGAATTTATTGTGCGAACAACTTAACCCTTAGGTTTGTTTATAAGAAGCTGTACACTCTTGCGCTTGATACGCTTTATGGACATATTGTTTAAGTTGATACAAGGCCCTATTGTTACTTTAACATCCTTACTATTCATAGTTATAATGGCATACTTAAACGGTGCCATTTCTTCTCTCATGAATATAGATATTGGTATTAATCTATTAGACTCCCACCACCATCCACTGCCGAGGTCTAAAAAGTGGTGTCTCTCTTCTTCAGTTCGTATCTTTGTGTAAACATACATACTAGTTACGAATTGATCTTGGTTTATTACAATCCCTACATACTCGTTACCGCCGTATTGCACGACACTAATAAATGGGAAGTTCTTTTCGATATCTTTTAATAACATTCTTTTCCTATAATCATAAATACAATATGCAGTTAATACCTAGATATTTAGTCGATAACAGAACAACGGTCCTTGTGAGTGAACTGGGCCATGTCACGGAGTACAGACCAGTGTATACAAAACAGATAAAATTATATAAAGGCATTGACAATGCCCTACAATTTAAACTACTTAATGCAGATCAAAAGGCAGTTGCCCTGACAGGAAAGACACCAAAGTTTGTAGCATTCAATTCAGATAAGAAAATGGTAATACAACAC
>Ga0307984_1000403_pt1 | contig 19363 bp, 16 predicted proteins | sample EllFjometageno78_FD_203169 | JGI IMG/M metagenome (GOLD analysis project Ga0307984, IMG submission 203169) | Marine microbial communities from Ellis Fjord, Antarctic Ocean - #78 | ecosystem: Environmental > Aquatic > Marine > Unclassified | place: Southern Ocean | collected 2014-10-09
GGGTGACTACGTTGACGGTGTTGCTTCAATAGTTTCTATGGACGGAATGGAAGAAGTTGGAATCGTATTTGAGTACAATGGTGCTTCAGGAATCGAGTTCGCTGAATTAGTAGCGGGTATGGAAGTGACTTCTGTATCTGGAATCACTGAAAACGATCTTACATCTAGCGTAAACGTATTCCCTAACCCTTTCTCTGACAACACAACACTTTCTTTCTCTGCTGCTGAAGCTGGACAGGCTTCTGTAGTTGTTTACAACCTAGTTGGAAAGAAAGTTATTGAAATGAATCTTGGAAACATTGCTGCAGGAACGCAGAACATAGATTTAGACTTCGCTGCTATGGAGGCTGGGATATACCTAGTAAGCCTAACTGCGGGTAACGAAACATCAACTCTACGAGTAACGAACGCACAATAGTGCTTTACTTATAGAGCTCGTATAAACTATATTGAATCCGCGTTATGTACCTTGCGTACAGGCGCGGATTTTTTTTTGTTCTAACATTGACATTACTTTAGATAGATATGAAACTTCTTCGATTTGTATCCATAGCTGCAACAACTACATTGATTCTATTCGCTTCGTGCGACTATATTGAGCACCCTATAATTCCATTTACTGGAGGGTACAATGTTGAGTTGTACGGTAATCCTCCGGTTTTTCAATTGGCCACAACGTCAGGTAAAAATGTATTGGTAGAAGATTTTACCGCCCATCAATGTGGCAACTGTCCTCTTGCTGCAGAGATTGCTGAAGGTCTCGCCGAATCGAATCCAGGTCGTGTTTTCCCCCTTGCAATACACGCTGGAAACTTGGCAATCACAAATGACTCATACCCTATCGATTGGACGAATGAGGACAGTAATATCTATTGGGGCCAACTCGATTTCCAAGCAAATCCACTCGGGAGAATTAACCGCAAAGGTGGGACTGGAGATTTCTTTTCTCCGGCTGAGTGGACGGCTGAAGTAGCGTCTGAATTGGAGGCTGAAACTCCGCTTCAGATTCAAATAAATACTTTCTGGCACCCAAATGTTGGTGATGGCCATCTTAACATCCATGTAAACGGACAATTTACAAGCGGTGGTCTAGATGGAGAATGTAGGCTTGCTATTCTTTTTGCAGAGTCGTCACTCATCGGAGATCAGTTGTACTATGGCGAAGACCCCGAACATGTAACTGATTACCAATTCGACCATATGCTTAGAGGAAGTGTAACTGGAGCTGAAGGACTGGTTGTGATCTCTGATGCTGCTGTGGGTGATGATTTTCAATCTGACTATACTTTCAACTGGAATCCTGAATGGATTTTCGAGAATTCTTCTATTTTAGTTGTAGCAAGTAACGAAAATGGCGAAGTTGTAAATTGTCTATCTCACCATTTATCTGAATAATATTTTCATGCGGCAGGCCTTTTTGTTATTCGCTTTTTTACCTTATTTTCTTTCAGCACAAACCGAGTACTCGGAGGGTCGGACCTTCCAATTTAATGGTGGCTTGATTGGTGGTGCAACGGCTTCCCAAATTCATGGAGATGGAATAGGTGGATTCAACAAAGTAGGCTTCAACCTGGGAGCTATTCTTGAAATTGGACGAAAAGGAAGTAAAAACATCCAGATCGGTATCGTGTACAATCAGAAAGGGAGTAAAAAACCACCAAACCCAACAGTTGGTGATTACGAAACCTGGAAATATCGATTTACATACATCGATATTCCTATAACGATGAGCTATTCACATGGAATATTCGACCTGCTGGTAGGATTACAACCCTCCGTATTGTTAGCGGCAGAAGAAGATTTCTATGGCGTGGCTTGGGATCCGACTGGTTTACCCATAAAAAAATATGACTTGGGAGCTGTTTTTGGAATACGCACAGTATATGCTGATCACTCTCATATTTTTGCGCGTGTAACCCAAAGCATTCTCGCTATTGCTCCACGACCAGAGACTCCAACTGGTACACCAAGATGGAATAACCGAATGATGAACATGACTGTCGAAATTGGTGTTACCTATATGATTTCCAAATTAGATACGTAAAGACAGTAGTCAAACTCTTAGTTTCTAAGACTTATATTTTGTGAGTGTTCCAGTGGCACCTCAACTTTAACACCCCAAGATTTGCCGCTTACGGTTCCTGAGGCTGAAAAAGGAATTTCCTCCCCTTTTAAAAAGTTAAAGACATCATTTTTAAGAATTTCTGCAATTGCTCCGTCTCTGGTAATGACGTGTAACCTAATTGTGGCAGTATCTCTTGCGCCAATTTTTACTATTTCAGATAAACTCACATACCCGGCTTCGACATCTCTAACTCTAAGTGTAATTTGAGTTTCGTTTAATTCTATGGGATATAAATTGGGGTTATAAATCTTCACGTCAAGGTTAGAACGAAGACCCTTTAGATCAATCGCTACTTCTGAAAAATCTTCTACATTAATTACTTCAAGTTGCCGATAACATCCCGTCAAAGTCGAGATCGCTAAAATGGCTAAAATCGGAAAGAAATGAAAATTACTTTTCATGGAGCTGAGCGAAATGAGTGTAGAAATGAGGAATTGTTTCTATTCCTTTAAAGTAATTAAAAACTCCATAATGCTCATTGGGAGAGTGGATGGCATCTGAGTCTAACCCGAAACCAAACAGCACAGTTTTCAGACCTAAGATGCGCTCAAAAGAAGCTACAATAGGAATTGACCCGCCTGAACGAACTGGGATGGGTTCTTTTCCGAATGTGTGCTTCATCGCGAGGGCCGCTGCGTAATAAGCGGGGCTATCGGTAGGGGTAACAGCTGGTGAAGCTCCGTGCATTTCCGTTACTTTCACTTTTACACTTGAAGGAGCTATTTTCTTGAAGTGTTTTGTGAAAAGCTTCGTGATTGTTTCGTGGTCTTGGTGCGGCACAAGGCGCATTGAGATTTTTGCAGTGGCAATAGACGCGATAACCGTCTTCGCTCCATCCCCTGTATATCCTCCCCATATACCATTTACGTCTAAAGTCGGTCTAATGCTCATTCTCTCATATGGAGTGTAATCGGACTCCCCTTCATGCGCATTTATGTCAATACTTGCTTTATGTGTTTCCTCAGAAAACGGAGCTCTTGCCATCGCTTCTCTCTCATCAGAAGTGAGTTCGAGGACATCGTCGTAGAATCCGTCGACTGTAATTCTTTGGTCTTCGTCTTTTAACGAAGCAATCATCTCAGCAAGAATATTAATCGGGTTCGGAGCAGAACCTCCATAAAGACCGCTATGTAAATCACGGTTAGGACCAGTCACTTCCACCTCCACATAGGACAAACCACGTAGACCTACAGTAATAGAGGGCGTGTCGTTTGCAAAAATTCCGGTATCGCTAACAAGGACAACGTCTGCAGAAAGTTTTTCTTTATTTGATTCGATAAAGTCGTCAAGGTGAGAGCTGCCCACTTCCTCCTCACCTTCGATAATGAACTTGATGTTGCACGGAACATCGCCCTTAGATACCATAGCTTCAAGGGCTTTGACGTGCATAAACATTTGGCCTTTATCGTCACAAGAACCTCTGGCAAAAATCGCTCCTTCAGGATGCTTATCAGTAACTTTAATGATAGGCTCGAAGGCTGGATTGTCCCAAAGGTCAATGGGGTCAGGTGGCTGTACGTCGTAGTGACCATAAACAAGCACCGTTGGCGCATCAACATTGGTTTGATATTCTCCGAAAACGATAGGATGTCCCGGTGTTTTAATCACCTCCACATTGCTTGCTCCTGCGCTTTTTAATGACGCTGCAACAGCTTCAGCACATTTCCTTACATCACCAGCAAAATCTGGGTCTGCAGACACCGATGGGATTCTTAAAATATCGAATAATTCGTCAAGCATACGTTGACGATTCTCTGTTATAAAACCTTTAATGTCCATGCTCAAATGTACAAAGGGAGTACTCAGCTATCTTTGTCACAATTGGAAAAAGATTCCCAAAAAAATGAGCAAAAATTCACTACCTAATTTTAACGATACCGAGTTGGCATTTCGTCACTTATCAGACAAAGATCTTAGTCGTGGTAAAATGCTTTTTCAATTGTTAAGTCGTCCATGGTTAGTGTCACTGGGGAGTTTCTTGGCTCGAATTGCACTTTTCATAAAATTTCCTATAGGGTGGGCGGTTAGACCCACTGTTTACGCTCAATTTTGTGGTGGTGAGAATATTCCCGACTCTGAAGAGACAATAGAACTTCTTTATAGAAATGGTGTACGCACCATTTTAGATTACAGCGCAGAAGGTGTAAACACAGAAAAAGAACTCGATATTACTTGCGCTGAAATTTTAAAAACAGTGACTGCCGCTTCCAACGACCCTCGCCACGCTTTTGCAGTATTTAAACCCAGTGGACTTTCTCACAATGACCTTCTCGAAAAAGATCCTTCAGAGTTTACTTCTACAGAAAAAGAGGCCTGGGAGAGAGTGGTGCGAAGAGTGCGTTCAATTTGTGTTGCCACAGCAGAAACAGGGGGAAGAGTTTTAATCGATGCAGAGGAAACATGGCTTCAGGATGCAATTGATAAACTGGCTGAAGACATGATGTCCGACTTCAATCGCGAAAGAGCAGTTGTCTTCACCACAGCCCAACTCTACCGACACGACCGCCTCGACTTTATCAAAGATCTCGCTTCTCGTGCTGAAGAAGCTGACTTTATTGTAGGTATTAAACTGGTTAGAGGTGCGTATATGGAAAAAGAGCGTGAACGCGCAGAAAAATATTCATATCCCTCACCTATCCAAGCGGACAAAGCCGCAACAGACTCTGATTTCAATTCAGCTGTAGCATTTTGCCTCGACAACCTCGAGAGAGTAAACCTGTTTTGCGGGACGCACAATGAGGAAAGCAACATGAAACTCTGTGAAATGATGGTGGAGAGAAAGATTTCTGAAGACGACAACCGAATCACTTTCTCTCAGCTCCTGGGCATGAGTGACACCATAACGTTCAATCTTGCCGATCAAGGTTATAATGTTGCGAAATACGTCCCTTATGGACCCATCCGCGAGGCGATGCCTTATCTGATTCGTCGTGCAAAGGAAAACACTTCAGTAGCAGGCCAAACCTCACGCGAGCTAACGCTGATCCGCACCGAAATCGAGAGACGTAAGAAGTAAAATTTACAAATGGAATCAACAACACTCATACTCGGATTTATATTTATCGGTATCACCATGGAAGTCGTGGCGACTGCCATTATGGACTTCATTAAGTACCGAGACCCCCGACTTAAAGGAGAGACGTATTTGTGGATGCTTCCTGTATACGCCGCCGTTCCATATATCTATCTTTTCGTGACAAGTACGTTTAAAGAATCCGGGTGGATTGTTAAGGGATTCATATACATGATTGCTTTCTACCTTTTAGAACTCGTGGCCGGGTTAATTATAAAAAAACTCGTGGGAGTTTCACCTTGGAATTACAAGGACTATAGATTTCACTTTAAAGAGGTGATCTGTTTAGAGTATGCCCCTGTTTGGTTTATCTATGGAGTGGTAGGCGAAAGGTATTACGAGTTTTTAACCTCGATTTAATCCTTAACTCAAGGAAGGGTCAGATTATAAATTCACAGACACACCAATCCTTAACGCTCTAGGCATATTAGGTCGCAATCCATATGGACGTCGTGCAACTGCAAATGTTCTATCAAAGAGGTGCGTTACACCTAAGTTTATATTGAGGTGGCTAGACGCTTCGTACCTAATGCTAGAGTCAAAGATTAATGATTCGTCAGTTGATTCTGCCAAAAGGATTTCGCCTTGACCCGCTACCGTTCTCATTGCTGAAGTATAACGTCCGCTAATGTCAATTGCAATTTTTTGGTATTCGAAAGAGGTCACCAAAGAGAGTTGGTGAGGAGCTAGGTAGGGTAGTGCATCACCTATTTCTACATCTCCCCAAGCTCCGAAATCACTGTCGAATGAATTCGTAAATGTGGCGTCGGTGTACGTATAAGCAATACGGACAGGCATAGAGAAATGATCGAAAGGTCCATCGGTGAAAGGATCCACTACCAATTCAAATTCTAAACCGTTTGCCATGGCAGACCCTCCATTAAATAAATCTCCCGACCCCGTTCCACCTGATGAATTTAAATCTGCTCCAAGAAGATTGGAGTAATTGTTAGAGAAAACAACCAACTGTGACGATACATAGCGGTGAGAAAATCTGAAACCTAATTCTGAATTAATAGAGAGCTCAGGTTCTGTTTCTTCGTTTGATCCTGGAGGAATAAAACCTCTGTGTACCCCCGTGAAAACGTCGAGCGCACTAGAGATTTGGTAATTAAGGCCAAATCCTGGAAGGAGTACAGAAACGGAGTTTACACGGTAGTCGCCCTCTCCGTGGCGTTCTAGATCAGACGAACCGTAGTCGTAGCGCTCGAAGGATATGTTTTCGTGACGCAAACCTGGAGTCATAGTGAAGTCTCCGAAATGAAAGGTAGCTCTAAGATAGTTCGCGAGCGCGGCAGCAGATTCAACTCTGTTTCCTGCTGTTCCATGAATGCCTGGTGTAACAAGCTCCATGGTCCCGTTGTCCATAGCGTAGCGGTCACGCCATTGGAACCGATCGACCAAATCGTGGTGAAGGCGAGTTCCGAATATAATTCTGTTTTTTACTTCTGCTTTTCCGAATGTATAAACCAGACGAGATTGAATACCCTGTGTGAGGTAATTTCTATTGTTTGCTTTAACATCAAGACCAGCTAAACCTATGGTAGATGACCCCGTGAGATATGAATAACCTTCGGAGAAATCATTAGGTGAATTTAGAACATCTCCAAGGTCTATTGTCGTTCCTGTAGAATCTACAGCTCGGTCAAGTTTGTACCAATTTCTATGAAATGTAGTTCTGTAGATATCGGTTGTGAGCTCGAGTCTTTTAGATGGAGCTATAGTATGGGTGAGAACTGTTTGGGTTTGTGTAGTCTTCATCACATCTTGCGCACTAGCTGCATAACGGCGGTAAGGTGAGATCGCGAAATCTACTTCAGAGAGACCCAGGTATGTTTCGTGAGATTTTTCATTTACATCAGCTATCTTTAACTGCAGAGATTGTTTTACTGAAGCTGAAACTGGCGAAGACCATTTTAACTTTGCCAAGCGGTCTGATTTGGTAAATCCCGTAGGGTCTTCGTTGTCAAGAGTCTTAAAACCATCAGACCCAATTTCTAAAAATTCGATGAGGTAGCCGAAAGTTCCTTTCTCAGAAGTAACAGAACTCCCTACATACATATGTACATAGCGATTTTTGAACGATCCATGAGACATTGAAAAAGAAGCTGTTTCTACATCAGGGATTTGTGTGGAGATAAGGTTTATTGCGCCGGATGCGGTTTGTGGCCCGAAGGCTATTTGGCTTGAACCTTTAAGAATTTCAACTGAAGACATTCGGGCGATCGAGGGGAAATAGTACGCAGCAGAAGCCGTGTATGGTGCAGGTGCGATGAGGACCCCATCTTCCATAATCGTGATACGAGAAGAGCGCTCAGTTCCAGAACCACGAAGACCGATATTTGGTCTGAGACCAAACCCATCCTCCTCAGTAATGTTCACTCCAGCTACCGTTCGTAAAGTGCGGAGAGGATCTGTATATGAAAAACGTTTAAGTTCTTTTGTCGTGATTAAATGTAGTGAACCTGGTACTTCGTCAAGACCTGAAGCACCAGAAGCAAGACCTACAGCAGACACAGTAGCCTCGGGGATTTCATGCCACATTGAGATTATATGAAAGGTGGAGTCTTGAGCTAAAACTGATGCGCCAGTTAAGCAAAATAAAGCCGTAGAAATAAATCCAATACGAAGAATTTTCATGGCGCAAATATTCCATCTTTAACGCTACTATCACAATACCACAAAGATGGTATTTAGACTCAGTCTAAATAAAAAATATCTAGCTAATCGATCTCTACAATCGTCTGACTAGAGAGCCCGAAGCACCCAAATCCACTACTTATGTTAGAATACATAAGTGAAGGTTCTGCGAAAAGGTCAAAACCTCCTGACAAATAGTCTCCAGTACTTTCATAGAATCTAGCGAGTTCTGGGCTAAGAGCATGGACACGCAGTCTTAGATCCACCGGTGACCATTCCTTGTCAACAGGAAATGACTTAGAAAAGAATGTAATGTCTGCCAGCCCATCTGACCAACCAGTAGTGTTTTTATCAGAAACAATCAATCCACCAGTAATGGGTTCTTCTGTAATTCTTTGATCATTTTGAGCCCGAAGTCTAACTTGATCCCATCCCAAAGTATCTAATGTAAAAGCATCAATGAAAAGCGCATCAACATAAATTAGATATGAATCATCTACATCAGCATGGTTTACCAAATCAAGTGTGTAAACGTCTTGTATAACCTCCCCATTCCAAGGAGAATTCGTTGTGTCACCTTGATACTCATACGTCAATGCTACTTCAGGGATGGGGGGCATTACGTTCGTAGCTGTCACTGGATCGAAGCCTGGTGCATCAACCTTTAAAGTCATCGTACCCTCGAAATGTCCAAAAGCATCGTCGAGGTTAAGTTTATAAGCGAAATCTGCAAAGTCCTCCTCTCCAAGAGTATATAAAAGAGCATCTTCACTCAGACTAAGAGAGATGACAGCCCCAACCACGGACTGAGGTCCTTCAGCATCTAAAACAGAGGCTGTACTAGTCACTTGTGCCACGAGTTGGCTGTCACTATCTCCGGCAATGACAGTAACGGCAAGGCGAGGGGTGTGCTCTGGGAATGCTACTTCGTGAACCACTCCTTCGGCGAACCGATCACAACTGACAAAACTTATGGCAGCTAGTAAGGCTATTAAAAGTGTGAAATTATTTTTCATTTTCGTGTTGTATATCTAGCAATTAGAATGAGAAACGCCAAGCTACAGAAGGGATAATAGGGAAAATTCCGTACTCTCTAATCACGGGATTGCCGTTGTCATCTTCGTCAGTTTGGGCGAAGAATGGATTTAGATTGTTGTACGCGTTATACACACTGAATATTAGATGTCTTGTGCCATTTTCCAAAATTTTTGTGCGGGTTAACGACAGATCCAGCCTGTGATAGGGACTCATTCTAAAAGCGTTCTTCTCAGAGGGTACCTCAGCCGTAAATGTATATATTCCTTCTCCTGTTCCATCTGGAATGTAGGCTGAAAAGGAGGATTCACTCAATGTAAGGGCCCTTCCTGTACCGTATAGCCAAACAGCAGACCCCGTCCACTTTTCAGTGATATCATGGGTAACAACGAAACTCACATCATGACGTCTGTCATAGGTATAAGGATACCAGTTTCCACTGTTGATGTCATCGAATTTGCGGTTAGACCAAGACAGGGTGTAGCCTATCCATCCAGTTGTGCGGCCGTATTTCTTTTGGACTAAAAGCTCTGTACCGTATGCGTTACCAATACCCTGCGTCACTTGATCCTCCCAGTCCGTGTCGAGACTGAATAGGAAACTCGCACCCTCTTTGTAACTAAGCAAGCCTTCCATCCCCTTGTAATACCCCTCTAGAGACACCTCGATGTCCCCGAAAGTTTTTGCAACGCCCATCGCCACTTGCCAACTTTGTTGGGGCCTGATTCGAGCAGTCGAAGGAACCCAAAGATCTGTGGGAAGACCCAGCCCTTCATTCGTTAGTAGGTTTACATATTGTGCCATCCTTGCGAACGATGTTTTTAGGGCATAACCTCCAGGAAGACGATAGTTAAGTGCGGCTCTCGGTTGGATGGAGTTATAAGTGGTGTCTTGTACCATCAGAATAGAACCATGAATTCCCAAGTTGAGCTTTAAACGCTCGCCCAAGTCGAACTCATCCTCAACATATAAAAACGCCTCATCCGATTTGATGTCTGCTGGACCTAAAAGAGTGTCTAAAGCTGGGATATCTCCGAAATTGAGTTCAAGAGAGGTAGCTCCAGGGCTGAAAGTGTGATTCGTCCAATTGGCCCCAAACTTAATATAATGTCTAGAATTGGGGGCGAAGTCAAAATCTATTCGACCTGAAAAATCTTCAATTCCAGAGTTGTAAAGAGCAGCCATACTCATAGAATCACCATCTGCAGTAATGTCCGAAATTGCCATTCCTGTGTTGAACTTATAAAGTGAACGAGTTAGGGTGGTATTGGAGAAAAGCCTTGGACCCCATTCGTGATTCCATCTTAAAGCTTGAATCGCATTTTTCCAATCTAACCCGAAGTCTAAAGCTGAACTTGCTGCCCCATAATTTTCCGCTGAAGCAATCCCGAAATCATCTTCCCCTTTGAATGCACTTAAATAGAGGCGGTCTTTAGAACCTATTCGCCAGTTGAGTTTTCCATTCAGGTCGTAAAAATAATATCTCGGGTCAGTCGTCACATCGGGATTGTTGCTATTTGCTTGTGAAATAAGTGGTTTAATTAAGAGGTCTAGGTAAGTTCTTCTGGCGCTAAGCATAAAGGACGCCTTGTCTTCTACGATGGGGCCTTCAACTGTAAGCTTTGAAGCAATAATGGAAACTGTTGCATCGGCGTGGTATTCCTTCATGTGTCCGTCCTTCATGTGGATCTCTAGAATCGAACTGAGGCGGCCGCCGAAACGTGCGGGAAAGCCACCTTTTGTAATACTCATATTCTTTACCGCATCGGCATTGAATACTGAAAAGAATCCGAAAAGGTGGTTTACACTATAAAGAGGAACTCCATCAAGGAGCATGAGGTTTTGGTCTGGCGAACCGCCGCGCACATATAAACCACTCGTCCCCTCTCCTCCAGATTGTACACCAGGCAAAAGCTGAAGAACCTTGAGTAGATCAACCTCTCCGCCGATGGCAGGAAGTCTTTTTACTTGATCGATGGGAATCTCCATTTTCGACATCTGAACCTGCTCCTCGATTTTGTTAAGCGACTCAGCTGACACAACTGCTTCTTTCAGTTTCGTTCCTGCAATTAGGTTGAGATCCATCTTGATATTTGTGCTCAAGTCTATCTCGAATCTCTGTGGCGTATATCCTATATACGTAACAATAATACTGTGCTTCCCCTCAGGTAAAGTAAGGGAGTAAAACCCGTAGATATTTGCAGCAACTCCCTGCTTCGTGTCTTCACACCAAACTGTTGCCCCTAGAAGTTGCTCTCCGCTAACAGCATCCTGAACGTGACCTGAGAGAGTTTGGGCAGAAGTGATTCCTGAAAACAACAATTGTACAGAAAGAAATAAAAATAACAAGCGCATGGACATACCTTTGAAATGTGAAAAAACTATTCCCGCAAGTTAGTCTTTTAGTGAAAATATTGATCATTGCAGTACTGGTATTACCAGTATTTAACACTTCTGAATTGACAGCCCAAACGGCTCCTGAAACCATCAACGCTATCCGCATAGCCGAAGTGGACCAGCCCATTCAGATTCTATCAGCCTCGCATGACCTAAACAACCACGACCTCCTTATTGTTGGACACGATGGTGTAATTCATTACTGGGAACCTATTTCTGGAGTACGCCCCACGCCCTTTTTAGATTTGGGCGTTAATGGGATGAATCTCATAGACTTCGGTGAGAATCCTGAACAGGGTCTTAACGGCATGACCCTCGACCCAGATTTTGAAGAAAATGGGCTTGTGTATGTGATTTACAACGGTTATCGTCCGGACGGAACAGGCGAAATTATCGACGAGCGCCTTCTGTGTTTCGGTACTGTGGAGGATCACAGAACCGTGGACACTCTGGTTTGGTCTGAAGTGTTAGAATTGGTTCAGCCGGATCGTGGTCACAATGGTGGCCAAATACTTTTTGGCCCAGACAACTTCCTTTATATCTCCACCGGAGATGGAGGTTCTACAGGTACAGGTGCGTCAGGTGGTGGTTCGAACGGAGATGACCACGGTCCTATTGGAAACGCTCAGAGTATGTCGTCTTTGTTGGGTAAGATTTTACGTATCGAACCCCATGGACTCGAGGTATATACTATCCCCCCAAGCAATCCGTTTGTGGGAGTGGCAAGTGTGCGTGAGGAGATTTGGGCTTACGGATTGAGAAATCCTTGGAGATTTTGCTTCGACAGTGAGAATGGGGATATGTACATCGGAGACGTGGGAGAGGTTGATTGGGAAGAAATACATTATGAGTCCGGAGAGAGTGAAGGAGGGCTTAACTACGGATGGCGCCTGATGGAAGGTCCGGATTGCTATGAACCCATGGAGGATTGTGATCCTGACAATGAGACTGAGCAACCAATCTTTGCTTTCCCACACGAAAACGGTCTCTGCAGTGTCATCGGGGGGGTTGTGTATAGGGGTGAAAACATCCCTTCCTTAGAAGGGTACTATGTCTTCTCAGATTATTGTGGATTTGGCGATACACAATTTTTCACCTTAAAAGAAAATGAGAATGGTCAATGGATAAGCCAGGCGCTTGTCCTAGATGTTGAAGGTGGATTCGAACCTTGGACAGAAACAAAGTCCGCTTTCGGGGAAGACAATAGGGGTGAAATTTATCTCTGCACCCGATTCTTCGTCTACAAACTTTTGTTCGACCCATTGTTCCCTCCTGTTCAAATTGGAGGGAATGAAGTGCGCTTCTCACCTAATCCTTCGGCATCTAACTCATTGGTTAAATTGAACATCGAAGGTGCTGGAGAAATCTCAAGAGTAAGGGTTTTCGATGCTTCTGGGAGGCTCATGCGCGATCTGTACCCAACTGAATCAGGCGACAACACCACGTTTTACACACATGATTTCCCTACTGGAGTTTATAGTGTCCACGTAGATCTTGTGGGACTTGAAGACATTCTCTTTGGGAAGCTTGTCGTCTTCGGAGAGTAACAATTGCTAAGGACAGGGGCAGTTTTCTACGTCTCGCAGAACAACACTCGTGACAACGCTCGCTGTATCGGTGATTAGGTAAGTGGCAGATTTAACGACTCCGCTTCCTTCAATAAAGTATCTGCGCGGTTTTTCTCTCGGTCCGCTTTTGCCAAAGTCTACATCGCCCAACCTCGCTAAATCCGCCAGATCACTTACGGTTAGATGGCCACATTTAAGAACACACTGCGCTCCTGAATCTGCCATAATTCCAGCCATTGCTATCTCTTTGCTAATTCTGTTGGTGGGTAACCAATCCATACACGCGCGTTCTGAAAACATGACCCAAGAAAGACCTATACCGACCATCACACCGATAAGATACTTAGAAAGACGATTTAAAAAATTCATACGGCAAAACTACATTAAACATCCTGTCTCTAACCTTAACTTCGTTATATGATTGCAGCTTGTGATTTAAAATTTTCTTATTCCGGAACAACTGCATTGGAGTTTCCCGATTTCAAATGTCAAAGCGGCAACAAGCTACTTCTGCTTGGGAATTCTGGTACCGGAAAAACAACACTTCTTCATTTATTGTGTGGCCTGATTAGGCCTGATTCAGGATCTATGCAAGTTGCCGGCTTAGACCTCAACTCATTAAGTGACAGAGAACTCGATAAGTTTAGGGGGCGTGAACTCGGAATTGTATTCCAACAATCGCACTTCGTTCAAAGCTTAACCGTTGCAGAAAACATCGCCCTTCCCACCATGCTCACAGGGTCAAACATTACAGCTGAAGAGTTAAAAGTTCGGACCCATGAATTACTCGACCGACTAGGTATAGGTCATAAATTCGACAGTTACCCTAAAGATTTAAGTGTGGGAGAACAACAAAGGGCATCAATAGCAAGAGCTCTCGTTCACAAACCCTCTGTTGTTTTTGCAGATGAGCCGACCTCAGCTCTAGACGATAAAAGCACAGAGTCTGTCATCCGATTACTCGAAGAAGAAACTGAAAAAGTCGGTGCAAGCTTAATTATCGTCACCCACGATTCAAGACTCAAAAACAGATATCAAGACCGTGTAGAACTTCAACCGCTAACGAACGCCTGATGAGACTGTCCTATATAGCGCGTCGCAACCTAGCCGCAAAGCCCCTTCAGACTGCATTAAGTGCTATTCTCCTTGCATTTGGAGTGGGGATGGTGAGTCTAATGATGCTCGCTGAAAAGCAGATGACCGAGCAGTTCGAGAGAAATATTAAGGATATAGATCTCGTCCTCGGAGCTAAAGGAAGCCCTCTACAGCTAATTCTAGCGAATGTTTATCACATCGATGCGCCAACAGGGAACATCTCGCTTGCTGAAGCGGAAAAGGTGATGCGTAATCCGTACATAGAATCAGGGATCCCGCTCGCATATGGCGACAATTACTTGAGTTATCGAATTGTCGGAACGAACGAGTCATACCCCAACCACTATGGAGCGAAGATCGAGGAAGGTGTATTTTGGTCTAAAGCATTCGATGTAACTGTCGGAGCTACCGTTGCGAAAAAAACCGGTTTGGAAATAGGCAGTACTTTTTTCAGCGCCCACGGATTAACAGACGGCACGGACGTCCACGATGACAAAACCTTCACCGTTGTAGGAATCCTTGAGAAAAGCAATACCGTAATTGATCAACTGATACTTACAAGTGTAGAGAGTATCTGGGGTGTTCACGCAGAACACGACGAAGAGCTCCTGTCCCCTGAAGAGCTTTACGCATCTAGAGAGATAACAGCCGTACTCTTAAAGAAACGCAACCCCATGGCAATCCTCACACTGCCTAATCTTCTTAAGGAGACTAACATGCAGGTTGCACTGCCAGCAATAGAAATTAATCGGTTAAACCAACAATTTGGAATAGGCGCAGCCACCCTTAGAGCCATCGCACTTCTGATTATGGCGCTCAGCTTTGCCAGCATATTCATCTCTGTTTTTGACAATATGCAGGCGCGTAGGTATGAACTGGCCCTCATGCGGACCATGGGAGGAACACCTGGAACCCTCTACAAACTGCTGCTTTTAGAAGGCGGACTCCTGAGCCTTGGAGGAACCATTCTTGGATTGCTTGTCAGTCGAATAGGTCTGTTTATGCTTGCCACAGCCGTTGAAGATAAATTTCAATACGATCTGGGCAACTTGGGCCTTCTCACATCTGAAATTTATCTCGCATTTGGAGCTACCTTTGTAGGGCTAATCGCTGCAGCTCTTCCCGCATTCAAAACGCTGCGTTTAGATATTGCGAAAACCCTCTCAAACGAATGATGAATCTAAAAAAACCCAGTACCACTATCCTCCGATCAAGTTGGATTGTGGGCGCAATGGCCCTTGTCGCTGTTGTTTCCCTCGACTGGAGTAGCATGTGTCATCCTTCCCCTGAAGGTGCAGCTATTCAAGACCAAATCCGTACTGTTCAGACTGCAAAAGTTGCATCAACTTCAAATACGATAGCATCAACTTCGATGGAATCGGTTAGTTATTCTGAGCTCACTTGGAAAGACCTAACAGATGTTGAATTTAAAGATGTGTATGTTGATGAATTGGATTCTTACTATTGGAAACCCATATTTGGTCCTCTCGTAAAAGAATTAGAGGGAGGGAAATTTCACATCACAGGTTATGTGATTCCTGTTGATATTGACGAAGACTTCTATGTTCTCAGTAGATATCCATTTGCCAATTGCTTTTTCTGTGGTGGAGCTGGCCCAGAAACCGTGGTAGATTTACAATTCGAAGGTCATTCTCCACGAGAATATGCAACCGATGAAAGGTTGTCATTTGCTGGAGAGTTAAAGCTCAATGCGGATGATGTATACCAAATGAATTACATCATCGTGGGGGCTCAAGAGCACACTCCCTGATTCGTAACAGTCCATTTTGTGATAACTTTTGATCATTTGGCATATGTATTGAACACTATTATCGGAACTTGTTCGTTGGGATAAGGTAACAAATAGACCTATTCAAATGCAATGCTAGAATTTTCTAAATCGGTACTCTCTAAAGTCAGTTTTGACCGCGCTTTATTCGCAAAAGAATTGAAGAAAAGTGTTCGTTGGCTCAAGAGATCAGAAATCCAAAATTTAAAAGATTGGTGCCTCAGCCGTTATGGCGAGGTGTATGGAGATGTAATTCTCTCCACATTTTCCAACCAAGCCCTCATTGCATGAGGGCTTTTTTCTTGCCTACTGACCTATAAGTAAACCTATTTCGAAAATGAGAGTCGCAATAATAGGAGGAGGTGCTGCTGGTTTCTTTTCTGCATTTTCTGTGAAAGAACATCACCCAAATTCCAAGGTGACGATCTTTGAGAAATCTAATAAACTTCTCTCAAAAGTAAAAGTTTCTGGTGGGGGACGGTGTAATGTCACCCACGCGTGTTTCAGCCCCAGTAAGCTATCTAAATCCTATCCTCGTGGAGAAAAACATCTTAAAAAAGCTTTTTCTGTATTCCAAACAAAAGATACAATTGAGTGGTTTTCTAAAAGAGGAGTCGAGTTAAAAGCTGAGGAAGATGGCAGGATGTTTCCCACTACTGACAACTCTCAAACGATCATTGATTGTTTCATAAAAGAAGCCACTCAGAAGAACATAAAAATTTCGAAACAAGCTTCAATTAGAAAAATACTCCCTGAAAACGAAGGTTACACATTACACTTAGAGGACACATCTGAATATTTCGACAAAGTCATTATCGCAACAGGAGGTAGTCCTAAAATGAGTGGTTTTTACTGGCTACAACAACTCGGGCACTCGATTTCTCCTCCCCTACCTTCGCTCTTCACGTTTAACATTCCAGGAGACCAAGTAAAGATTCTAATGGGCCTCGTCGTAGAAAACGCAACCGTTCGTATTCAAGGAACCAAGCTTTCACATTCTGGCCCAGTACTGATAACTCACTGGGGAATGAGTGGGCCTGCCATTTTAAAACTCTCCGCATGGGGAGCTCGCAAGCTTGCAGAGAACAACTACAACTTTAAGATTCAAATAAACTGGTTGTCTGTTAAAAGTGACGAAGCTGCTAACGAAATGATAGACCAGGAATTGCCAAAGATTCGGAGGAAAAAAATAATGAATGCATGTCCCTTCGAGCTGCCTAATCGGATGTGGAAATTTTTACTGGAAAAAGTTGAGATAAATCCTGATTCTGTTTGGATGGATCTTTCGAATAAGAATCGCAACAAGTTACTCAACATCTTACTCAACGATATTTACGAGGTTAAAGGGAAAACGACTTTTAAAGAAGAATTCGTCACCTGCGGCGGTATAAAACTATCTGATATCAGCATGACATCCATGGAAAGTCGTGTCAGTAAAAATCTTTATTTCGCTGGTGAAGTCCTCGATATAGATGGGATTACGGGCGGCTTTAATTTCCAGGCGGCATGGACCACAGGATACATCGCAGGTAAACTCCAATCGTAATTTGTTTTTCTCTATCTAATCAAAAAGACTACCGGACTTGGCTGTTGGTGTCCGCCCCAAATGTTCAAAAGCTGCCTTCGTCGCTTGTCTCCCTCTTGGAGTTCTCATGAGCAGACCTTCCTGGATCAAAAATGGTTCATACACCTCTTCAAGCGTTCCTGAATTTTCACCAATTGCAGTAGCAAGTGTCGTCATGCCTACTGGGCCTCCCGCAAATTTATCGATAAGAGCCGTTAAAATTCTGTTGTCCATCTCATCGAGCCCCCTTTTGTCAACCTGTAACGCATCAAGCGCATATTCAGTCACAGAAGATGTAATCGTCCCATCACCTTTAATCTGTGCAAAATCTCGAACCCTTCTTAAAAGCGCATTGGCTATCCTAGGTGTCCCCCTACTCCTTGATGCAATTTCGTAAGCGGCAGCAACCTCATGCTTAATCTGTAGTATCCCCGCCGATCTTTCTACAATATCTGTGAGCGTCTTTGAATCATAATATTGGAGTCTAAGATTTATCCCAAACCTTGCTCTAAGAGGTGATGTCAAAAGTCCTGACCTTGTCGTTGCACCGATTAACGTAAATGGATTAAGATCAATCTGAACGGTTCGAGCGTTGGGCCCGGTGTCGATAACCAGATCAATTCTATAATCTTCCATCGCGCTATAGAGATATTCTTCTACAACAGAACTCAGCCTGTGAATCTCATCAATAAAAAGAATGTCGTTTTCTTCAAGGCTCGTAAGTAAACCTGCAAGATCACCAGGCTTATCTAATACAGGACCAGATGTGGTTCTGATATTCACCCCCATTTCATTTGCGATGATATAAGCTAAAGTTGTCTTCCCGAGGCCAGGAGGTCCGTGAAGTAGAACATGGTCTAGCGCTTCATCTCTCTGTTTTGCTGCTGCAACGAAAATCTGTAAATTATCCATAGCAGCCCTCTGACCCGTAAAATCATCAAAATGTGAGGGTCTTAATGCTTGCTCAAATTCACTATCAGTATTCTGAGAAGAATTGTCTCTCATATCAAAATCTTCATTAGGCTCCATTAGTGCAAGGTAATCTAAAAGCAAAAACCCTCCGGAAAATTCCGAAGGGTTCTTACTATTTTATCTAATATATCGTCTAATGAGCTACTTCACCATCTTTCAGTGGTGTCGTCTGAAGAACGAAGTCCTCTTCATGAGCAGGGTTGCTATAGTCATAAGCCCAACGGTGAACCTCTGGCAATGCTCCAGGCCAGTTTCCGTGAATATGCTCAACCGGTGTCGTCCACTCAAGTGTATTCGATTTCCAAGGATTCTGTACAGCTTTCTGTCCGCGGAAGATGCTGTAGAAGAAGTTAAATAAGAAAATCAATTGTGACAGTGATCCAATAATCGCAAACACAGAAATAATAGGTTGTAAATCTGCTGTTTCACTTAAGAAATCGAAACTTGAAGAATTATAATATCTCCGAGGAGCTCCTGCAAGACCTACAAAATGCATTGGGAAAAATACGCCATAGCCACATGTAATTGTAAGCCAGAAGTGAGCGAACCCAAGCTTTGTGTTCATCATCGTCCCAAACATCTTAGAGAACCAATGATAAACACCTGCGAACATTCCGAATATCGCAGATAGTCCCATCACAATATGAAAGTGACCGACAACGAAATATGTATCGTGAAGAGTTACATCCAGTGCTGAATCCGCCAGAATAATTCCTGTTAGACCACCAGTCACGAACGTACTTACAAGACCTATACTGAATAGCATAGCAGGAGTAAAACGAAGGTTTCCTTTCCAAAGAGTCGTTATGTAGTTAAACGCTTTAACCGCTGAAGGAATAGCAATCAGAAGAGTCGTAAATACGAATACCGATCCCAAGAATGGATTCATTCCTGTGATGAACATGTGGTGAGCCCAAACGATAAACGAAAGGAATCCAATTGCCATCAAAGATCCAACCATGGCTTTGTATCCAAAAATCGGCTTGCGCGAATTCGTCGCAATTACCTCTGAGCTTATCCCAAGTGCTGGAAGAAGAACGATGTAAACTTCAGGGTGTCCAAGGAACCAAAATAAGTGTTGGAATAAAATGGGGGACCCTCCTGT
>Ga0307984_1000406_pt1 | contig 19252 bp, 25 predicted proteins | sample EllFjometageno78_FD_203169 | JGI IMG/M metagenome (GOLD analysis project Ga0307984, IMG submission 203169) | Marine microbial communities from Ellis Fjord, Antarctic Ocean - #78 | ecosystem: Environmental > Aquatic > Marine > Unclassified | place: Southern Ocean | collected 2014-10-09
ACTAAAGGATTATCAAACCCTACTTCTTGGATTATTGGTATTGGTAATATATCTGGCTTTAGTATAAATGATTATATGAATTTTAATAATGCTATTAAATCAAATAGTTCTACATTTTATCAGGCGTATGGAGCTAGTACTTTTCAAGTAGGGGTTTCAGGAGCAAATGAAATGAATAAAAACAGCAGCAATGACTACATTTCTTACTGTTTCAAATCAATAGCAAATTATAGCCAAGTGGGCACTTATACCGGAAACGGAAATGCAACTGGGCCAATTGAAACAACAGTGTTTCAACCTACTTTTGTATTAATAAAAAGGACTGATGATGTTAGTAATTGGAATATATATGATACTAGTAGAGACCCATCTAATCCAAGTGGGCCACCATTATATCCTAATTTAAGTAATCAAGAAGCTGGAAGTCAAGCTGTTAATTTTTTAACAACAGGATTTCAGCCCGCAATTGCAGGAGGTGATATAAATGAAAACAATGGAATCTACATCTATTTAGCAATAAAAGAAAATTAATAAAAAATGGCTTTAACAAAAGTAAAATCAACAAACGTAACATTTGCAACCATTGATTGGGATGCAGCAATAAAAACAAGTAATTTTACAGCAGAATCTAGTAAGGGTTACTTTGTCAACACAACTAGTGCTAGTGTAACTATTACTTTACCAGTAGGTGTTGTAGGTACTCAGATAACTATACAAGATTATGCAGGTACGTTTGCAACAAACAAAGTACTACTTGATTCTAATGGTTCTGAAAAGATTCAAGGATCAACTTTAAATGGCCAAATAACAACTAACAATGCTACATCTACATTAATATATCAAGACGCAATAAGAGGATGGACATCACAAGATACTTCTTTATCTGTACCTTTAGACCAATTTATATATTTGGTGATTGCTGGTGGTGGTGGTGGTGGTTGTGCTAATGGTGGTGGTGCTGGTGGTGGTGCCGGTGGTTATTTAACTAACGTTGGTGGTACTGGTTTATCATTATTACTTTCAACTCCTTATGAGGTAACAGTTGGCGAAGGTGGTGCTGGTGGTGCTATCTCAGGTAATGGTCAACCGGGCGTTGTAGGTTTAAATTCTAAATTTAACTTAATCACATCTCTTGGTGGTGGTTATGGTGGTGGTGATAGTAGTCAACCCGGTGGAGACGGCGGTTCTGGTGGTGGTGGAGCAAGAGGATCAAGTGTTGCAGGAGGTTCTGGAACTAGTTCTCCACAACAAGGTTATGATGGTGGAACTGGATTTGGTAATACTGGCGGTGGTGGTGGTGGTGCCTCAATTGCTGGTGCAAATGCTACCTCATCAAGAGGTGGTAATGGCGGTAACGGGCTACAAAATGCTATAACAGTCGCATCTGGAACTGGTCCATATTATGCTGGTGGTGGAGGTGGAGGTATGGAATCTCCTAGTTCTGCTTCAGATGCTGGACAAGGCGGACTTGGCGGCGGTGGTACTGGTGGTGCAGCAGGTGGTGTTTCCTCAGCGCCAACAATCGGAACACCAAACACTGGTGGTGGTGGTGGTGGTTCTGGTGATTATAACACTGGAGGAAATTATCCTGGAAAAAAAGGAGGTTCAGGAGTAGTAATACTTAGATATCCATCTGGTTTAACAATAACAGTACCAGCAGGTTTAACAGCTACTACAGATGATACTACAGTAGCAAACATTAAAATAACGACCTTTACAGCAGGTACAGGTAATATACAATTTACTTCATAAAACATAGATTTAACAAAACGTAAATTAAAAAAGATTAAAAACAAGTGATAATATAATATAAACCAATATGCTAAAGAAAGCTTACCTTTAGCATTATAATAATTCGTGTAAGTTAAAAAACCAAAACCAAAATGACAGTATATTACCAGACTAGTTCGTGGAGTAGTCAACCACAAATTTCAGAAGAAACCATAAACCTTTGGAAACACATTGCCGATAAAGAAAATTGGCGTATAACTCAGTTGCCAAATGGATTTTTTCAAACTGAATATCAAGATTTTAAGATTAACACTAATTGGAATGATGTAACTAGAAGAGAAACATTAGAGGGAGCAGAAGCTGCTATTGATGTATCTATAGATTATTATAAAAAGAAAATTAGTTATCTTAAAGGACCCAAAGTTGTAAAAACTTTCAAATAAATATTACTAATCAAATTTAATTAAATTATGTCAGACGCAATCGTCAAAAACCTTAGCTTTGGAAATGAAGCTAGGGAAAAAGTATTTGAAGGTATAAATAAACTTACTAATGCCGTTAGTTCTACATTAGGAGCCGGAGGTAAGTGTGTTATGCTAGAAGACGGAGGAGGTAAACCTATTATAACAAAAGATGGGGTGACTGTGGCAAATAGTATTATACTATTAGATCCAGTCGAAAATATGGGAGCAACACTTTTAAAGGAGGCTGCTCGCAAAACAGTTACAGAGGCGGGGGATGGAACTACAACAGCCACCGTATTGGCTCACGCAATACTCTCTGAGGCATCTAAAATAAATAATAGTATAAGTATAAGGGATGTAAGATTTGGGATTGAATCGGCTCTTAAAAAAACCATTAAGTATTTAGATAAAATTAAAATTCCTGTTAAAGGAAAAATGATTGATCAAATAGCAACAATATCAACTAATAATGATCCTGAATTGGGTAAAATAATTGGTGATGCTTTTAGAGCTGTCAATGAAACAGGTGTAGTTATGATGGAAATGTCATCACTTGCGGAAACAGAAGTTGAAGTTGTTGATGGAGTGCAATATGCAAAAGGATTAACTAATTCACATTTTATAACAAGTAAAGAAAAACGTACAGCTGAATTAGAAAACCCGGACGTTTTATTAATAGAATCTCCGGTTGAAAATGTAAGACAAATACAAAGTGTATTAGAATACGTTATAAAAAACAATAGACCTTTACTTATAATTGCCGATATTGAACAACCGGTTATTTCGGCTTTAGCAATGAATAAAGTTAAAGGAAATATAAAAGTTAACGTTATTAATGCGCCTACATATGGTGTAAGTAAAAAAGAAATGTTAACTGATTTAGCTATGTTAACCGGAGCTACAATAATTAATGAAGATTTAGGAGATGATTTAGATTTGATTAAACCTGAATTTTTAGGAACATGTTTAAAAAGTGTTACCACAGATGAAGAAACTATTATTCAAGTAATAGAACCTTCAAAAGAAGTTTTAAAATCAATATCACAAATTAAAAAAGATTTATATAAAACTAAATTTGCTCCTGAAATTATTAGATTAGAAAAACGATTAGCTCGTTTATCTGCAAAAATAGCGATTATAAAAGTGGGCGCTAATTCAGAAATTGAATTAAAAGAAAAATCCGATAGAGTTGAAGATGCTATATGCGCAACTAAAGCGGCAATAAAAGAAGGAATTGTACCGGGGGCAGGAATTGCATTACATAATGCTGCGGATTCAATTAAGAATCCAAAAACAACTGAACAAATTTTAATTAATGCAATAAAATATCCTTATAAAAAAATATTAAGCAATGCTGGTATTGAATATAAGCCGTTTATTGATATTGGTTGGGGTATTAACGTTATAACGGGTGAAAACTGTAATCTTATTAAAAGTGGAATAATTGATCCGCTATTAGTTACAAAAAGTGCATTATCAAATGCTACTTCAGTAGCTACTACTATATTATCTACAGATTGTGTAATTAATAATTTAAGAATTAATGAAGGCAATAGGTAGAAATTTAATAATAAATAAAACAGCAAAAGAAATATCTAAAACAAAAGGCGGATTGCTTTTAGCAGAAGCTCATAAAGATGATATAAGATATATAAAAGCTGAAGTTATATCAGTTGGGGATGAAGTCCAAGGTATTAAAAAAAATGATAAAATATATTTTGATAAACATGCCGGTCATATGATTGAGCTTGACAAAATTGTTTATCATGTTATAGTGTCTTCGGACATAGTTGTAGTTTTATGAAAAAACTAGAAGCAAGTGAATTAAGAGATATAAACTTGCTTAAGCATTATAGAATAATTAGAAAATGGGCTTGCCGTAATAATAATTTAAATGATGCTGATTTAGAACTTTTAATTTATTTTGATTGCACTAAATTATTTACAAAACAAGATTATAAAATAGGTACGTACGCTTACAGCTGGGATAATAAGCGCTGGAACAGATTATTAAAAGAGGGTTGGATTGAAGTATGGAGACGTCGGAATCAAACTACTCAAAAATATAATATGTATAAAGTTTCATTTAAGTGCAAACAGTTAATAAGTAGAATGTATCGCATTATGCTTGGTAAAGAAGATATTCCAATAAGTGAAAAAAGAAATTCAATAATGAGGGGTAAAACTTATACCGATACCGTCTTGCAAACTGCAATTCAAAATGTAAATAACGATAAAAACAGATAATATGGATAATAATTTAAACGAAGAATCTGCATTTAGTTATATGGCTCAACCAGACCCATCTACTCTAATGCCTCAAAGTACACAACAAACTCAAATTGCACCAATACCAGGGCAAATGAGTGTAGGCCCAGCAATGTCTCCTTCGCCATTTTCTCCCAGAGAAATGCAAACAGGAGCGCAAATGTTTGGTCAACCTATTCCTAATTCATTTGATAGACAAATGCAAACAACAAATTTAAACAATATATAATGAAAGAAGATATAGCATACAATAAAGCTTCAAAAAATAAAAAAATTAGTATAGTAGGAGAATCACATATATGGGATGGTCCTTTAAATCAAGATGGACGTCAACATGGTCCCGGCTCTAGTAGTGGAATTAATGGAATGCAAGTTTCTAAATATCCAACTAAAAGTTATCCCATGAGTACTCCTATTACCTCTATAGCTCAAGCAAATAAAGGGGGAGATGTAAATGCACTAAAATCTGTAAAAAGATATACAGGCAATGCTAAATTTTAAATCTAGCATGACAGATATTAAGCTTTACATTATAAATGGAATTTCACTAATGGTTTCATTAATGAGCATTGATGAATATTTAAAAATAACTTTATTGCTTTTAACAATTGGATACACCATACATAAATGGTATATTTTAAGTAAAAGCTCAAAAAAATAAGTAATATGAAAAGTAAGTATATTAGTAAACATATAACTTACAGTGAATCTATAAAATCCTCAACAGCAATACGAAAAGGAATTAAAAATATTCCTTCGGAATATCAATTACAAAACATGAGTTTAGTTGCTGAAAAAATATTTGAACCATTAAGGGAATGGGTTAAAGGACCAATTAAAGTTACTTCATTTTTTCGCTGTGAAGAATTAAATAAAAGTATAGGAGGAAGTTCAAGATCACAACATTGTGATGGTAGAGCGATTGATGTTGATGATATTTATAATTATAAATCTAATGCAGAAATGTTTTATTTTATAAAAGATAATTTAAATTTTGATCAATTAATTTGGGAATTTGGAGATTCTCATAACCCAGACTGGGTACATTTTAGTTTCATATCTGAAACGCAAAATAGAAAAAAAGTATTGCAAGCTTTTAGAGCAAACAATAAAACAGAATATAAAATAATATAATGCCATACGTTCAAACAAATTCTCCTTTTCTTAAAAGAGCTAAGCCACCAGCCCCTTCTAAAAAAAAGTCGTTAGGTTATTATAACAAAGCAAAGCCTACTGGTACAGGCGCGAAAGCCGGAGGAGGAATGTCTGAAAAAGGTGTTAAAAAATATAAAAGAGATAATCCTGGTAGTAAGTTGCGTACAGCGGTTACTAAAGATCCTAAGAAACTTAAAAAAGGAAGTAAAGCTTGGAAAAGACGTAAATCATTTTGTGCTAGATCTAAAGGATGGAAATCAGAAAGAGGTAGAGCTGCAAGACGTAGATGGAACTGTTAAAATAAATATTATGAAAAAATTTCCACAAATAAAAAAAGCAAACCGAGGTAAGTTTACAACCTGGGCAAAAGCCAATGGATTTAAAGATGCTTGTTCAGCTGCAACTGCAGTAATGAAATCAAAAAAAGGTAAGTATAGTAAAGACATTAAAGAAATGGCAAACTATGCAAATAACTTTGGTTGCAAAAAATAATTAATAATTAAAAATAAACAAATGGGAACTAAAATTACTAAGGACAATGCGCGTGCTGCAATGCGAGATGACAAAGCGCATATTGATTATTTAAAAAGAGATGTATTAGACGACCAACATAAAGGCGGTAAATATAAAGACATCAATCAAACAGCTGACGAAAAGCATATTTCAAAATTAGCAGGAGATATTAAATCAGACGGTTCTTATTTGAGTAAACACATGAAACATTAATATTATGAAAGAAAAATCAGTATTATTTAATTTAAACAAAGGATATAAAAGTCCTTTAGAAGGCAATGCTTTTGGTGGTAAGCTAAAAGAAAATATGGATAAAGGAATGAGTAAAGAAGCTGCAGCAAAACAAGCAGCTGCTGATTTATCAGATATGCCTATAGACAATAGAGCTGGCAGCTCAACTCCTGCTGCCAATATGAATAAAGGTTACGGCCAACAAGTTAAAACTCCATTAGGAATTATAACCGATAAACCTGGAAGATTTGGTAGAACAGGTGCAGAAAAAGCTGCGTTAAAAAAAAAAAATGATTTAAATATAATGCCTATTGTTAATAGAGCTACAACCATAGTAAAAACTGATCCTAATCTTTGGAGACAGGGAGCACCAAGAGAAGCAGACGGAATAACTATTAAAAATGCAAATTCTACAAAAACTTTACCAGGAAGTTCAAACAATACTCAAATACGTTCTATAGGCACGAGTGGTGAGCAAAATACTGGTGATGGATATGAAGGATTTGGTGTTGGAGGATCTACTAAAAAACCAGTAGTAAAAGTTAAAACAAAACCAGTAGTAAAAAAGGTTAATGAAATTACTTCGTCAACTGTTAAAACTAATACAAATAGATCTAATGATTTTGCTAGAACAATGGCAGCTGTAAAAAGTTTTAGAAGTTCAACAATTAAACCTGCAAGCACTGTTAAAAAACCATCTACTGAAAAAGTGCCTGAAAAAATAATGTCAAGAAAAGAAATAAGAGCAGCAAAACAAAAAGACAAAGCTTCTGGCATGAGTAGAAAAGAAGTAAGACTTAATAAAACAAAACGTAAAGCAGCAGCTGCAAAAGCAAAAACCAACAAAATAGCTAAAAGCATAGATGCTTCAAAACCTAAATCATCTAAAACAGGAGCTAAACAAATTGCCGCAAAATCACAAAGAAATAAAGCAAAAAGATTAGAAAATAGAGCAATTAAAATTGAAGGTAGAATACAAAAAAAGAAAATTAATAAAGCTACTAAAGAAAAAATAAAATCTAATAAATAATTAAATGCAATCAAAAGGACTTGGTGATAGTATAGAGCGTTTTACATCTAAAACAGGAATTAAAACAATAGTAGAAAAAGTTTCAGAAGGCTTAAATATCCCATGTGGATGTAGCCATCGTAAGGAAGCATTAAATAAAATGTTTCCATATAAACAAAAAGAAAAAAGTGGCATTCAATTTAACTAATCCCCCATATACTATTGATAATACCCCTATTTACAATGTAGATTTAGGTGAAGGTGTTTTAGGTAAGGCTAATCGTAATGGTAGTATTTTAGTAAATAAAGATATTATTGATAATAAGCAATTAAAAAACGTTATAAATCATGAAAAAGTTCATTTAGATCAAATGAATCGAGGTGATTTAGATTATAATGATTCAGCTGTATTTTGGAAAGGTAAAACATTCCCGCGTGCTACAATGAAAGAGGGTGCTTCAAACTTACCGTGGGAAAAAGAAGCATATAATAAAACAACTTAATATAAACACAATGAATAAAGATTTAAAATATATGCCAATTGACAATAAAGCCTCCGTAATAAATAATAACGGAACTCCTTTTAGAAATAATGCAATTAAAAAAATGGAAGGTAGCGCATTGTTTAATCATGGTAACCCCAACACTCCTCACCCAAAAAAGGGTGCTGGAACAACTGCAGGAGGTTCTGCAAGAACAACTGACGGAGATTATAATTATGCAGACGGAAGTCAAATTAGTATTAATCAAAACAGTGGAGCTTATAAACCGTCGGCCAAAGGTATTGAAATAGCTAAAAATAGAACAGGTTATTTTGACACAGACCCTGAAGGCATAAGACAATCAACACCTTATACTGGTAAATTATTAAGAGGAGGAAATAATAATTCAATGATTACAGGTATTCAAAATCCAGATGGAAGTAAAACTAGATTTAGTGCATTTGATGAAAATAAACCAAAAAGTAGTGTAAAAACTACTCAAAAACTTTATAATAATTTTCTTAAAACTAGAGATTCTCATAATAAAAATGCTGAATTTATTCAAAATAGTATTAAAAAAGTTGCTGGATATACAGGACCTACAAGAAGACCAGGCAGTTCGGTAAAAAAATAGATTATGTGGCAAGCATTACTTGGGTTATTAAAAGGCGGACGTGGTGGTAAAACGCCAATAGGCAATTTAGCTTGGGATATACGAGAAGCAATAAAAGGTAAAGAGTTAGATCCTAATGAATTAATATCTTTACAAACTAAAATAAATGAAATAGAAGCAGGACACCGCAGTATATTTGTTGCTGGTTGGCGCCCATTTATTGGTTGGATTTGTGGAATTGCTTTAGCTTATAATTTTATTATACGTGATTTATTTATTTGGATATTAAAACCCGTAGACATTCCACCTGCATTACAAATGGAGCATTTAATGACAGTTTTGTTGGGTATGCTTGGATTAGGTGGATTAAGAACTTATGAAAAAATAAAGGATAAAACAAAATAAAAATAATTATATTTACAAATAACAATTAAATTTAATAAAATGAAAAAAGTAGAAGAAAAAAAAATAACTTCTGAACAACTTGAAAAAATCAGAAAACAACAAGAAAATATAGCTGAGCTTTTAAAAGCAATTGGTCAATTAGAATCTCAAAAACATATTCTTTTACATCAACAAGCAGGAGTTAGTCAAGAAATAGAAGAGTATAAGCAAGAACTTGAAACACAATATGGCAAAATAAGAATTGATATTGAAAATGGTTCTTATACTGATATTGTTGAAGAAAATAAAGAGTAAAAAATGTCTTCTGTTATTAGAAAAATAAGTATTGGGGCTGATTATAAAAATGAAGCAATGCATTATGCGGTTGGTCAACAAGTTTATGGAGGTCATGAAATAGCATATATCTTATTTGAAAATAAAGACAGTTCGTATAATATTCATATTAAAAAAAATAATGAAATAATGCCTTGGAAAAAATTTAATTCTAATATGGCAATTTCTGTAGAATATGATTTACAATATTAATGAAAAGTATATACGATTTTATAGTAAAACCGGTAGGCAAAAGATATAATAATGAAATTAAAGTTAATGAAAAACAATTAATTTTAAATACATCTATTGAAAACTGGAAAGTAATAAATAGAATTGCCATAGTAATTGAAACGCCGGTAGCATATTCAACAAAAATTAAAAAAGGAGATTTAGTTGTTGTACATCAAAATGTTTTTAGAAGATTCTACAACATGAAAGGCAAACAACAAAACAGCAGATCTTGGTTTAAAGAAAATCAATATTTTTGCAACATAAGTCAAATATATTTGTATAAACAAAAAGATAAATGGCAAACAATTTTGGAACGTTGTTTTGTAAAACCAATACTTGATACAAACGTTTTAACGCTTGATAAAGAAAAAAAGCTTGTTGGTATATTAAAATATGGCAATAGCTCATTAAAAGCTGCTGGAATTAATCCAGGAGACTTAATTGGGTTTACACCAAATAGTGAATGGGATTTTATTATTGATAATGAAAGACTTTATTGCATGCAATCTAATGATATAGTAATTAAATATGAATACCAAGGAAACGAAATTGAATATAATCCAAGCTGGGCAAAAAGCAGTTAAAGAATTAATTAAAGTAGCTGAAGAAGAAATTGTTACTGGTGGAGATGACGATATTTCTGCAGATAGATTAAAAAATGCTGCTGCTACTAAAAAATTAGCAATTTTTGATGCGTTTGAAATACTTACACGTATTGAAGCTGAAAAGAATTTATTAGAAAATAAACTAGTAGATAAAAAAGAAGCATTTACAGGTTTTGCTGAACGAAGATCAAAATAATGTACAAGCAAACATTAATTAAAAATGTTTTCCCAATTAAGCCTAATATTATAAATAGAAAAAATAGGTATAAAAAATGGGAGTATGGATACAATAAAGAATTTGACATAATTGTAATAAGCAAAGACGGAACAATTGGAGACGTTGTTCAAATACAAAATTTAATTATAGCACTTCCTAAGGCTCCTAAAAAAATTGAAAATAATAATAATGTTTGGGTGCCTCATAATTTTTCAAAAGAATTAAATCAAATAAAAAGCATATTTGAATGGGAAACATATCCTGAAAATTTTAAAGAAAAATGGTATGACTATATTAATAGAGAGTTTACAAGACGTGAGGAAGGCCATTGGTTTAATAATAAAAATGTTGTTACTTATCTTACTGGGTCTCATTATATGTACCTGCAACACACCAAAATTGATGTTGGGAAGCCAGACTTCCGGGAAGCTAACAGAATCTTCTTCATTTTTTGGGAAGCGTGCAAAGCCGATAAACGTTGTTATGGAATGTGTTATCTTAAAAACCGTAGATCCGGTTTTAGTTTCATGTCTTCAGCAGAAACCGTCAATCAGGCTACAATTACTTCAGATGCACGGTTTGGGGTATTGTCCAAATCGGGTGCTGATGCTAAAAAAATGTTCACAGATAAGGTTGTCCCAATATCGGTTAATTACCCCTTCTTCTTCAAACCAATACAAGACGGAATGGACAGACCAAAATCAGAATTGGCGTACAGAGTACCAGCCTCAAAATTTACCAAAAAGTCCATTACGGAAACCGCTGAAAAGCAAATATTAGAAGGTTTAGATACTACTATAGACTGGAAAAACACGGGAGATAATAGTTATGATGGTGAAAAATTAAAGTTATTAGTGCATGATGAATCAGGTAAATGGGAAAGACCTGATAATATTCTTAATAATTGGAGAGTAACAAAAACTACATTACGATTAGGAAGTAAGATTATAGGCAAATGTATGATGGGATCAACATCAAATGCTTTAGATAAAGGAGGAAAAAACTTTAAAAAATTATATTACGAATCTAATGTTACAAAAAGAAACCGCAATGGACAGACTAGCTCAGGATTATATAGTTTGTTCATACCTATGGAATGGAACTACGAAGGATTCATTAATACTTATGGATTTCCTGTATTTGAAACACCGGAACAAGTTGTTCAAGGTATCGACAACGAAGAAATAGATATAGGAGTTATAGAACATTGGGAAAATGAAGTTGATGGATTAAAAGAAGATCAAGATAGTTTAAATGAATTATATAGACAATTTCCAAGGACGGAAGATCATGCGTTTAGAGATGAAGCTAAACAATCATTATTTAATTTAACTAAAATTTATGAGCAAATTGATTATAATAATGATTTAAGAAATACAAATATAATAAGTACGGGTAATTTTCAATGGTACAACGGTATATCGGATACTAGAGTAATATTTAATCCCAATAAACAAGGAAGATTTAGAATAAGCTGGATACCATCTTACAATCTTCAAAATAGAACAATAGAAAAAAATGGAATTAAATACCCCGGAAACGAGCACTTGGGTGCTTTTGGGTGCGATAGTTATGATATTTCTGGTACGGTTGATAGAAGGGGTTCGAATGGCTCGCTTCATGGATTAACAAAGTTTTCAATGGAAGAAGCTCCCTTGGATCAATTTTTTTTAGAATATATAGCAAGACCTCAAACGGCAGAAATATTTTTTGAAGATGTATTAATGGCCTGTGTTTTTTATGGTATGCCAATACTTGCTGAAAATAATAAACCAAGATTATTGTATCATTTTAAAAGAAGAGGCTATAGAGGTTTTTCAATGAATAGACCTGATAAAAAATTTAATAAATTATCTGTAACAGAAAAAGAAATTGGAGGAATACCTAATTCAAGTGAAGACATTAAACAATCTCATGCGGCGGCAATTGAATCTTATATAGAAACTAAAGTAGGTTTTTTGGGTGAAGGATATGGCGATATGTATTTTCAAAGAACATTAGAAGATTGGGCAACATTTAATATTAATAATAGAACAGCTCATGATGCATCAATTAGTTCGGGGCTTGCTATTATGGCATGTAATAAAAATAGATACGCACCAGTAAGTAAAAGAATAAAAACTTCAATTAATTTAGGTATAAAAAAATACAATAATGATGGTAGTACCTCAAAAATTATAAAATAAATGAACGTATACACGAACCCTAATAGCTCATTTCCAAGCCAAGTAGTAAGCAATGAAGAAAAAGCCAGTATAAACTATGGCAGACAAGTTGCACATGCTATAGAAAGAGAGTGGTTTAATCAAGGAAGAACTAATGGAAATAGATTTCAAACTTCTTGGAATAATTATCATCAATTAAGATTGTATGCTAGAGGCGAACAATCAATTCAAAAGTATAAAGATGAATTGTCTATTAATGGCGATTTATCTTATTTAAATTTAGATTGGAAACCTGTACCTATAATTCCTAAGTTTATTGATATTGTAGTAAATGGTATATCTGAAAAAGATTTTGAAATAAAAGCTTTTGCTCAAGATCCAGCATCACTAAAAGAAAAAACAGAATACGCTAGAAGTGTTCTTAGAGATATGTATACTCAAGATCTTCAAGGAATGGCTAATAAATTATTAGGAGAAGATTTTTCTAATTCACCTGTTTCTCCAGAACAATTACCTGAAACACCTGAAGAACTAGAGGTAATGATGCAAACCAGTTACAAGCAATCTGTTGAAATTGCAGAAGAAGAAGCTATAAACAATGTATTATCAAACAATAAGTATGATAATATTAAAACAAGAAGCATTTATGATTTAGCAGTATTGGGTATTGGATCCTCTAAAACAAGTTTTAATGTTACAAATGGTATTGTTATTGATTATGTTGATCCTGCTTATTTAGTTTATTCTTATACAGAGGATCCTAATTTTGAAGATATTTATTATGCAGGTGAAGCTAAATCTATTACTATTCCTGAATTAAAAAAACAATTTCCTGATATTTCAGAAGAAGAATTAAAGGATATTCAGAACATGCCGGGCAATAAACAGTACGTTACTGGTTGGGGTAATTATGATGAAAATACTGTTCAAGTATTATATTTTGAATATAAAACTTATATGAATCAAGTATTTAAAATAAAACAAACTGAGAATGGATTAGAAAAAGTTATTGAAAAACCAGATACTTTTAATCCTCCACCAAATGATAACTTTGAAAGAGTTGCAAGGACAATAGAAGTATTATATACAGGAGTAAAAGTTTTAGGTAATAACACAATGCTACAATGGGAATTGTCAGAAAACATGACACGCCCTTACGCTGATACCACTAAAGTTAAAATGAATTATGCAATTGTTGCACCTAGAATGTATAAGGGTCGTTTAGAATCTCTTGTAAGTAGAATTACTGGATTTGCTGATATGATTCAATTAACTCATTTAAAATTACAACAAGTGATGTCTAGAATAGTTCCTGACGGAGTGTTTTTAGATATGGATGGATTAGCTGAAGTAGATTTAGGCAATGGTACTAATTATAATCCGGCAGAAGCATTGAATATGTATTTTCAAACTGGTAGTATTGTTGGAAGATCATTAACACAAGATGGCGAATTAAATAGAGGAAAAGTTCCAGTTCAAGAATTAGCTTCATCAGCAGGTCAAGCAAAAATAAATTCATTAATTGGTACTTATCAATATTATTTACAAATGATAAGAGATGTGACTGGTTTAAATGAAGCAAGAGATGCAAGCACTCCAGACAAAAACGCTTTAGTTGGATTACAAAAAATAGCTGCTAATCAATCAAACATAGCTACTAAACATATTTTAAAATCAAGTTTATTTTTAACTTTAAGAATATGTGAAAACGTTTCATTAAGAATAGCAGATTGTTTATCAAATCCTTTAACTAATGAATCTTTAAAGCAAAGCATATCTAATTTTAATGTAAAAACATTAAATGAAATAAAAGATTTAAATTTATACGATTTTGGTATTTATTTAGAATTAGAACCAGAAGCTGAAGAGCAGGCACAATTAGAACAAAACATTCAAGTAGCATTACAATCCGGGGGAATAGATTTAGAAGACGCTATTGATGTAAGACAAATTAAAAATTTAAAACTTGCAAATCAAACTCTTAAATTTAAACGTAAGAAAAAACAAGAAGCTGCTGAGGCACAGCAATTAGCTAATATAAATGCGCAAGCACAAGCAAACGCTAAAGCCTCTGAGGCAGCGGCTATGGCAGAAGTTCAAAAACAACAAGCTATTACAGGAGAAAAAGTAAGCATTGAACAAGCTAAATCTCAATTTGAGATTGAAAGAATGAGAACAGAAGCTCAAATTAAAAGAGAACTTATGTCAGAAGAATTTAATTATCAAATACAATTAGCTCAAATGAAAGCTAAAGCAGAAACCGGTAAAGAAAACCAAATTGAAGATCGTAAAGATCAACGTGTTAAAATACAAGGCACACAACAATCTGAATTAATAGATCAAAGACAAAATGATTTATTACCTAAGAACTTTGAATCCGCTGGAAATGACAATTTAGACGGATTTGGATTAGAACAATTTAATCCTAGATAATTTTTTATTAATCAATTTTATACTATTATATTATGTCAATAACACCAGAAGTAAAAGAAGGAGATTTCAAAATAAAGAAAAAACCTAAAATGAAAAAGCTTGGGAAAAAAAACGAAATTACAAAAGTAAATTTAGTTGAACCTAAAGTTGAAAAGAAAGAAACAATTACAAAAGTAATTGTACCTAACGAAAAAAAAGAAGAAGATGCCGTTCAGGAGCAAAACACAAATGAAGTGGATGTTCGCGAATTATCCGAAGATGGCCAAAAAGTGGCTGAAGGAAACGAGAAATCCGAAACTATTACCAAAGATACTAAAGAAGAAACAATCTTAGAAGAAATTCTTGAAATTGGTAATGAAGAAGAAACTAAGGAAGAAACAATTAAAGAAGAAATAAAGGAAGCGGTAAAAGACGAAAGAATATTGCCGGAAAATATTGAAAGCTTAGTTTCATTTATGAAAGAAACAGGTGGAAATATTGAAGATTACGTTCGATTAAATGCAGATTATGATAATGTTAATGATAAAACGCTTTTAAGAGAATATTATAAAAATACTCGCCCTCATTTAGATTTTGAAGAAATTAGTTTTCTTATGGAAGATGAATTTGAAATTGATGAAGATGTAGATGAAGAACGAGATGTACGTAAAAAGAAATTAGCGTACAAAGAAGAGGTTGCAAAAGCCAAAAGTTATTTGGATGAGCTTAAGGGTAAATACTATCAGGAAATCAAGTTGAGACCTGGTACTACTCAAGAGCAACAAAAAGCTTTAGACTTTTTTAACAGATATACTGAAGAACAAGATGTCGCAAAAAAGCAGCATGAACAATTTAAATCTAATACTAAACAATTATTTAATAACGATTTCAAAGGTTTTGATTTCAATGTAGGTGAAAAAAAGTTTAGATATAAAGTTCAAAATACAGATCAAGTTGCTGATAATCAATCTAATATAAACAACATTATTGGGAAGTTCCTAAATAATAAAGGTGAAGTTGTAGATACTAAGGGTTATCATAAAGCAATGTATGCAGCATCTAATGTTGATAAAATTGCAAATCATTTTTATGAACAAGGAAAAGTTGATGCAGTTAAGAACGTTATTGATAAATCTAAAAACATTAGTACGGAGCCTAGAGCTACTGCTGATGGAAATGTGTTTATTAATGGTCTTAAGGTCAGAGCTATAAGTGGTCTTGATTCTTCAAAATTAACAATTAAGAAAAAAACATTTAAAAATTAAAAATTAAAAATTATGGCAACAGTAGCAGTCGATCCAGTATTTGGATCAATAAAGCCCTCCCAGAAGCAGCAACTTTTGGAGTCAAATTATTTAAATTTCACCGATGGTACTAATGACTTCGCTCAACAATACCTTCCTGAAATTTATGAGCAAGAAGTAGAGCGTTATGGAAACAGAACGTTATCTGGCTTTTTAAGAATGGTAGGTGCAGAAATGCCCATGACTTCTGACCAGATTGTATGGTCTGAGCAAAACCGTTTACATATTGCTTATGATGGATGTACTCACTCAGCCGCAGTAGCGGATGATATTACATTTCCCGTAGGTGGTGCAGGAGCAACGTTTGTAGAAAATGTTATTTCTGTTAATCAAACTATCGTTATTATGAATCCAGCCAACGGAGCAGAAGTAAAAGCTCTTGTAACTGGAAGTGTAACAGCAGGTGGTGTAGCTAGTATTTCAGTGAAATCTTATACAGCAGCGAATGTTGCTCCTACGATTGCACAAGCTGCTACAGGATTAAAGATATTTGTTTATGGTTCAGAATATAGAAAAGGAACTACAGACAATGATATCAAAAGTGTAACTCCAAGTTTTACACAGTTTAGCAATTCTCCTATTATTATTAAAGAAAAGTATGCGATCAATGGATCTGATACTGCTCAAATTGGATGGGTAGAAGTTGCAACTGAAGATGGAACATCTGGATTTTTATGGTATTTAAAAGCTGAATCTGAAACGCGTTTACGTTTTGAAGATTACTTAGAAATGGCTGTAGTTGAAGGAGAATTAGCAGCAGCTGGTTCTGGTGTTGCAGGAATTGCAGGTATTGCTTATGGTGGTACTCAAGGTTTATTTGCAGCTATTCAAGATAGAGGTAATGTAGTAAGTGGCTTTGTTGCTGCTGGTGGATTAGGAACATTTGATAATATTCTTAAAAATTTAGATACTCAAGGAGCTATTGAAGAAAACATGCTTTTCTTAAATCGTTCTACGTCTCTTGATTTTGATGATATGTTAGCTGGTCTTTCTTCTGGAGCAAACGGTGGAACTGCTTATGGATTATTTGAAAACTCTGAAGAAATGGCATTAAATCTTGGATTTACTGGTTTCCGTAGAGGTTCTTATGATTTCTATAAAACAGACTGGAAATACTTGAATGATGCTTCTACTAGAGGTGCAGTAGCAGACAATCCTATTGATGGTGTTCTTGTTCCGGCTGGTACATCAACTGTATATGATCAAATCTTAGGTACTAATATCAGACGACCATTTTTACATGTACGTTACCGTGCATCTGAAGCGGATGATAGAAGAATGAAGTCTTGGTTAACAGGATCTGTTGGAGGTGCTTTTACATCTTCACTAGATGCGATGGAAGTTCACTTTTTATCTGAAAGATGTTTAGTAGTGCAAGCTGCTAATAACTTCGTATTATTTACTAAGTAGTAAATACTACAAAATATTATTCCGGGGGCGCAAGCCCCTTGGGTAATTTTTTATATTAACTTTTAAATTATATTATATCATGGCTAAAAAAGCTGCAAACATTAATGCTCCCGTAATAGAAAAGGAAGCACCAATAGTAAAAGAAACAATTAAAAAAACTGTAAAACCTCAATGGGAAATAAAAGACAGAAATTATTATTTAACAGGCGTTCACAGTCCGTTAACGTTTACAATACCTTCTCGTCATACAGTAAAAGTTCCGTTATTATGGTTTGACCCTAATACAAATGAACAAAAAGAATTAAGATATGCTACTAATCAACCATCACCATTTGCAATGGAGCAAAAAGGTGAAGCTACATTAGGACATATTATTTTTAAAGAAGGAACATTATCAGTTCCAAAAGAAAAACAAAATTTGCAAAAATTATTATCATTATATCATCCAAAACTAGATGTTGCGTATACAGAATTTGATGCAATTGAAGAAGCTAAAGATGAATTAGATGATTTAGAAATGCAAATTGATGCATTAAATGCTGCTAAAAATATTGATATAGATCATGGAGAAGCTATATTAAGAGTAGAATTAGGTTCTCAAGTAACTACAATGAGCTCAAAAGAAATACGAAGAGACTTATTGTTATTTGCTAAACGTAAACCTGATTTGTTTTTAGATTTAGCTGCAGATGATAATGTAGAATTAAGAAACATTGCAATTGTAGCACAAGAGAATGGTATTATTAAATTATCACAAGATCAAAGAACATTTATGTGGGGGTCTAATGATAAAAAATTAATGACTATACCATTTGATGAAAATCCATATTCAGCAATGGCAGCTTTTTTCAAAACAGATGAGGGTACAGAAGTATTTAAATCTATTGAGAAAAAACTAAAATAACATGTAATATTAATATAAGGAGGATATGAAAATTATTCTCCTATATTAAAATAATAAAAAATAATGGCTATAAACGTAAACACCGTATATCAAACCGTTTTACTAATATTAAATAAAGAGCAAAGAGGTTATATGACACCTCAAGAATTTAATAATATTGGTAATCAGGTTCAGCTTGAAATATTTGAAAAGTATTTTGAAGATTTAAATCAGCAAATACGTGTTCCGCAGGCCGACACAGATTACTCAGATAGAGTAACTAATTTAGATGAAAAAATATCTATTTTCAAAACTTTTGGTAATGCTATTTATGATTCTACAACAACTCCTTTAACTCCATATTTTACATTACCTATTACTGATGGTTATGGAAATACTGTAAATTTCTATAGATTAGGAACTGTAATGTATAATAATGAAGTTGAACTTCAAAGACTTCAAAGGAGTGATTTTTCATATATAGATAAATCACAATTAACAAAACCTTCAAAATCATGGCCTGTTTATTTGTATGAAAATAATAAACTTTTTGTTAAACCTACAGATATAATAAGTGATATACAAATTGATTTTATTAAAAAACCTACTGATGTTATATGGGGATTTAATGTGGGTGGCTTAGGGCAATATCTATATAATGCAACACCTTTTAACGCAAGCACTCAGCCTACGGGTTCTGTAAATTTTGAAATGCACAGTTCTGAACAAACTGAAGTTATATTAAGAATTTTAATGTATGCAGGATTAATAATAAGAGATCCACAAGTTATTCAAGCGGCTGCACAACAAGTGCAAATGGATGAAATAAATAAAAAAAG
>Ga0307984_1000408_pt1 | contig 19062 bp, 22 predicted proteins | sample EllFjometageno78_FD_203169 | JGI IMG/M metagenome (GOLD analysis project Ga0307984, IMG submission 203169) | Marine microbial communities from Ellis Fjord, Antarctic Ocean - #78 | ecosystem: Environmental > Aquatic > Marine > Unclassified | place: Southern Ocean | collected 2014-10-09
CTAGACGCAAATCATTCAAAGCTCGTCACGCTAAAAACATTGCCAAAGGCGTAATGTCTGCGGCATACTGGGCTAATAAATCAAAATGGTAGGAGAATACAATGCCACAAGGTAAAGGTACATACGGTAGTAAAGCTGGTCGGCCAAAGAAAACTCATGTCATGCCAGATGGTAGCGTTATGAAAGGTGCTAAACATAAAGGCAAGAAAAAATCTATGTTGAAGAAATAAAAATACTAACTAATTAAATATAAAGAGTACTTAATTATGGCTATACCTCCTTTAAGATCAAAAAAACAAGTTGAAGCAAATAAAGAGGCCGCAAAAAAACGCGCCAAAGAAGCTAAAGCTCGCAAAGAAGCATTAGCTAAAAAACTTGCATTAGCAAAAAAACGACAGCCTTACAAAAATTTTGGCCTAACCAAAAAGACTTTAGAAGAAAGATATACGCCAGATGAAATTAAGAAATTCAAAGCAACTCAAGCTGAAATTAAGAAAAGAAAATTGGCTAAAAAGAAATCTATGTTGAAGAAATAATGAAAGGTTTATACGCTAACATACACGCTAAGAAGAAAAGAATAGCGGCTGGTTCTGGTGAAAAGATGCGTAAGGCTGGGTCTAAGGGCGCACCTACAAACAAAGCATTCAAGCAATCAAAGAAGACTGCTAAAAGTTTGCTGAGTTAATAGCTCCAGATAACAGGCATTCCCTTTCTAGTGTCTACATGGACGAATGTCTTAGCTAATCCTATACCATTAAATCCCATTGACTGCGCGTTCTTAATGATCTCGTAGGCTTCGTTACCGTTATTGATTCGTATGTCACTAGCAATTCCTTGGGCATGGGTTCCTGCTTTTGCCTTTCTTGCCTCAATGCTATGGCTTGGATCCCTGTAACCACTGGTAATAATGAATGGGAAGCCACACTCATGCCTAAGATCGTCCAGTTTCTCAAGGAACTCTTCTGACATTTCATTGTTTCCTGTTTCCTGACAATCAAAGTCTGACAGTTTAAAGTATCTCATTTCTTTTTCTTTCCAATTACACCTTCAAACGCACCGCCACCAAAGTAAAAGCCTACAATGGTCAACATAATCCAATCTATTTTAAACGCATTAATAATCTCTTGCACCTCAGCAATGTCTCTACCAAGAAAGAACAAGACTAATACTAATACGTAAGAGGATACAAAGGTAAAGCCAAAGATCAAGGCAAGGTATCGTTGCGCTACTTTAAATGGTGCGTAGCTCTCAAGCAGATCAGTCTTAGCTTTTGTCTTAGCCTCAATGGATTCTGTTTCAGACGTATGAAAACTGTCTATTAACTCAATGCCCTTACTTACAATGTCACCAGAGCCTAATAGCTTTTGAAAAATACTCACAGCAATCCTTTCTCAATAACAAACAGGCCAATAATTAAAGGGTACATGCCCCACAACATCATCTCTGATTTTCTAAAACGAACTGAGCCTTCTTCTAAACGCTTATCAATGTTTTGCATTCTTACTGCACATTCACGTTCGTGAGCTTCTAATTTTAGCAATGCTTCCTTTACCGTTGCCATATCAATTCCTAGAATTTAAAAGTTATTTAGCTGACATAGCCTGAGTAGTTTGATAGCGGAAAAAGATAGCACCCATTCCGAACAAGGTACTAGCAAGCATAATAGTTTCAGCAGACAGGTTAAACTGTAGAACGTAGACCTGTAAAGCCGCTAAGGTTATTCCAAAGACTTGCCATCTGTTTGACCTGCTACGCCAGAATTGTTTTAGTTTGTCCATAAATACCTCGTTAAATAGTTATTTCTGCGACAGAACCAAGCTGAACTTCTGAGTTGTCGCTATGAGTGATAAGTGCGCTTACACCTTTAATTAATGTTGTTGATTTAATAAACAACGTATCATCTACTGACAGCGTGTTAAATGCGCTTCCAAAATAATTAGCTGTGTTAGCTACTTCATCAGGGATACTAGTTGTTATGTATTCCCACGTAGTTTTACCGTCAGCAGAACCACCTATAGGCTTTAAATTTTCTTGTGCAAAACTCATAATGATTCCTTAATTAAAAATAAAGTTGCCGCCAACTTTTTCTAGCGCAAACCAGAAATAAGTAGAGCCAGTGATTACAATGGCGTCGCTAGCAGAAGCGCCAGAAGCCAATGTCACATTACCGCCAGCAGTTCCAAGACCGTCTACAGTGTATCCAGATGTTAACAATGTTCCGTTTTTTGTAACTTTAATGTCAGATGCCGCGTTAGCTAGGAACGTGTAAGGAAAAACTGTTTGCCCACCTGTTGCAGTAATGCTGTTACTTGGTGGCGCACTAGCAGTTGTACTTACAGGAGTTGCTACAAGATTTCCTGAAGCTACAGTAAAAACAAACGATGGATGACTCGCGGATGATCCTGTTACTAAACCTAATTTAGCAATCTCGACTACTTGCTCACCAGCAGTGGATTTGCTAATCAACAACTTGTAAGTGGCAGTACCAATGCCTCCTGTTGTGCCAAAGGCAGAGTTGTAGGCAGTAACTAAAAGCTCACCTGAAAAATCATTGCTAGTTCCTAGCGAACTGTTTAACGCAGTCAGTGTTTCTGCTGTAGATGCGCTAAATGCTTTGCTGTATATCAACTTAGGGGCAGTGTAATTAGTCTGTATGAATCCACTATCAAACGCTCTAGCGCCTGAGTTTTGCATCAATGGATCTTCAAGGACTAACTTAGCGCCCTGACCTGTCGATATAAAGTCGTAAGTGTTAGCGATGCCTGTAGCAAAAGACACTGGTTGTTTTTGAACAACAAAGTTTGTAATGTTGTTAGCCGCTTTAACATGAGTGTGATTTGCAAATCCAGAGTTCTGTTTGTTGTTCCCACCACAAGTATTACCCATGCCAGTAACCCAGTTAATTTCATAACTAGATCCTGACTCAAAGAAAAAGCCAGAACGAGCATTAAACTCAGCACCGTTAGACACAAACGACACGCCACGATTTCCTAATATGTGGTAGCCGTATCTATTTTCATCAGCCGCGTTAGCTACATAAGCAGAGTACACGTTGAAATCACTTTTAAATCCTGCTCCAGCATAAAACTTTGTTGTTATCTGAAACTCGTTGCCAGCGGTAGCGCCAGAGGTTAAAGTTATGTTACCGCCAGAAGCACTTAAAGAATTTACGTTGTAATCAACGCCTTGTACCAATGGGGTATTTAATGCTGGATTCAGCGTAGAATTGTATACAACAATATCGCCATTCGCTGTAGTAGGGAACGTGTAAGCAAAGACTGTTTGCCCACCTGATGCAGTAATTGTATTTACTACAGTGCTAGGCGTACCATTTAATCTACCGTAGTTTTGATCCATCATCCACGAAGTATGGATTTCAAAGTTGTGATAGAAACCATTAAGCGCATTCTCTTCTGAGTTACATCCAGAAACTTTACCTAAGTACGATCTTTCAAAGGCAAATCCGTCAGTACCGCTATGCTTAACTTGCACCTTGTCAAAGCTGTTACGATTAGAAGCAAATGTATTACTTACAGACTCTAAATTAATACCTGAAGTCGTAGCGTTCAATACCGTTAAGTCAGACACATGGTTAAAGATACCCTTGACCAACTCAATACCTGATCCTGATGTAGCGGAATCAGCATTAATAACAGTACTCTGCCTTCCTGCACCTTGCAAAGTAATGTTGTCTACGTTAAAAGTCTGGGCGCTGTTGTTAATACTAATAGTGGCACTTGTCTTAAATACCCCGCGACCAAAATCAATAGTATTACCAGTGCTTACTTCATCACCATACGTTGAATTAATTGCGGCTTGTATTGCTGTAGTATCATCAGTAGTACCGTCAGCAACAGCATTGTAGTCTGTAGCATTGATGTTAGAACCTGCTGTCATTCTATTGTGTGATTTTGTTAAAGCCATGTTTATAGCTCCGGTCGTGTAGCAGGGAATGAGTCTGTAGAGGGCCACTGTCTAAGGCTTTCTCTATACAATATATAATCATCGCGCTGTGGATGATCAGACAAAGGCACTATGTAATCAGTAGCAGATAGTTCTGAATCTCTCCATTGTTGAGCAGTCTCTTCTGCTGTAGGCTTTACAGGTGTAGGTGCAACCCACTCCTCATAGTGTTCAAAGTTAGCTTCAACAAACTCAGCGTCAGCGAGAATAGTGTTAATTACATTGCCATCAGCGGCATCTAAAATATTATATTTCATAGTATTCTCCTTACCCTATAGCCGTATACATGACAATAATTAAGCCGTTACCGCCACTACCCGCATTCTGAATTTGTATGGCAGAAAATTGTGCGCCATTAGACGTTCCACCACCGCCACCAATTCCCCCATCACCAGCAAACGCGGGTCTAGTGTCTGAAACACCCCACGCGGCACCTCCTCCTGCTAAAAAACCACCGTCACTATTTACTATTGAAGGAATACTATTACCATATTGAGTTTTTCCGCCCCTGCCGCCACCGCGCAACTCACCGTTTGTATTCTCAAATTGTGGGCTTTGGACATCAGAATGTCCACCATATCCATAAGCCGCGGCATCAACAGACATAGCACCTGTTCCTGCCATACCAGTTCCTAAAACACCAACAGCGCCACCAGTACACATATTTCCATTGCTACCTCCTGCGCCTCCGGTATTATTTATGTCGCCACCTGAAGCAGAGCCTCCTATGGGCGCTCCTACAGAATTTGTTAACCCAGCCGCTCCTCCGTTAGCAGTAAGACTTGATGAACTATCAGTTGCCGTAGTGTTGCCTCCAGATACTCCGTTCCCAGAATTATTTCCTCCTGCCCCACCAGCACCTACAACCATAGTCCAGTTAGTGCCTGTTGAAAGAGTAACTGATTTACGAGAGTAGCCTCCTGCGGCTCCTGCGCTACAATACCCCCCACCTCCGTCAGAGGCTCCACCACCTCCTGCGCCTATGCAGTGGATGACGGCAGTGCCATTATAAGGCGGTGTCCATGTTGCTGATTTGGTTATTGGAATGGTGTACAGAGTTCCACCACCACCACCAGAACTTATAAAATCTGTAAAATTACTCATGACATCACCCACCCTTGTGTTGCGTCTGTAAAAATGAATTGAATTGAGAGGTAAGCGGCATCCATTGTAAAGTCAGAAGCACTGCTCATTATCTTTGATCCGTTTCTGCCTACTACTGTGTCAGTAAAGTTACCGACAGTAATCAAGACTCTCTGCCCAATAGCAGGAGATGCAGGAAGTGTAATAGTCTTAGTAGCCGCGCTAACATAAACGTGCGTGTTAACTGTAGCCGTAACACTTGCACTTGTAACAACAGACGTAATACCTACTGTAATAGGTACTGAAGCTATCTTAGCCGCTGTTACTGCACCGCTTGCTATCTTAGCTGTAGTTACATTAGAGTCTGCTATTTTGGCTGTAGTTACTGCATTGCTTGCTATCTTAGCCGCTGTTACTGCGTTATCTGTTATTGAAGCCGTTACTACTGCATTAGAAGCTAGTTGATCTGCACCAACACCATCGTTAGAAATACTAAGCGTCACATTTCCTTCAGTACCGCCACCTGACAAACCTGTACCAGCAATAACAGCAGTAATGTCGCCAATTACATCAGTGTTTTTTAAAAACTTTCTAACTTCAATAAAAGCATTAAATGGAGGTGCTTGAGAAAAAGTAACTACTAAACCAGATAGACTGTAAGAACTAACAGCTTGCATAAGGCCATCTATAGTAATCTGCAATAATGTAGCTGTTACTGGCGCGTCAGTTAATGTAAATGCTTTAGTAGATCCATTACCTGTAAATGTATCGACAGTAAGAATGGTTACTTCTTGCGCTTTTAAGTAACTAACTGGCTCAACAGCACCAGTAGAATCGAATCCTAAGAGCTTCTTAGCGCGATCAGCGGCCACTGGTAGTTCCATACCAATTGTAGCAGGATCGGCTTCAGGTCGCCTTATAGCCGCTTGCATGTCTGTTGTTATCTGTTGCATGGCAAGGTAGGCTTTATTCATGTCGCCATTAACATCTAAGGCTAGAAAAGCACCACTGTTTTGGTAGTTAGTTGTACGAGCAATAGGCATGTCTAAGTAGATAGCTATCTTGTCACCAGTAGTCGCGCCTACATTTAAAGTTACATTGCCTGATCCTGCACCTATTCCACTGATTGTGTAATCATTTCCTGCGCCTAAAGTTAAAGCAATGCCGTTCTTTAATACGTCAACGTCACTATCAACTAGCGCAGTAAAGGTATAAGGAAATACCGTTTGCCCACTTGTGGCTACATAATCGTCTCTAGTTGTAGCGGCCGCTAATGTCATTATCTTTTCCTATTTTAATTGTGCCAATTATACTATTTTTAGCGTTATAAATCACTCGATGCTTTTTAGTTATCTTGTAATGCTTCTGGTAACATCTCGCCACGCTTCCAAAAATATTCTGTATCGTACTCAGTTTCTTTTTGTCTCATAATTTTATTAAGATTATTTTCATAAGAAGGATCAAGCATTATTCGCAATTCATCAAGAAACGATCTTTTAATAATAGACACTTGCCATGCATTAGGAGAATATTTAAAAAGATTTTCTAAAAGTTCAGAATCAAATTTAGTTTCTTCTCCTGATGCTAACTCTCTAATATTACCAACAGACAAATCAGCCATGTCTTTAAATAAAGATTCTTGAGGGCCGCCTGATCCACTATTACCGTATCTATTTTGATTAGAAACTCTAGATGCTAAATCAACCAAAAAACCTCCGCCGCCTCCTTGCATAAAAGCCGCTGTAAGAAATTCAATGTTGTTCATAGCTCTTGGTTCTCTGCCAGCTTCAATATCTTTAGCTTGCAAAGCTATGCCGCCAAGAACAGTAGTGTAAACTAAATACTTGCCAAAATATTCAGCTTTAGTTAATCCTTTTTTTGCAAAACCTTTTCTGTGATTGTACATAGTGGTCTGTAAAGAAAAAGATGAAAATTGAGTTGCGCCTCGCACAAACTGTCCTTCTATACTTCCTCTAGCATACCCACCTGTAGTAAGCGCCTGAACTCCAAATCCCGCAGTAATTACTGCATCATCTCTTTCTGACAATACAACTCTTAAAAACTTTTCTCCTTTGTTTTCTACAGCATTAGCAAATTTAACTCCTTTGTAATCTAATGGAGTAGTTGATCTAAATGCATTCCAATCTTCAGGAGTAATATTATATGTTGCAAATATCTCTTTTCTTGCAGGGCTTAATTCGTCAAATGTTTTAACAAAATCATCGGCAAGAGAGGCAAAGTATTCCATGCCAAACGCACCTCTTCCAGATTCAGTAAACGGAGTAAGAAAAGTTCCTCGCAACATTCCAGTGGATAGCTTTGTACTTAATCCTGTTCCATATATGTCAGCATGTCTATTTCCTCCTGCCGCCCTATCTATCATTTGATTAGCTAACAAACCTAGCTTAACGCCAAACTTTCTCATTTCTTCTTTGTCTTTAGTTGGCATCATTAATTTCAGTTGCCGGTTAAATATTTTAAAAGAGTCTAAATCATTTAATTTTGCTGAAATTTTAATTGTTGCTAAATCAGAAAATGAAGATAAAAAAGCCTTATACAAAAAAGCCGAAGTAATTATGTTTCGTGTAGACTGCATAAAATCAGCCGCAGTAGTAAATTCTCCTGCATTAATATTTCCTGATGCAACGTCATAAATTGCTTTTGCTTGCTTTTCAGTTTGCAGTTTTTTTAAAGGCTCTTCTTTTTTAATTTGAGTTAATAATGAATTAAACATACGTTCAGGGTTGGTTCCCAAAACTTGCATTAATGCAGTGTCACCAGCCATGCTTTCAATGTCGTCAGTAACTAACGTAAAAACATCCGATTTGCCAAACCTATCATTATACGCAAGCCATGATTCAGCATCTTTAAAATACAAAACTCTTTGATTTGATCCTTTATCTGCAAGCCTAGAACCTTTTCTTTGTGGCTCAAAATCACGTAATTTGTTTAATCCATTTGTTGTAATAGAGTCAAAAATTGAATTAAGGGCAGTGTCATTCATTATAGGATTAATTGGTTCTGCCGTATCTTTGTTTCTAATTTCATATTTAAGACCTTTAACAAACTCCATCCATTCAGGGCCTGTAGCTTTTACCATAGCTTTTTGGTCATGTACTTGCGGCAATATTGCATCTGCATTTTTGTTAATGCTACCACCAACTTTATTAAAGTTGTCAACCATTGTATTTCTAAGATTGCCATACGCTTTGGAAAATTCTTTTATTTCCGCACTAATTTCTTTTTCTCCATACCTAGCTCTAACAAAATCTTGCAAGCCTTTTTTGTCTTGAGTAAAACCAAGGTTTCTAGTTCTAAACTCACTTAAAAATTCACCTATTTTGGAATGATATTTTCCTTTATAGATATCTGAAATACCTTCTATGCTATTGTCTTTAGCTTGGCGAGTAGGATCTCTACGCATTAACGATAATAATCCATCGTATTTAGAAACCCCATGCGCACTAATTTGATCCCAAGCTCCAGCTAATCTAACAGCATTAATGGCGGCATTTCTTCTTTCTCGACTTTTACCCCTAACAAGATTAGAAATTGTTACATCTGGTTCAGAAGACCTTAATATCTGCTGGCCCATTTGAGTAGTTATTTTTCCAGCTTGTACAGCTACATCTACACACCGAGTGTAAGCAGTTTGAACAGGGTCAACATTTTTAACTTTAGGTTGAGTAGCCTTTGGCTGTTTAACTGTTTTGCTCGACACACTTTCAATGCCAGCATTTAATTTTGCTTGATCTGTTGGAGACTTAGCCAATTGCACACCTCGTTACTGATTCTAGTCCTTCAATTTCATCGTCAAGTTGTTTCATAAGGATATCCCCATCAACAATCTCGTCAAAATTATCTAATACTTGTCGTTCTGCAAGAGCATTAAATGCGGCAATATCATCATCATAAAACTTTGCAATTCCTATTTCATCTAAAATAGCTTGTTGTTGTGATGTAACCGAAGCATTAGGTGTTTTTGGTGTAGGAAGTTCATCAATATACTCTTCATACATAGAAGTATTAAACTTATCTAATTCTGCTTGCGACTCTCTTAATATTTGAATATCGTCTTCAATGTCTATCTCAATAGCTTTATGGTACAACTCTTCTAACACATCATTATCAGAAGATTCTAAATCAAATAGCCTTGATTTTAATCCTTGTATGTATTCGTCTTTTATTTCATCAACAGCTTTTGACGGATTGCGAACAATATCATCAATAAAATCAAGAGCCATGTTATCATCCATGTCGATACCAAGCTCTCTAAAACTTTCAGAAACATCTTGAGGAGCCATTCCTCCATTTTTTCTAAACATTGGAGTTGTGCCTTTACCCAATGCATTCATATCGGCAATGTCAAACCCTTCTTCTTTCCAGCGAGCTTTATTTAAACCTCCTTGTTTAGCAATTCGCCTAACCCAAGTTTCATTGTTTTTAATTTCTGCGTTAATGTTTTTTTGTAAACTTTTAATAGTTGCTTCTTTTGTTTCTATAAGCGTTTTATATTCACCTTGCTTATATTTGCTGTATTCAGCGGTTAAAATGTCGTTAGGTCTAGCTGTTTTTTTCGAGTTTAATTCATTTTCTACTCTTGCCAGTATTTCTAATGCTTCATCTTCTGGAGTATTAACAGTCTTTGCTACACTTGCATCAACATCAATAGATTCATCGTAAGGCACACTTTGATCTTTAAATTTATTACCTTGTGATTCTTTAATAATAGGAGCAGTTTTTTCCCTAACATTTCTTAAATAACCGGATAAACCACCTACTCCGCCTCCAAGAATTCCAGCGCCAATAGCTACAGTTCCAATAGCCATAAAAGCATCTTCAACCTCATACGGAGAATTAATAGTGTGTTTATGAGCAAACACTAATGGTTGTATAAAAGTCTCGGCTCCAGCCGCAAGAGCCACCTCAGTCTTTGCAACCTTTAATGCGCTTGCTAAAGTACCTAGACCTTTAAGAGCAGTTCCAGATACAGAAAAAGGTATAGTTGCTAATACAGCAGGCTCTAAAAAAGAAGCCGACATAGGCCCAAGCATACTTGCCGCTAGTTTAGATGCGCCTGAACCAGCCTCCATAATTCGTTGAGTTTCTTCTCGCGCAATTTTTAATGATTCATTTCTTTCAATAAACAATTCAAGATTAGTTTTAATTTCTCCAGTGTCAGCGGCTATTCTATCGTAGTCAAATTCACCTCTATAGTTTTGATATTGTGATTTATCAATAGTGTTATTTTCTACAAGATCTCTTACTTTTTGATTTCGATCTTCGTAATTTTGATCGTTTAATGAGGCAGAATAAGAAAGGTTTTCGTTAATAAAAAGACGAGTAGATGCCTTATACATTTCTGTAAAGGTAGATTCAGGCTCCATAGGTTCCGCAAAACTCATTAACTGATCTAGCATTTCTTTATTGTCTTTGTTAGAAATAAAGCTCATTAAAAATCTCTCGGAACGGCAGGATTCATACGCAACAATTTGTCTAATGCGCCAGTAGCAGACCTATCTTTTGCAAATTTTGCCGACTCTTCTTCTACAGAATATGTAGACACTTCATCATTCATAGAGGGCATTTTTTGCTCAGTCATTTCAGGTTGTCCATAACTGAATATAAACGGTTTCGGCTTTAACAAAGGATTATTGTTAGGAATCGTTGCTGTAACATCTTTGTCTTTGCCTATCATTACTCCGTATCTATTACTGCCTAAAGAAATAATACGTCCGTTGCTTACAGCCCTTGCCGCCTGTTCAGGAGTATGATTTAAAATACCGCCAAAACTTTTAACATTTTCTGGAGTAAAATCATCTATGTAATCTTCAAAAGTATTTTTATCAACGCCTCTAGGAAGTAATACTTTATGGTTATTAATTTCTTTGATGCCGCCAGAAGCTCTTTGTATAGCATCTTTAAAAGAACTCTTATTAGATAGTTCTTTATTGTACGCTTCAAGAGCTATAGCCGCATCTAAAACTTGACGAGTGGCCCCTGCTGGTAACGAATTCCCAACTTCTTCATTAAAAATGTCTTTGTATCCTTCAGCAAGTTTTCCTTGCGTACCTTCGTTTACAATATCTTGGCCTAAAAAGATTTCTTTCATAACTGTTTCATCGCCAATAGACGAGGCAAAAGCAAATAGACCCTGACCTTTTTCGTCAAGTTGAGCAAAGATATTTGAGCTAGGACTAAAAGAATTAGCTAACTCTGTTTTCTCACTAGCATCCATTTGATTAACTGCAAGAGCCAAAGTTGTAGCTTCACCATCATTTAAAGGTGGTACAGGAACACCATAATGATCGGATAACATTTGAGCCTGTTCTTCTCTTTGCAAATATGAATTGGGATCACTTATGTCAAAAGGAACTTCTTGAATTAAGTCTTGTTTAACACCTAAAGCATATCCGTCTTTTTTAGCAAGCGCAGTCAAAGAATCGTTTTTAGCTATCATTTGCTTGTACGTTTGTACATCTGATAACTGACCTGTTTGCAAGCTTGCTATTATTTGTTTTCTTGATTCAGCAGGCATAACAGAAAAAGCCGCAATTTCTTGAGCAACATTAATTTTATCTTGTTGCTCTGGAGTAGTTACTAAACCCTGCACGCGAGATGTTTCTTCTGGACTTACTGAAAATCCTAATCCAATAGCATCTGTAAAATTATTTACAGCTTTTGTAGCTTCTTTTGATATTTGAGTAGTTGCCGCGTTTAACCTTGCTTTTTGTCGAGATAAATCTTCTTGAGCCGAACGAGTAAACGCTCTAAGGTCATCTTGCGAATATCCTTTAGGCAATGGCCTATCTTGAAAGTCTTCTAGGGCTGTCATAGCCGCAACAAAACCATCCGTTTCAACTATGTCATCAAGCGTTTTTAACGCGCCTTGTTCATAAAGAGCGTTATTTAATTTATTTATTTCTTCATCTTTGTTATATAAAGGATCATTTTCTCCTCTTGCATTTATCATAGCAATTGCATCTGGAAGGTTTTGAGCAACACCGTCAGAGTCTCCAGATCGAACGTACTTTTCTAAATCTACAGTAGACGCGCTAATAGAATCATCTAAAATTTTATTGCTTTCTTTTTCAGACTTTTTTAAAAACGCAGAATTAATTGTTGCATAATTAGAGGTAAATCTTGAAGCAAAAGATAATTTAAGGGCTGGCCTTATATCTACTGGTGCGCTGTCAATTGCGGCTTTTTCATACACTGCAAACGCGTCTTTAAAACCGTCAGGGTCTTCTGCAAAATCTATTGCAAATTGCTCTATGTTTTTTATTCCATCTGTTTTACGATTAGCAAGTTGTGCGGCAGTTAATTTTGTGGCTTCTTTAGCGGCAATTTGTTGAGCTTCCTTAGCTTCAATCTTAGCTTCTTCAGCCTTGGCAATACCAAACTGTTCAGCCATACCGCCTACAGTCTCTCCTAACCCTGCTAGAGCTTGCATACGTTTTGCGCCAGACTGATCTACGCCAGTAGGTTGAAACTTGCCGTAATAACTTATGGGTTTTAAAGCCATTATTCTTACCCTTATTCTTTTAAATAAATGTCTATTCTGGCATAGCCTGAGCAACGCTAACACTACCTTTTAGCAATGTAGAAGTTGCCTCTATGTTACCCATAGCTCTAGCATTAGCACCCTGTCTACGTAACTGTGCGCGTTTTAACTTGTCAGATAGATTAATCATACCTTCACTAGTGCCAATTTGTTTTGCACTTTCAAGAGCAATACTAGCAGGAGTTCCCTCTCCAGTTACACCAGACATAGACGCACTAACCGCATTAGCCGCAAGAACCTTATTAAGCTCTTGTTTACGCTGTAGCTCTCGACCTTCAGCCGCAATCTTTTCTTCTTCAGCTTGGCGCTCAAATTCGCTCTGTTGAATTTTACCAGCTTGAATTTGTCCATAAGAACTTGCCGCTGTGCTTACCGCTAATGCCGCTACTACTACCCAACTCATAACATCACCTTTAACTCATTATTAATGTTAATCATATCTCTATAATCCACAGTTATCTCTTCTTGATATATATCTTTAATAGCATATAGTATTATATTATTGCCGTTCTTAAATGGTTTTGCATTATAACTTTTAGCATGATTAGTGTACCTTCCTAGTATAGTACGATTTCCATCTAGCCTAGCGTAACCAATAATCTTATCCTTTTTAAAACTTTCTGCAAAAACACCTAAGCCATGAATATCAGAGTTACTTAGCTTAACTCCCTGTATGTCAGACAAATTTAAATCACTGGTTATGTCTAATACTAACTTTTCTAATTCATCAGTAATCTTGTATTCTTTTTTAAACGTCTCGTGATCATCAATCATCTTTAGCATTCTGGCTCTAATAAAGCCTTTTCTATCTCTTCAATATCAGTTAAATGTGTAGGGTGGTATGTAATCCAAACACAATCTGTTTCAGCGTATATAACACGCTTAGTTTGTGGAATAGTCTCGCCCATAAACGGTGCTTCAATTTCTAAATTACCAAACTGGCTAGACACTTTACACTTACCCTTTACTACCATGTATAAGTGTGTAGTCTTGTGTAACGCTCCTACTAAACAAACACCAGCCGGTATAAACAACTCTCTTGCATACAGCCCTTCACTAAAATGATGTTTTACTTCTAACTCTAGTGTATCGCCTTTAAGCATTAATGTCTGTAGCTTTACTATGTCGTCCTGAGTTCTTAGCTCATTCAAGAAGACTGTACCTCATATTCGATTGCTTGGATATGGAATGGTGTAGCATCAGGTACTGTAATCTCTGGCACAACCTCTACGCCCCAACCATTACCGCCATTGTTATTCTGTATAATACCAGTTTTAGAAATAAAGGACGTACCTAATGGACTATTAACTCCACTGCCAAACTCTCGTATAGATGTAGGATTGCCATCAATGCAAACGCCAGCACTCTTGTACACCCTTATGTTCATGTTGCTAATTTTCTTTTCGCGCATCTGGTTCTGACCAGCAATAGACTGAGAGTTAGTGTTTAACGGCATAGGCACTATTTTGGGTACAAAGTTTAATCCTATTTGTAAATCAAGATTTCCTGCTGATAACTCATTAGCAGTTAAAGTAATCGTTCCATTGCTACCTGAACTTCCAGCCGTTACAGCGCGACTAGGTAACGTATAGTAATCTCCAGTAGGATTTGAGTTTGGTCGTGCAGATACGCTAACAGTCAAACTATCTAAGTGATTAGTACCAAGCTGTACAGTTGTATTAGATTGATTTGTTATTTTAACTCCAGCATCAAGCAAGTAATCAAAGCTCCAACGATCTACCCAATAATAAGATGTGGTTCCTGCAAGCAAGCTAACAATATAAAGCTCATTACCAACAACAGATATTGATACAAGTTGCTGTGGAATATCCAGTGAGTTATCGCCATAAATCCATTTGGTAAAACCATTAATATCCTGAGATCGTAAAGTGTTTAAAATTGCACCAGTACCACCTTCATTAATAATAAATACCCAGTTTGAATCTTCTGATTGCGTACCAGTTAAAGCCGCTACATCTTTAGGGTTGTTAATTAACTGAGAAGACAGTACAGAAATGTCCGTACTGTTATATGCGTCTTCATTGTAGTTATATAAATAAGATCGCAATGTCTTACCGTTTTGATCTATAAATAATGTAGCACCGTCAATAGACTTTACTTCAAGGTTAGAAGCACCATGCTGTGTTTGAGCAACAATAGCAATGTCAGCAGGAGTAGAGCCTTGCACAAGAAACTCTGCACCACCAGTAAACACCTGTAATCCACGATCAGGATTAATATCAAGAATTTCCGTTAGATTCCTAGAAGATATGGTAGTAAATATGCCTTCATCAGCATCACCTTCTTCTGTGTAGAAATCAAAAAACGATCCAGACCTAGATGCAAACAGGCTTTGTAGTTTAGACTTTGTGCCACCTAACCATAACCTTCCTGCATAGAATGCGGCTGTTTTAGGGTATCCGCGAGTAGCAGACCATACGTCTTCTTTTCTTGCTACCCCTTGTGTGTTTAAAGCAAAACCTACTGTATTAATGTTAGAGCCACTAGCGTTAGCATCTGATGTTGCAAACCCTGACCACAACTCAAACGGTTGTGTAGACTCGCCAGAAACAGTAATAGTAAATGTAGAATTAGGACTGCCCTGAGTGCCTGTAACTAATATGCCTGTATCGCCAAATATTGGCATTTCTTGTAAATTGCGCTCTATGTTTGCGGCAGTTGAAGTTGGGCTTTGAGTGAATGTAATATTTTTACTTAGCACACCTTCTACATCAATTTGAAATCTATCGCCTGCATCAAAATGACCTAGCGTCATTGTAGTTACATAATTTGTTTCAGCAGGACTTTGTGAATCATCATAGTCATACTGAGGCACATTAAGAAACGGAATGTCATCAAGAGCAAATGAATCGTAGTTACTCAATCCATTATTAATAATTCTTTGTGGAGGATAGTCCTCGTGGAACATAAGCATAACATTTTCAGTCTGCACGTCACGCACACTTGATACTGAGGTAGCAGAGTAAGGTACAGGAATGTCAGCTACATAAGTAGTTGTATTGCTTCCAGCGTGAGGGGATCGGTAAACCGCCATGTTTCCAGCAGTAAGCAAACAAAGATAATGTCGATCAGTCTCAATACTAAAGTCAAAAGTCTTAACAACTACAGCAGTGGTGTTAGTCGTGTAAACATTAAACTGATTTATGGTAAACTTCTGAGTACCTAAACTTCCCGTGTCTCCGCTTCTTACTAAACGAACATAAGGAGTGGCTATAATTTTCTCAACTCTATACCTAAATGACGTTGGATTTACTGAATCTTTAGACACAGTAAATGAGCGCTGAAGTGTCCATGTAGAACCATCAGTAGATGTTTGTATTAACAACGTACATGCAACACTGCCAGCAGTATACAATCCTTTAATGTCTACAAATTGTATATTAGTAGCAACCCCAGTAGCACTTAAATTGTATTGAGCAATAACGTAATCAGGTTGCCCAGTTGTTCCAAGAAGTTGTACTGGGGTTGTAGTAGTAATTTTAGTAGTAGAATCTAAGTCGTTAATTTTAGAAGGTGCTGGATCTCCTCCTGACGGAGCGTATCTAGGCATAGTTGGGGCATAAGAAGTGTTAGAGAAGTGTACAAGCTCTTTAAGGGCCACTGCAACGTGCTCTGATCCTGCTCTGCGCTTTAATCCACCTTGAGGCACGATTAAGACGTTCTCAGCAGTCTGCATACCCTGATAGTATTGATCGAGGTCTACGCGTCCTTTGAGCAGGGGTGATAGCTCTCCGCTTACAAAAGAACTTTGCAGAAACTTTGATGTACCCATGCTTACCGCCTTACGTCAATAAAAGGTCTACTTCTTAAAGGCTCTACAGGGTATTGTTGGGAATCTGTAAATCTAGCCATGCGAGAAGCATTGAGGTATTGTCTAGCGTTAGCATCCATAGAAGCCGCACTGTCTCTAATAGACGGAGCAAAGTCCATTGCTAAAGCATACTCAATCATCTTGGCGAAATAAACAGGCCAATCACCTTCACGCACATTTGCAACGTACTCTGCATAAACAGGGCCAGTGCTATTCATGTGTATCTTATCGCCATACATTTTATAATTCGCAGAGGAATCAATTTTTGTAAGCACAAGAAGATCGGGAGGTAATTGAAAAGAATTTTGGTATTCGTTACCTATAGGCACTTCAGCAGTCAGAGCTAGTTGCGCTCGTCGTGTTGCAAAGCCCCACCGGTATTTAGAAATTTCATTCTGTACAATGTTGTCATACAGATTATTAGCAACAGTTTCTGCGCGAGAGTTACCACTTAAAGATGTAACTGGCAGATCGCCAATCAATATTAAAGCGTTAGAAATTAACTTTATTTTCTCGGCCATAATGCTACCTTAGAATTGTAAGAAAGGGGGGCGAACCCCCCAGACGTTTTACTTTACTACTTACTTTATGCGGTGATTACTAAACCGCCAGCTAGTGCTACAACGGCAGACGCACGAACCTTAACATAAGTGACGAAAGCTGTAGGTGGGGTAGTAGAAGTAACACAAGTGATTACGTCTCCCAAAGCTACTTCATCATAAGCGGCATTCATGTATCCTGATGTAACAATAGCGGCTTTAGCATCAGCAGTAGAATACTGCCAAGTGCTTCCGCCATTTCCTGAACCGCCAATGCGGCATAAACCTGATCTTGCAAAAGCCATGATGATTCTCCTTATACGTTATCTTTATACAAAACTTTAACCAGACCACCGTTGTCACGAACAACAGAACCTGCTTTAAGCATACCGTTACATAGATATGAAGTTCGCTCAGGAACATAATCTACAGAAGTCTTCATGTCAATACCAATAGCAAGGCCAACAGCATCACGCTGGAAGAACCAAGAGTCAACAGTATTAGCGGCTGAAAGTGTCAATCCACCCTCAGTACGATCACCAAGAATAATAAACTGGAATCCAGCTAGACTGTTAATGTCACCAGAAACAAGAGCTTTAATTGTTTGATAGTCAGAAGATGTAGCTAACTCATCATTCAAAAGGCCACGAAGACCAGCCGCATTTACAACAGCGTAAAGGTTTTGGTTTTGTACATTCTGTCCACGCAAAGCAACTTGCGCTTGAATAACCTTAGACATGGTTAGGCCAGTAGTTCCAGCGGCAATATCAGTAGCATCTGGATTAGACGCATCCATTGCATCAATAACAAGCTGGTCACAACGACGACCAATAGCGGCCGCGATAGTGCTTGCAAGCTCTTGCTTCTCGTCGAAGTTTACGTCTGCTTGGTCAAAGATATCGGTGTACTCTGGAGCATTCCAGTTGCTAAGAGTAGCAGTTTTAAATTCGTGCGCTACGTTCATAGGAGTAACCAAATCAGAAGTAGACTTCTGGTTAGCTAGGCCTTTGCCCATACGACGGAATTTGTAAGTGTCACCGACTACGTTGTTACGGATAGTAACAGCGGGCTTTAATAGCCCAACGCCTTGATAGGCATGTTTTACCATTGAGTCAAATTCTGTGACTGCAACAGATGATAGAGTCTTACTCATAAGAAGTTCCTCGAAAAAGAGTAATTAAAAAAGTTTTTCAAGGTTTAAGCTGAGTACCCAGTAAATTGGTCAGCATTCAACCTAAATTTACTGGGCCTTTGGGAAAAGGGTATCCAGTGTACGGATTATACACCTTTTACCCTATAGAAATCAAATGACTACTGGTTGCCGCCCCATGCTTCCCACATTCTCTTAATTTTAGCATCATGCTCTGGGTTTACACTTCGTAGTAAATTACCGTTTTCATCCTTTCTAAACATCTCTGCTTCAATAGCCTCTTTAGATAAACCTTCAGGATTGTGACCACCCTCACTTGGTAACTTAGCAGGTGCAGTAGCTCTAACAAGTAACTCAACAAGCTCAATAGTGTCGGCATTAGTAACCAATCCTCTAGCTTGCTCGTAAGTATCTGCGTCAAGGTTGTTTTTCATAAACCCTTCAACAGTCTTAATTCGTTCTTGAGCATTGTCACCTAGCTTACTTAACTCGACTTCTTGATTGTATTCTTCTGCCACTTCACCTTGTGTTGACAGTAGTTCCCACGCTTCTTGGAAAGCATCACCGTTCATATTAGTCTTAGTAGCAAACGCTTCTAGCTCTTGATATAAAGCATCGTCTGATTCAATACCTTCAGGTAGTGTATAACCATCTTTAGGTGCGCCTTTAAATCCACCAAACCTTTTGGATAACTCAGCATATCCTTTAGCTTGTTCAGCAACAGACTTATACTTCTCAGTGTTTAACCACTCTGGTGTGTCACCTGTGCCTTTAATGCCATCAGAAAGAAAATACTCTCCAGCTTCTAAAGTTGGTTGTGCTTGATCTAGCAGGGTATCGCTTTTTGGTACTTCTGATTTTTCTTGTGCGGCCTGTTCATCTAACATAGTGTAATCCTATAATATTTCAGCTTGTTTCATTTGATTAATTA
>Ga0307984_1000409_pt1 | contig 19010 bp, 17 predicted proteins | sample EllFjometageno78_FD_203169 | JGI IMG/M metagenome (GOLD analysis project Ga0307984, IMG submission 203169) | Marine microbial communities from Ellis Fjord, Antarctic Ocean - #78 | ecosystem: Environmental > Aquatic > Marine > Unclassified | place: Southern Ocean | collected 2014-10-09
GTATCGGATATGGTCGTCGTGAAGCAGTACATCGATCAGAAAGCGTGTAGGTTGATAGGCCCCAATTGTCCAGGCGTGATGACCGCAGGCGAGGCAAAGGTGGGGATTATGCCAGGGTTTATTTTCGAGAAAGGCAAAGTAGGTATCGTGTCGAAGTCAGGCACCCTCACGTATGAGGCGGTGGATCAGTGTACGAAAGCTGGTCTAGGCCAAACCACAGCGATCGGCATCGGAGGTGACCCGATCATCGGCACAACGACACTTGACGCAGTGCAGCTACTGATGGCGGATGATGAGACGAAAGGCATTGTGATGATAGGCGAAATCGGGGGGGACCTTGAAGTGAACGCCGCACGTTGGATTAAAGCGCACGGCACGAAGCCAGTTGTCGGATTCATCGCAGGCGTTACCGCTCCGAAAGGACGTACGATGGGTCACGCTGGAGCGATCGTTTCAGGCGAAGACGAAACCGCAGAAGCGAAGAAGCGCGTCATGAGAGAATGTGGCATCCACGTGGTGGATAGCCCAGCGCACATCGGTTCGAAGATGGCTGAACTGATCGGCTAAAACTCCCTGAAGACAGGATGTACCCTTGGCGTTTTCCACGCGCCATTTGTAATGTCTGGAATAATGACTTTTTCGTTGCCCCGAGCGACACTTTCTTCGCTTAAGGCCCCTACGAGAGACCAAAGCACGCCGTCATACACATTCAAGTCGAGAGAAACGCCTTTGTTCAGTGATCGAATCAGTCGATAGATCATTACGAAGTCCATCCCTCCATGTCCCTGCTCGTTTTCTGAAATCTGAGCTTGAAGTTTACTCCACATGGGATGCGCGAATTGTTCCTGAGCTTTTTTGTACCCCTCTTCATCTTGCCACTGATGCCAATCCCACGTGGGCCCATGGTCTTTATACAACCGTGAGGGGTAGCCATAGTGCGTCGCTCCCGATCCGCAGAGTTTGTTCAATCTGTTGTATGGACGCCCCGTATGCACATCAAATTGAAGCATGATGCTTTTTCCTTTCTCGGTTTTGATGAGGGTCGTATTGACGTCCCCACATTTCACGTTGTCAGCGATGGAATTCAAATATGTATCGTCAGATTCTCTGAGGGCTTTTGACAGAGCCGCCTCATTCGAACTCATTGACACCAGGTGGCTCAAATTGTCTCCTCTGAGGATGTCCATGTACATGCACACAGGACCGAGTCCATGTGTGGTATATAGGTTTCCGTCTCTCTCGAGATGGTGTTGCAAACGCCAACGGTTGTGGTAGTAATCCTCGTCAATAAGCAGCTGTCTTAGATCGTGTATGTAAGCACATTCCGCATGGGTAAGTTCACCGAAAGCGCCCTCTTTTACCATATTTAAAACAAACAACTCCTCGCCATTGTAACAGCAGTTTTCGAGCATAATGCAATGCCTCTTCGTTCTTTCTGCGGTCTTGAGAAGTTCTAAGTTTTGTTCTACGGTATATGCAATGGGGACTTCGGTGGCGACATGCAAACCTTGTTCCATCGCATACATCGCCATCGGGGCATGCCATCTCCAAGGGGTCGCCACCAGAAGCAAGTCAGCTTCCTCGGGGTTGCAGGCCTTTTTCCATTCGTTTTCATCTGAGCTGCCATCGATTCTCCTGGGAACAGAACGCTGGAATTTTGCAATACGCGCTTCGGCGCGATCTAAAAACGCAGGTTGAACATCACAAATAGACACGATTTCTGCGTGACCATTCCTGACCAGCCAGCTTAACATCTCTGTCAATGTGCTCCCCCGATTCCCCAAACCGACCATCGCCACCCTGACTTTCTCGATAGGCGCATCTGCATAGTCGAACATGCTTCCTTCAAGGCCTGCATTGGAAATGGTGTCACCGATGGACGCCTCGGAAACACGTTTCTTTCCAGTCCCTCCAAACGATGCGCCTGAAAAGACCCCTCCACCAAAGAGGGCACCCAATTTTAAAAAATCTTTTCTACGCATGTGTTCTTCGGTTTTTTCTCATCAAGGCTTAATCTCGTACACGCCAGGCTTGCGAGGGGTAGTGATGCAGTTCAAGATTTTTTCGTAATCTTCAAGATTCGCCACGAAATCCAGCTCGGAGGTGTCTATGAGAAGGATTCTTGAACCTCTGTGGTGTTTGTAATAGGAGAGATATCCCTTGTCGATTTTTTCGAGGTATCCCTCCGGAAGGTCTTGTTCGTAGCTACGCCCACGTTCTTTAATCTGTGTCTTTACCTTCTCTATCCCAGGATTCAGAATGGCAACCACTTCCGGGGAAGGGATTTGGGCTTCCATGAGGCGGAACATCGTCTTAAAAAGCGTGAACTCATTGTGCGGGAGATTCGCCTTGGCAAAAATAAGAGATTTTGCAAAATTGTAATCAGCGATGACATTTTGGCGGAACAGGTTGCGGCTGCCCAGAACTTCGCCCAGTTGCTTAAACCGATCTGCGACGAAGGCGAGCTCGACAGAAAAACCGTGACTTTCGGGGTCATCGTAGAACCTTTCCAGGAAAGGATTTTCCGCAAACCTTTCGAGAATGAGCTTGCTGCCCGTCCTTTCTGCCATCAGTTTGCTGAATGTGGTTTTTCCAGCACCTATATTTCCTTCTATCGCGATGTATGCGTATGGGCCCATATTCTTACTTCTGGTTTTTGAGGACAAATTTTTAATGCTTCCCCTACGGTACAATTGTAGCCTGGAATTGTCATTTCCGAATCTAAGTCACATAACGGTTGTAATACGAATCTACGCTCCACGATTTTCGGATGAGGAAGAATGAGTTCCTTCGTTTTCAAGATCAGATCACGATCTAACAAGATGTCAAGGTCAATCGTTCGATTTGAATATCCCTCTCCGAGTCTTGTTCGGCCCAAATCATTTTCGATTTTCAGGAGAACCTTCAACAGAAGCTGAACATCCATGTCGGTTTCCAGTGCGATGACTTGATTGAGAAACAGGGGTGTCTCAAGAGGCATTCCCCACGCTTCTGTTTCATATATGGGTGAAGTAGTGAGAGATTTAATGGCTTTTCGTTCTACAAGCTCGATCTCTAAAGCGTGAATCCCTGCTTGGATTTCGTCCTCCCGATTCCCCAAATTGGAACCGACACCAATATATACTGTTCGGAATAACATGTTTTCTCAATTACACGCAATTTACATTCGTATCATTGCAGAATGAATTTTATGAAAAACATTGCGAGCTCCACCATCGGCTCAATCATCGGTTTGTTAGTGGCAGGCACTATCCTTATTTTCATCTTCGTTGCCGTTCTAGTAGGCGGGATTGTAGACGTAATTACAGAACTGGATGAATCTGCATTTGAAGTGTATTCTGGAGATGCGAATGTGATTGTGATGAATCTCAACGACAACATTGTCGAGCGGGGAGGTGTTGAGCCCTTCGCTTTCGATTTTGCGAGTCTCGCACCTTCTTCTCAAATGGGTTTGGACCAAATCCTTGATGGCTTACGCAGGGCTGCTGAAGATGATAAAATCAAAGGAATTTACTTAAATATTTCCGGGGTCGAAGCTTCTCCTTCTACACTTGAAGATATCCGCCATGGAATTGACGCGTTCCGTGAGTCTGGAAAATGGGTGATCGCCTGGAGTGAGTCCATGAGTCAGGGAGGGTACTATCTCAATTCAGTGGCTGACGAAGTTTACCTTCATCCAGCTGGCGGAATGACGCTTTTGGGGCTGCGTGCTCAATCAATGTTTTACCCTGGTTTGATGGACAAGCTAGGCGTTGATGTGACTGTCCTTCGGGGACCAAACAACAAATACAAGTCTGCAGTAGAGCCTTTGCTTCGCAGAAATTTCAGCGAGGCGAACAAAGAGCAATTGGGCGCATTGCTGGGTGAGTTTTGGACAACGATAAGTTCAGACATCGCCGAGAGCCGAAATATTCCTGTTACTCAAGTGGATGCGGTGGCGGAAAACATTCTCGTTCGTCTTCCTGTTGATGCTGTCAATCAAGGTCTCATTGACGGAATGCTTTACCAGGACGAGTTGGATGATCTTTTAGAAAGTCGTTTGGGCAGTCTAGAATTAGAAACAGTCTCTTTTAGTGAGTACGTCTTGCCTGAGAAGTCTATGACAGACCTTCTCGTGTCCCTTTCTGCTGACAGTGAGGAAGGTGATTCAAGTGACGATGATTCGAGTCCTTTGGGTGGGGAGATTGCGGTTGTGTATGCCGTAGGAGCGATTGAATCCGGAGAAGGAGATGCTACGACGATCGGATCGGTTACTACCGCTGAAGCGCTTCGTACAGCGCGTCTGGCATCTGATGTTAAGGCGGTCGTTCTCAGGGTGAATTCTCCCGGAGGAAGCGCCCTTGCAAGTGATGTGATTTGGAGAGAAACGATTCTTTTGAAGGAAGCAGGTAAAACCCTGGTCGTAAGCATGGGTGACCTTGCTGCCTCGGGAGGATACTACATCAGCTGTGCAGCCGATCGTATTTTTGCAAACCCAACGACCATTACTGGATCAATCGGTGTCTTTGGTGTGATTCCCAATATAGGAGGGATGTATGAAAAGCACTTGGGAATCGAATTCGATGAGATTGCGACGCATAGCCACGCGGGGAAACCAGATGGTATTTTTTCGATGTCTGAGTTTGAAATTGAGGCTTACAATGAAATTATTTCAGAGATCTATTACTCCTTTACTTCCAAAGTAGCTGAGGGTAGAGGGTTGAGTGCAGAACAAGTGGAGGAGGTCGCAAGAGGAAGGGTGTGGTCTGGAAATGAGGCACTCGAAATTGGACTTGTAGATGAAATCGGCAATTTGGAAACAGCGCTGAATTATACAAAGAATTTGATAGGATCTCCCGATGCTGAATGTGTTTTCCTTCCTGAGATCGGTGATCCGTTTGAGATGTTCATAGAGGATCTGACTGGTGTAAGATCAAGTTTTGATGCACTTGCTTTGCTGGGTGAAGACAATTCTACCTTCCTCGAAATACTTTCCGTGAAGCGAATGTTGGAGTCGAATGACATCTACCAAACCCGTCTTCCTTTCACGCTTCACTTTCACGATTAAATCGTCGTTTTTACGAACCAATTCAAGTGGAACCCGAAGATTACACGAACGAAAACAACCTTCCCGTTGTTTTTATTCTTGAGGATATCAGAAGCGGAAACAATGTAGGTGCGTTCTTCAGAACAGGAGATGCCTTTTGTATTGCGGGAGTTGAGCTTTGCGGGATTACCTGCCATCCGCCTCACCGCGACATCTTAAAAACAGCTTTGGGGGCAAGCGATCATATTCCATGGCGTGGTCACACAAATGCGGAAGAGGCGATCGCTGTATTGCGTTCTGAAGGATATAAGATTGCCGTTGTTGAGCAGCATGCCAGAAGTGTGTCCTTAAGCGAATGGACGCCTTTAAAAGGGGAGAGGTGGGCGCTTGTATTCGGCAACGAAGTTCGTGGGGTACTACCCGCAACGTGCGACTCGGCAGATGTCATCCTAGAGATCCCTCAGTTGGGCGTCAAGAAAAGCATGAACGTCAGTGTGTGTGCAGGCATTGTGCTTTGGCATACATCGAGCCGTTTGAAGCGCTAGGAGTTCTACAAATCTATTGGACTCAAAAAAGAGGCTGTCTCAGAAATGAGACAGCCTCTTTATAATTTGATGCGTAATTTATTGACTACGTCCCGAGCGATAGCTCGCTTAATCTAAAGTCCCAAATCAGAACGGTAGTTCTGAAATTCTAAATCTGACTTCGCTTTTTCTCTGAGTGTTCCGTCCTTTGTGAGGGCATCAGTGATGTTGCGTTTCACGCCTTCTCCATCGCCAAGACGTGCCGAGCATATCGCAAGGAGGTAGCTTGATGCCGCTGAATCGTCGTTTGCGTTTTCAAGGGTGGTCTTCGCGCCACTTGCATCTCCGTTAAGAAGTTTGGCAAGTGCAAGGTTTGCTGTTGTGGCTCCGCTCATGTTAGATATCGCAGCACCGTAGTTTCCTTGTGTGATCGCTACGAGTCCTTTGTTGTAGCTCACTTCTGGTCCAGAACCAGCTTTTCCGAAGAGTGAGGCTGCCTCTTCTGTTTTGCCTTTTTGGCGTGCGATTGCTCCGAGGTTGTTTAGAACAGCATGGTTGTTCGGGTCAAGCGAGCGTGCTGAGTTAAACGCTTCTTCCGCTTGGTTGCGTCGGCCCATCTCCATAAGGCATACGCCAGCGTTGTTGTGTCCTCTGAGGTCTGAACTGTATGTCGCAGCACAAGCAGCATAGATCGTGTACTTGTCGTTCACGTCATCAAACAATGTCGCTGAGAACAACAACTCTTCAACTGTAAGCGTACCTGGAGCGCTCATCGCAATAGCGATGAGTTGTTCATCGGTATATCCCTCTACAGTGTAGTTCATCGCAATTTCAGATCGACGAAGAGATGGAAGGATTTGGTCTTCAATTTCTGAATACGTCTTTGCAATATTGCGAATCTCTTCCTCTCTCTTCGTTTTGTCAGAGTACATCTCAAGTACACGAAGGATGAGGTCCTTGTCCGCGATGTCAGAAGCATTCATAAGCTCCTTGAAGCCATTCCAATCTTCACCCTTAGCGATGAGTGTGTAAAAGGCCTCAGATTCATTTGTATCATAAAACTTTACTAACTTTTTGCCTTTCATCTCCTTTATGATAGCCTTTTGAGCAGATTCAGCACGGTTCGTTGCAAGATCCTCGTTAAGCGTAATCTCTCCTTCTGGAGAAGCGTAAGCCTCAATGGTCGTTCCAGTTAACGAAACGCTATCGGCAGAAGCTGCGAGAACGAATAGGTCCTTCATTGCTTTCCATCCATCTTGGCGTGTTTCAGTAGTTGTCACTCGAGAGCTGTTGTAAGCATAGTTAATGTCATCACCTAATGTGTAAGACATCGTGCGCTGGAAGCGGTCAGGCGTCATTGCAAACTTGTCGTCTGGCTGGACGAGGTTTGGTGTTGTGATCACACCGTTGCATAGAACATAAGGGTCAAAGTCGATCATCTTGTCTCCTTTAAGACCACGTAGTCTTAATTCAAGACGGCTTCCATCTTCCATTGCAGCATCGTATGGAATGCTCGCAGTGTAGGTAAATGACTTGCCTGCTTCAAAAGGAACTACGGTGTAGTTGCCAGCAGCATCCTCACCTTGGAATCCTTCAGTTGCAAATGCAGCTTCTCCACCATCCCAAACCAGGACAGGAGTAGCTTCTAGTCTCACTTTCTTAGCAAAGTATTTTGCAGGAAAGTTTCCAGTAATCTCGACTTCGACGATGTCGCCTCGGAGAATGAGTGTTTCTGGGTTGACTTTGATGTTTAACGTTTCAATGGCTTTTTCCATTGAGCCTAGTCCGGCGCAGCCGGCTAAGAATAGAGCAGTAGCGATGGCTACAATATATGCTTGGGTACGTAGCATTTTAAAAATAGGATTTGTGAATTATATATAGATACAAAATTAGGTCAAATCGACCGTGTATTTCAGTTAATTTTTAAGAAGCAGTCACCACTCCCATGTTGGAAAACTTACGTATTCTAATGTCGATACGTTTGTCGGAATCCATGGGCATTAATTTCTTTAAATGTACGTTGATTTCACCCTTTAAAGTAGCGTACATCTCTTCCCTGTTGTTGTGAGCCCCGCCAAGGGGTTCCGGGATGATTCCGTCGATGAGTTGATTGGTTAACATGTCCTCTCCTGTAAGCTTCAATGCCTCGGCCGCTTTCACCTTGTGATCCCATGATTTCCATAGAATTGACGAGCAAGACTCAGGAGAAATGACGCTGTACCATGTATTTTCTAACATAAGCACCTTGTCGCCAATGCCGATTCCCAATGCTCCTCCAGAAGCGCCTTCTCCGATAATCACACAAATGATAGGGACACGAAGTTGAACCATCTCAATCAGATTTCTTGCAATCGCTTCTCCTTGTCCGCGTTCTTCAGCTTCAAGTCCAGGATAGGCTCCTGGCGTATCGATGAGCGTAACGACAGGGATGTTAAATTTCTCTGCAAGTTTCATGAGGCGAAGCGCCTTTCTATACCCTTCGGGGTTTGCCATTCCGAAGTTGCGGTATTGTCGCATCTTCGTGTTGATTCCTTTCTGTTGGCCGATAAGCATCACAGGCTGTCCGTCTATCTCGCCTAGTCCGCCTACCATCGCTTTGTCGTCTTTGACATTTCTGTCGCCATGAAGCTCCATAAACTCCCCATCTGTAAGGGCTTCCATGTAATCAAGTGTGTATGGTCTGTCTGGATGACGACTTACGAGTACCCTTTGCCAAGCGGTAAGTTTCCCGTAAATTTCTTTTGTCACTTCTGCGATCTTCTCCTCAAGTTCCACAATCGTAGTGGTCATGTCAAGATCGTTTTTTGACTCAATTTCTTTTGCCTGTACAAGCTGCTCTCGCAATGTTTTAATAGGCTCTTCGAATTCTAAATAATTCATTCCGCAAATATGCGCAAAACCCCATCATTTCACACACTTTACGCTGTTATTTACGCGCCCAACCATTCAGTCATTTTTCGAATTGCTCTTCCTCTGTGGCTTATGGCATTTTTTTCGTCGGCATTCATCTCCGAGAATGTCCTTGATTCTCCTTCAGGAATGAAGATGGGGTCGTAACCGAAACCTTCAGTCCCAGAGCGCTTTTTTGCAATTTCACCTTTGCAAATACCTTCAAGCGCAATCTCAGCGCCGTCGACGATTAAATGGATGGCTGTTTTAAATTGTGCTTTTCTATCCATGCTTTCTTCCGCTCCTGCTGAACGAAGTTCATTCAGCAAATGATTCATGTTCTGCATGGCATCTTTTTTTGGTCCGCCAAACCTTGCTGTGAATACTCCTGGAGCTCCATCGAGTGCATCAACTTCCAGCCCGGTATCGTCGGCAAAACAATCGAACCCATATTTCTCCTTCACGTAATCTGCTTTCTGTTTGGCATTTCCTTCCAAAGTGAGCGCAGTCTCAGGAATATCTTCAAAACAACCGATATCTACTAGAGATTTCACCTCGAATCGTCCCTCTAAAAGTCGACGTACTTCAGATACTTTGTTTTCGTTTGCCGTAGCAAAAACCAGGGTGGGTTTCATTTTTTCGTGATTTATATTCTTTGGATTTTTCCAACAATCGATGTTTTGATTGCCCCGTATTCTATTCCACGTGGGTTGTGATAGGAGGGGAGAGTTTCTAATGATGCGATCTTACGAAGCAGCTCTTCTTCGTCTTCTTGATTCAGTTTTTCAGATTCCAGTCTCAGGACGACCCTTTCTCCGAGACCGTCATCTGAGATTCCTCGTATGAGATACGCACAATCCAGTGGACGCATGATGCCGCGAATTTCTCGTTCAACAACTTCGGGGATTACTTTCATTCCACCCGAATTGATCACAGAGCTCTTGCGTCCGAGCCATCTGAAATTTTGCCCGTCGATGAGTTCCACCAAATCGTCAGTCACCAACTCGAACACTCCTCTGTTGGGTGCATGAATCACAAGGGTTCCGTCCGGGCCTGTTCTGAAATTGACTCCGGGAAGCGCTGCAAATGGAGGGTTGGATTTTCCACTGATTACGCGTCTCGCGGCGATGTGCGTGATGGTTTCCGTCATCCCGAATCCCTCCCAAAACTCAATCTCTTGTGGAAGTTTGTTTTTCAGACCTTCACGAACGACTCCGCCTCCCAGGAGCACTTTGCTGACCACTGGGAAATCGGGCAGGAGGGAAGCGCATTGAAGTGGGGTTAAGGCAATGAAATCTAGTTTGTTTGTGCAAGCAGGGCGTGAGGAGGGCTCAATGATTTCGAGATTCCAGCGCCCTACGATCGCCCTCACGAGCATTAATCTTCCGGCAACTAAATCGATCGGCAATGCGAGAACAGCTCTCGTTCCTGGATTTAGTCCAAAGAATGTAAGACTGTCTTTTGCGCTTGCAATAACTGATTCCCGAGTGTGTGAGATGTCCTTAGGCGTTCCACTTGATCCAGATGTTTTAAATTCAAGCGGACTTGCGGGGTTCTGAAACCAGTCCACAAGTGTTCTCGCGATGCCATCCGTCCATCTGGGTCTTCCTTTGTTTGCTTCAAATTCGGTGGCTCCAGCGGAAGACAATGGGAAGGTTTGGCCTTGAAGTACAATCGAACCTTGCTTCTGTTGCTGAGCGTACAATTTGCCATCCTCAATATACATGGTTGAAGCGGTGTTGTTCGTAAACAAACCACCCGTCCCCAGACCTTGTGCAAGTCCTTGAAGTGTGTGGTTGGTTTCTAAAAGCCCAGCGACCCACTCAGCGATGGCAGACAGTCCCACGTTAGACTCCAGGGCAGATGTAACCCACCACCCGATGCCCAATTCGTGTGCAAGCTCTATCCATTTTTCTGATTCGTCCAATCCACCTATTAAGCTGGGTTTTAAGATGAGATAATTGGGTTTTGTTCTTTCCAAGAGTGCCCTTCTTTCAGCGTGAGAATTCACACCTATTAATTCCTCGTCGAGCGCTATGGGAATAGGAGAAGCAGCGCACAATGTTGCCATTTTATCATATTGACCCGCAGGTATCGGTTGTTCAATGCTGTGGATGTGAAGGTCTGCATTCGACAGTGCCACTAGTTTTTCAATGGCAGTCATGCCATCGCCCGAGTCTCTCCCAAAGGCGCCATTTGCATCTATTCTTATTGTGAATGCTTCTGCAGGGCATTTCCTTCGAATCTCTCGCAGCATTTCAAGTTCCTCATTAAATGGGAGCGTTCCTACCTTGAGCTTGATGGTCTTAAACCCCTTGTTCACAAGGATGTCTACCTGTTTAAGCATGCCTTCTGCATTGTCCATCCAGACCAAACCATTGATCGTAATTCCACCCGACCACTGGGGCTCGCCGCCTCTTTTGAGGCTTCTTAACGCCGTTTCTACTGCAAATCTAACGGAGGGAAGCGTGTGGGGTATTTCACGCACATTGATCCCGCGATTCGCTTTTAGTGTTTCTAAAAATGAAACAACGTCTTCCTCAGATTCGATGCTTAGTCCAGGAATGAGGCTGCATTCTCCCACTCCTTTGCGCCCATGTTTGTCACAAATGGTGATCAGGAAACTGGGTTTGTGATAGAGCACATCGCGCGACGTTTGTGCGGGCTTAATGAACGTCAAAGGATGTGCACGATATGTGATGCCTGGCTCCATGTCTTCGAAATCTTCCACAGTTAAGCTGTTACGCTAAGGATCATAAATAGCGCAACCACGAAAGCGCTTAACGCGATCTTTTTTAATTCCTGATCAAGCAGTTTGGGGTCTTGGTTTTGCATCACAAAAACGAGGTGTTTGAGGTGAATGAGCGCGATGATCACATACCAAATCCCTCCCTTCCACGCTTCAAGTTCTCCCATCCCCAAAAGAAAGGCAAGCATGCACGCCCATCCCCCAATCATTAAAATGAGATGATACCTTTTTGCGTTCTGAAATCCCATGCGAACGACGAGTGTGTTTTTGCCTGAACGGGCGTCATTCTCGTGGTCGCGTAGGTTGTTTAAATTCAAGACTGCGGCCGCCATTACTCCAGAGAAAGTGGCGGGCAAGAGCCAGCTTATTTGAAAGCTATGTGAAAATAAATACGCCACGCCCAACACGCCTATGTAGCCGAAAAATAACATTACATATACATCTCCAAGTCCTTTGTAGCCATATGCTTTACGTCCCATCGTATAACGTAACGCTGCAAGTATGGCGAACACGCCCAGTCCACCCAGGATCAACACGCCGTATACCCTGGAGAAATTAAAATTGAACGCAAACCCCAGCGTTACACATCCCGCAACAAATGCCTTGATGGATGTTGACGTCAAAGCCCTTTTCATTTCACGTTCAGTGATATCTCCAGATGCCATCGCTCTGTCAGACCTCTCAGGCCCATCCGTCCCCTTTTTAAAATCTCCGTAATCGTTTGCGAAGTTTGCCAGAACCTGCAGATAAATCACGGTCAAGAGCGCGAAGCCAAGAACAGCATAAAACCTTGTGTCTGGTTGCGTAAGCTCCCCTTCTCCAAATCGAGCGACAGACGCTCCGACAAGTACACATGTGACCGCAAGCGGAAGTGTGCGAAGCCTTGCGGCTTTAATCCATGCTCCGAATGATGCCATCTTGCCGATTATGGAAACTTTGGATATTGCTGGAAGTTGGGTTCTCGCTTTTCTAAAAACGCCCGCTTTCCTTCCTGCGCTTCCTCCATGAGGTAGTACATCAGCGTTGCATCCCCCGCAAAATCCATCAGACCTCTTTGTCCATCTAATTCAGCGTTCAGCCCGCGTTTGATCATCCGGATCGCCATCGGAGATCGCTTCATTATTTTTTGACACCACGCCACAGTCGTGTCCTCCAGGTCCGCCATCGGCACAACCTTGTTGACCATCCCCATCTTCTCTGCCTCTTCTGCGGTGTATTGATCACATAGAAACCAGATTTCACGTGCCTTTTTTTGGCCCACCATGTCTGCCAAATAACTTGAGCCAAACCCGGCATCGAAACTGCCAACCTTAGGTCCTGTCTGTCCAAACTTGGCGTGCTGAGCAGCAATCGTTAAGTCACAAACGACATGCAATACGTGGCCTCCCCCGATGGCATATCCATTGACCATTGCAATCACGGGCTTAGGAAGTGATCTTATTCTCTTCTGAAGGTCGAGAACATTTAAACGGGGAACACCATCTTCACCGATGTATCCTCCCACACCTTTCACGTTTTGGTCTCCTCCACTACAAAAAGCGACATCTCCCTCACCTGTGAACACCACCACGCCGACATCCCCTCTTTCGCGGGCGATATCCATGGCGTCTATCATTTCTATGTTTGTCTCAGGTCGGAACGCATTAAGCACCTTAGGTCTGCATATGGTAATCTTTGCGATACCCTCAAAGTACTCAAAACGAATGTCTTTGTACTCTTTAATTGAAGTCCAACTATAATTGCTCATTTTCTTAATTTATCTTTTTAGAGAGTCTGTCACTTGTTTTGAAACGCCTTCATGTACTTCTTGTAAACATCAGAACTGATTTTCGGATCGGTCACAATTTCTAGGACTGCGGGTCCCGTAAAGTGAATGAATTCAGACAACTTCTTCTTCGTACTTTCAGCATCGTCTGCACAAAAGTACATCAGCCCACAGAAGCGCGATGCAGCTTTAATGCTTGTTTTTGGTTTGGCTTCAAAATGTGAGCCCAACAGTCCGACTTCATTTGGTCCTTCGAGCCACCTGAAAATTCCTCCCCCTCCATTATTGACCACGATGACCTTGATGTTGTCAGGCAGCTCCTGAACAGAAGCCAGGCCATTTATATCATACAGAAAGGCAACGTCACCACTGACTAAGAGGACATCTTCTTCCGTTGTTAAAGCATGCCCGACAGCTGTTGAAGTGCAGCCATCGATCCCGGCCACCCCTCTGTTTGCGTGCAGTTTAATTTCTCCTTCCGCACTATTTATGGTATCAAAAAGCATGGCATACCTGGCCGAAGTGCTGTTCGCAAAATGAATGAATCCCTTATTGATTGCTTGGAAAACCTCACGATAAGCAGATAAATCACTCCACTCGAACTCATCTAACCCATGTTCATGAATCGATTTGATTCGTGTCTTCTCTTTTGCGAAAAACGCAGCAAACGCATCTGATTTTGTGACTTCACGTTCATAAAATAAAAGCCACTCACATGGGTCAGCATGGATGCTTTCAACGAGGGAGCCAAAAGTGTCAAGCCCTTCTCCGTCGTCTCCCACGTGAACATGAGGCACATGTAAGGCTGTGAGTTGTTTCCTGAGAGATTTACTCATGACAGGTTGTCCTACCGTGATGATTGCAGATGGAGCGTTGTGATGACGTGTGCTGTCTTTTATATCAAAAATTTCACATGAGGCGAGGAGATCGCCAGAGGAAATTAATGCGTCACCCTTGATTCCCGAGAATTTCTCTGAAACGCCAGGAAGGGTTGTTCGGGCGCCCTGCTTCCAGATTCCTCTGGGGCCAGCAATCAGTATTGCATGACGCCCATTTTCTAAAAGTGTCTGGGGTATAGTGAGCGCTGGTGTCGTTGTCGTTGTCGGGTTCGGAACAGGAATTGAGATGTCTTGACGCACGATCTTTCCGTACAAAGGCTCTTCAAAGGGCACATTTAAGTGCGAAGGCCCGCCGCAACATGCACTTGACCAGGCTGCTTGTGCCATTTCAATGATTTCATTGTCGGTGTGCTTGCTTTCGTCAATTGTGGCACCATACAATGTGTGGTTTGAGAAGAGTTGTGATTGAATGACGGTTTGGCCATGGCCCTTTCCGATGGCATCGACAGGCCTGTCTGCCGTAATGCTTATGAGAGGTACACGCTGATGAAATGCCTCGGCAATGGCTGGGCCATGGTTCACAGCTGCAGTACCTGAGGTGCAAACCACTGCAGCAGGTGTGCCGTTTTTGAGCGCGAGCCCTAGGGCGACGTGTGCAGCGGATCGTTCATCGATGACGACATGTGTTGTGATAAGCGGATGACTCACCAATGAAATGATGAATGGCGCATTCCTAGATCCCGGACTTATGACAGCATCCCTTAGTCCCAATTGAGCCAATGTCGAAACAAGGACTGACGCCCCTCTGTGGTCGGAAGTCGTCTGTTGTAAATGGGATTCGGGTTTCGCAATCTGCGGCATATCACGAAGGTAGTGAGTGGGGATTAAGGAGCCTCTACTTTATGCAAGAGTCGCCTTGATCGCGTCTATTTTGGCTTCCGTTTCCATCCATTCGGCCACAGGTTCGGACCCCTCTACAATTCCACCACCTGCAAAAAGCCTTACGCCACCGATCATCCATTGTGCTGCGCGCAGATTTACGTAATACGCGCTACCTGATGCCGTTTCCACGCCCAAGAATCCAGCGTAGAAAGCGCGATCTATCCGTTCGTTTGCCTTGATGAAATTGCACGCTTCCAAGAGGGGTCTTCCGCCAACTGCTGGAGTAGGGTGAAGATCTGTCGCAATCTCCGAGATGTCCCCCTTGATTGCGCAACTGAATCTGGTTTCGAGATGCAGTAGATTCCCGTAGCGTCTGTCGTGAAGAGGCTCGATGTGCATGTCTGTCGCGCCGTGATTCTCCAGAACTGATTTGATGTATTCAGTCACTTGAGATTGTTCGTTGCGTTCTTTGTCTGTCCACTCGTCAAACGCTTTTCCATTTGTGACGCGTGTTCCAGCCAATGATACCGTTTCTATTCGGTTGTCACTGGCTGAGATTAATAACTCAGGTGTAGCGCCACACCAAACCCCACATCCAGGATGATCGATTAAATACACAAAGGACTCAGGATGTTTCTGACATTTCAACTTAAATGTTGCCTCTGGCGAACATTCTGAGACAATAGATTTTACGCGAGCGACCACAACTTTGTCTAGATTTCCATCGGCAATTTCAGAAATAGCACAAGAAACAGCAGCAAGATGTTCGGATTTGTCTGTGGAAGAACTGTCGAAGGGCGTTTTCACAATAATGTTCCCAGGCAAAGGCGTAGAAGAGGCCAACACATGGCCTCTAATCTCTACGATGGGGTAATTCCTGGATTTATCAAAAGGAGTGAAGCGGAAGCATGATGTGCCGCTTTCAGAAGGTTCTATCGTATAAATCTCAGGACTCCCTGGCGGGCTCCACCATACTCTCGATTCACTCATGCCTGTATAATCATCACCGTTAACCTCGAGGTGCATATTAACTCACCCACCTCATTTTTTATTTCGATTGACCAAACATGAAGTTTTCCACCACGATGAACGATTTTTGCTTCGCCATATACCCATCCCTTTCGTATGCTCTTGAGATGGTTTGCATTGACCTCAATTCCCACAGCAGCCTTTCCGTCATCTTTGACGAGGAAATGGGACCCTACAGAGCCCAGTGTTTCTGCGAGAACCACACTCGCGCCTCCGTGCAGCATGCCATAGGGCTGATGCGTTCTTGAGTCAACGGGCATTTTCCCCTTCACGAAATCGTCCTTAATTTCAAGGATTTCAATCCCGAGTACTTCGCCGATTGTGCCTTTTCCGAATTCTTTTCCGATGTCGTTTAAATTTGTCATCTATTCACTTTGTAAATTTGCGGTGTTATGTTCTACAAATCTAATTAGCAAATGCCAATTAATTCAAAACGAATTCTTGTTGTTGAAGACGATCCATCGTTACAGAAAATGTTAGGGATGAACCTCAAGGCTGATGGATACCATGTTGTCTGTGTAGGAGATGGTATAGATGCTCTTGAAGTTGTTAGAAACCAAAGGATTGATGCTGTTATCTTAGATGTGATGCTTCCCGTTTTGGATGGATTTCAGGTGTGCAATACGATGCGTCTTGAAGGGCATAAAATGCCCATTCTCTTTTTGACGGCAAAAAATTCAGGGCCTGAACGTGTGGAAGGATTAAAATTAGGTGCAGATGATTATCTGGGTAAACCGTTTAATGTGGAGGAGCTACTCCTTCGTTTGGCCAGATTAATTGAGCAATCTCGAAGAAGTATTGAAAAAGGTTCAGCGGGATCTGTAGGGGTGGCCCTAGATATTGAAGTATATAAAATCGGGGCTGGAGAAGTCCGGTTCGATAAATTTCAGATTAAAAATCACGAAGGTGTCATCAAACAAATCTCAAAGCGTGAGTCGATGCTTCTCAAATTACTTACATCAAGAGTGGGGGATGTTGTGAGTCGAGAAGAAATCTTGGAATCCGTTTGGGGTTATTCGGTCTATCCAAGCACGCGAACCATTGACAATTACTTGCTGGGTTTCCGGAAATACTTTGAGCCAAATCCAAAAAAACCAATATATTTTCACTCTGTAAGGGGTGTAGGATATAGGTTTGAGGAGATTTGTTAAATTTCTCAATCTTTTTTCTCTTTAAATAGGCAACCCCTGTGAAACTGTTACGTCTTTTAGTCAACATGGTCAATGACTATGTTGGTTTCAATTTTCTTGCAGGTATAGAAAAGGTCCCCTTGCGGTGACCTTTTCTTGTTTTAGAGCCTTTTTCGGAGCACTTTTGACGAAGCTAGAGCGTGACATAGACGACCGCCTTTGTCTCAAAATATTCTTCCGTAAACCATTGAGAGATTTGTAATTCCTCTGTGGGGTGATTGACTTCTTCAAGTTCTTCTCTCAGATCTCCTCCTTTGAGGCATAGAATCCCGTTAGGCCAGGCGTTGATTGCTCTTTTGTCTATTTTACCTTCGACCCATGGAATAAATTTATCAAGCCTGCTTACAGCGCGGCTGACAATAAAATCAAATGTGCCTTCAATATCCCCCGCACGTGCATGCATGGGTTCGACATTTTTCAAGTCAAGTGCTTTGACCAGCTCACTCACCACTTTGATTTTCTTTCCAGTGCTGTCGCACAGCACGAAATTCACGTCCGGCATGAGGATGGCAAGGGGTAGCCCCGGAAGCCCGCCACCTGTTCCTACATCAAGAATGCGTGACCCAGGTGCGAATTTCATGGCCTTGTAAATTGCGAGGCTGTGGAGTACATGGCGCTCCAGAAACCCATCCATGTCTTTCCTGGAGACCAGATTGATTTTTTCGTTCCAACTTTTGAAATGGGTCACGAGTTTTTCGAACTGCGTTCTTTGGTTCGAACTTAGTTCGGGGAAGTATTTTGTTACTGCAGAAATCATTGGTCAAATCTATTTTTAGATTCTCTTGAATTAAAGGTGCTCTTTTGAGCCCTCCATCACAGAGGCGAGTATGTCTCGGGCTCGATACAGTTGAGCCTTCACTGTGCCTAAAGGCAAGTCCAGTTCTTTGGCAATCTCATCATAGCTCAACTCCTCAAAATAGCGAAGTTCTACCAGTCTGCGGTAGCGTGGTTTAAGCTTTGAAACGACCAACCTCATTCTCTCTACACGCTGCTTCTTCTCAAGCGTTTCAAATGGGTCTGGAGAATCATCCTCCACGGTTATTTGCATTTGATCTCCATCAGATGTTGTGAACCCTTTGTCTAGAGACAGGGCTTTGATGCGCTTTTTTCGGATAAAATCGATGCTGTGATTGGACGCAATTTTAAAGAGCCATGTGGAGAATGCGAAGGCTGGTGTGTATTGCTTGAGTCTTTGAAATGCTTTGCCAAATGTTTCTATGGTTAAGTCATCGGCATCGTCGTCGTTGAATACCATTCTCCGGCACAGATGAAATATTGCATCTCGGTACCTCTCCATGAGCTCAGCATAAGCCTGCTGGTCGCTTTCTTTCGTAGCTCTTAGCACGAGTGCGTAGTCGTACTGCGCTTTCTCTGAGAGGTTTGGGTTTACTTCCATCTTTTTGGTTTGGCAATCAACACCTGCAATGCCAACACTTGTCGAATCAAGCCCATCAACGGTTCTGAAATGAGCCAGAACGCTTCATGACCTGGTCGTCCTATGCGGAGCAGGAATGCTCTAAAGATAAGGCCTCGAACCAATGCGTTTGTGAGTAAGATGCATGTCGCTATCCAAACCCCACTGTGAATAACGTCAGCTTTTTGAACCTCTGAAAAGAAGATCAATGCACATCCAGAATACAACATTAAATCGGCGAGTATGGGTATGCTTAAGATGCTCATTAGTAATGCCTTGTATCTCGGTCCCGTCGTGAGATGCCTTCTCATTTGCCTCATCCATCCTCTCCATGTGTGGGGCCAAACTGAGTGGCTTTGTCCTTCCCGCCCTACCTCTGTTCCAATTCTCATCCCCGCTTCAGAGACATCTTGAACGAACAGGTCATCATCTCCTGAGGCGAGATCCAGATGTCCTTGAAAGCCCCCAACTTCTTCCCAGCACGATTTGGTGAAAGCAATGTTTCTCCCGACGCCCATGTATGGAAATCCCGACTCCGCCATGCCGATGTAGTTTTGAGCAATTCTAGTCGATTCGAACATTTGTAGGCGCCCCAGCAATCCAGATCCGTGAATTGGTAAGCTTATCCCAATCTTTAGATCGTATTTCGTGTCGACGTCATTGACCATCGTCGAGGCCCAAACCTTACTCTCCGGAATACAGT
>Ga0307984_1000410_pt1 | contig 18990 bp, 21 predicted proteins | sample EllFjometageno78_FD_203169 | JGI IMG/M metagenome (GOLD analysis project Ga0307984, IMG submission 203169) | Marine microbial communities from Ellis Fjord, Antarctic Ocean - #78 | ecosystem: Environmental > Aquatic > Marine > Unclassified | place: Southern Ocean | collected 2014-10-09
AGAGGGCTCTACAATCGCTTCAGAGCAGACTGGTATGGAACAGTTACACCTTTGGGATTGTTACCAACGACACTGGTGTGAGCATAAGCCGAGTATTACGGTTTACTATAGAGACAGTGACTTCCTAGAGATAGGCAACTGGCTCTTTAATAACTTTGATGACGCTAGTGGACTTAGCTTCTTACCGATTAGTGAGCATACGTATCAGCAGGCTCCTTATGAGGCTATCAGCTCAGAGGAGTACACTGAGCTAGTTAAGAGTATGCCAGTGACCATAGACTGGGACATTACTGAAGCGAGTGATGTGACCGAGGGTGCTCAGACACTGGCGTGTGTTGCTGGTAGTTGTGAGATTTAAGTAGAGCATAATGCAAAAATCCCTAGTAATCTTATGACTACTAGGGATTTTTTATGCTTAAAACAAACTGGAGAATAGACTCAGTAGACTTTTATCTTTGTCCTTAGGTTTTCCTTTCTTCTCCTTAGCCTCTTCCCCTAACAGTCCTTTAGCTGCCTTAAGTAATTTAGCATAGGGGAATATGTTAACTAAGCTCTCACGGGTAATAGCGGAAGTATCCACATCACGCCCTAGAACAAGCTTTTGAAATGCTTGTACCTCACCTAAGTTAGCCTTTTGCAAGTGTTTACCTTTCATAACACTAGTATCATCCATGAGCTCAGTGAAATATTCTCTTTTGTCTTTACTAACACTGAGTGCCTTAGCAATCTCAAAGGTATCCTTACCATATTTATCAACAAATGAGTTAGGGTCTTTAGAAGCATCCTGTAATATCTTATCAAAACCCCTGTGAGTGTACTCGTGATTCCATATCTCAGGTTTGGCGTAGTCAACAGTGGCCCTTACATCATCAGGATAGGTATTTATAGCATCCTCCTGCTGTAGTTTGTGCTTCTTAATGAGAGCTGCTTGTGTGTTATGGGCATCAGATGCACTAGGTACGTAGAGGGCTTGATTTTTACCGTTAGTAAGTAAACCTATAGTTTTTGACTGCTTAGGTGCAAAACCTAGACGAGCTAAAGGGTTCCATGCCTGTTGCTTATCTAAGTCCCACCTAAACTCAAGATCACCAAAGTCCTCGCTTAATTTCTTAGGATTTGTTGCCATTGCTTTATCTCTTTGTTGCTTTTATATTATCTCTGATTTAGCGAGGGCCCATCAGCATTCCCTGCTGTGGCTGTGGTGCTACTGGTTGTGGAGGAGGCGCTTGTCTAGCACTTGTACGCTCAGGGATATTCTCAGGGTCAGCATTAGTCCACTCAAGTATACGTTTAGTGGCCAATGCTATAGAGTCTCTATTTCCTTTTGACTTAGTGGCCTTGTACAGTCTAGTCAGTGATAACCATTGTCCCATTGTACGTGCACTGCCAGCGGCTCTTGCTAGTGCTTGGGGAGCTATAAGTAGCGCACCTAAACCAGTATAACCACCAACTGTAAAGGCAGCCGCTGCCTGAGCTGACTTAGATAAACCAGAGGCCATCATAAGACCAAATTTACCAGCCTCATGTTGCTTAACTATATCAGCAGTCTTCAGGACAGTTAGGAGTCTATTAGCCTGAGGGCCACCAAGGACTGACTTAAGTTGTGCCAGTTCCTTAGTCCCCCTGAGTGTAGAATACAACCCAGCCATATCAGCAACAGACGCTCCATCACCTTCAACCTTAAGCATTGTCTTTATGTAACCAGAGCGATACTCTTCCAGAACCTTCTTGTGTCCTGCCTTAGTCAACACGCCTTGCTTACGGGCAGCACCTAAGAAGCGCATGAAGTCACCAGCAGTCTCAGGACTGTTGTAGACCAAAGCACCCATCTCAGAGGGCTTCTCAGTCATTATTCTCTTCATGGTCTGTGACTGTAATAATTGCTTCTGTCGTGCATAGGTTAGATCCAGTAGCTCAAGCTCCTTTTTTAAGTCAGGCTTTAGCTTCTTAGCAGCCTCTCCCAACAGAGCCCTAAGCTCTGCAATCTCAGTATTTAGATAAGAGACAGCTGACGCTCCTATATCTTTACCTTCAACAGTCCTTCCTTGATCTTGTGCTTGTCTCTTTATGCGGTTAAGTTTCTTTATTGTGTCGGATAAATCACCTACGTTACTTATCTTTTTTAGGTTAGTAAGTACACCCTGCGCAGCCCCTATCAACTTATTAGGTTCTTTAGCTGTGGCTGCTTTCTCAGCACCGTGACTAGCTGCTATTTGTTTACGTATTTTGTTATTATAAGACAAGGCATAGACAGGTATGTCCTTACCCTGCTCATAGATACGTGCATATTGTGGGTTGAATGTTTCCCGTAGTACCTTGTTTGACTTCTGAACTATATTAACAAGGCCCCTACCGAACTGTTGCTGATTACCTCCACTTAAGAATGTATCCAACTCCTGCTTTAGGGCCACCGCTCTTCCTTTGAAAGCATCATCAAGTATCCTCTTACCGCCTATGCCTACTACAGCTATACCTTCAACTAAGGATGATAATGTTGAGCCCGTGGCTTGGTGCCACGATAGATCAGTACCATACTTCTGTAGTAACTCCCTAGCCGCCTTAACAGCATCACCAGTGGACGTGATACCTGCCGATCTTAGAGCTTTAGAAGATATTGTGCCTAGACCCTTAAGTATTAAGCCACCACCAGCGTCCCATGCTGCTGTTGTAGCCCCTGCCTCAAGAGCTTCCTTATATTCTAAAGGAGTGCCATTGTAAGCGTCCTCACCTAGCTCACCAAAGAATGTAGCTACGCCTGCCCCCCCTGCGCTACCTAACAGTAATGCTAGTGCTTTAAGTCGTGGATCTCCAATAGGTAACTTAGCTGCTAGCTCAGCACCCTTAAGAGCTCCGGGAATTGAGGCTATCTCACCCTGCCATTTAGACATGAGTGCATCACCAGCTTCCTGACTTTGGTTGTAAATGTCAACACCAGCGTTAGCCATTGCAGTATAAATGTTAATAGACAAGCCTTTAGAAGGTGTTATCTCTTCACCATCAGCATCTGTTGGCGTAGCCACACCTAAGTTACTATTAGGGTAAACAGGTGCTAAAGATACTACAGGATCTACTCCCTGTACTTGAGCAGCCACGTCAGTTACCTCAGCTAAAGCCTGCACAGGGGATACCTTCTGTTCTTGCTGTGCGCTCAGTGACGCCCTCATCTCTTCAAGTGTTGGTTCTGTGTTAGGTGTTACTATAGATTCAGGAGTAGCCTCAGGTTGCACAGAAGGGCCTCCTTGTTGTTCCTTTAAGAATGCTCTCATCTCTTCAAGTGTTGGTTCTGTACTCATGGTGTTACCACTCCCTTAGGGTTTGCAGCTCGCCATGCTGCTCTCACAGCCTCAGCGTCTGCTGTGTCCCAGTTCGTAGGCCCAGCTACACGTATACCACGCTTCAGTGTTTCCTTCTGCGTAGACTGAGTTTCTGTAGTTACACGTATTAAGTCATTAAGCATTACTAGTGTAGCCGCAGGGCCCTTCTTACTATTCAAGTAGACCTTCTCTATGGCTGCTAATTCTGCTATAGCTGCTGCTGCTCCTGTGACTTCTTTACGATAGACGTTAAACAACTGACCTATTTCAGCTTGTGACAGGTTACGTTTGGCAGCAAAGGCTACACTATCCCCTCCTAAGTAAGTGTCCTCATTAATACCCATATAATCTAAGAAGCCACCAAATGCTGCACGACCCTCACCATAAGCGCCAAAGTGTTCTGGGTTAAACTTGTCTTTGATAGTCTGTAGTTTAGTGAGCTGTTTGTTGGTTGATAGTAAATCTGCTTGCATCTTGGAGTGTTGAGTTTTAGATAAAAGTTGAAAACCATCAGTATCTACAGCCTCACGACTACCTGTGTTTACATTTACAGTTGTATTTACACCACTACTCTCAAACTTCTCCTTTAGCTTCTTCTTGTTTAGCTCAGTCCCTACTTCGTAACCTTCACCATATATACGTGCAACTTCTCTAGCGTCAGCACCATCCTCATGCTGATCAGTAATTCTCTTCCACCCAAACTGGAGAGCTTCCTTATCACCAGACTGTATTGCCTTGACTAAACCCTCGTTTACATTTGGGCCTAGCATATCAATGGCATTATTTTGTGATCGTACTAAAGCTGCTGCTGCATCTTGATCTTCCATGATACGTGCTTCAGAGTTAGCACGAGCTATTAGATCATCCTCTAACTGTTCTTGTGCTTTAAGGTCTATAGCCGCTTGCTTCTGTTCTTGTGCTGTAGCATACTTATCTGCGGCTAACTTTAAAGCAGCATCTGAAGCCGCCTTATCCGCTAGGTTCTGAGCGTCAGCAGCTTGCTGTGCATTGACCTTATCATTCAAGTCCTGTGCATACTCAGGGTAGATAGGTGCTATCTTGTTAATAAAAGCTCTCTTCTCAGCTATAGTACCACTAGAGACTGATAGGGCCTCCTGTTGTAAAGCAGTCTGCTGTGCCTGAGCCGCCTTAATCTTCTGCATTTGTGAATCCTGACCACCACCTACGTTACCAGCCAATGCACGACCTAGTGATGAACCAATGAGACTAGCAGCTCTCATCTTAGCTGGATTACGTGCACCCTGCGCTGCCTGTTGCATTAGTTGTTGTTGTAGATCACCAGCACGTTTGTTACGCTGTGATAGTAAGTCCTGTACTGAAGGGCCTTGTGTAAATAAACCTTGTTGTGCCATGTTATATATTCCTGTGCTATACTTTATTTACCAAAACTTAAGGTTGCTAAGCCACTCACCGCCTGCCTCAGTTCCTAAGTAACTGGAACCTAGCGAGGTAAGACCTGTAAGCCAAGGATTATCTGTGTTGGACATTTTGTATTCCCCTAGGTCTCTAGCTAATGCTTGACCACTCTTAGCTAGCTCGTAGTTCTGACGCAGGGCCTCTAGTCCAGTTAAGTTACCAAACATGTTCTGCTTAGAACCTTCATTAGTCATGAACTGAGACAAGTCTAAGCCAGCCCGTGACAACTCCTGCCCAAAGGCATCCGTAGTGGATTGTGCTGATAACTGAGCAAGTGCGTTGGATTGTGCAGCGTTAAGACCATACATATCAGGAGACATTTGACCTGTCCCTACACCAGCACCTAAGCCCTCACCAGACAGCATAAGACCTAGGCGACCTAGACCTTGCATACCTTCTATGTTTTGAGTACGTTGTCGAGCAAATGCTGGCTGGAGTAATGCACTACGTTCACTAAATAATGATTCAGCGGCACCTTCAGGATCAAAACTATAGTTAAATTGAGCAGGGTCTCCCATTGCATATTCTTCTGCTTTATCATATAGACTTAAACCAGCGTCACCTTCTTCCCCTGCTCCTGTAGTGGGATCTTCTGTGCCTGCTCTAAAGGTAACAGGTTTAAATGTACCTGTGTCTGCACCACCATTGGGTATACTAGCACCGCCTAACTGCTCATTCATTTGACCTGATCGAGCTAACTGTACACGCTCCTCAAGTGTCATGTCTGCAGGATTAGGGCCACCACCTATGTCATATACAGCTTGTTGATTATCAAAAGCAGCCTGAGCTCTATCATTCATACCATACTTAGTCTGATCCCAGAATGATGAGCCCACTTCCTTAGCTGCTCCCATGATAGGATTAACAAGCATACCTACTTTACCTAGTGTAGACGTAGGTAGCTGTGGTCTGAAGTCTTGACTAGATACCATGGCCTGTGCGTCTACATCAGCACCTCTATAGCCGCTATTATAATTAGTCTCTTCTATAAAATCTCTTTCAGGCATTATGCTGTCCTCTTCCAAAAGTATAGTTGTTCTAGTTTACGCGTGTGTCTCATATCTTATACCTCTAGTGCTTGTAGTCTATTACTCATGTCTTCAATACGAGCAATAAGCTCCTGAACTGTAGCCACTAATAGCGGTACAATCTTAGCTTGATCTATGCCCTGCATAACAGCAGCACCATCTTCATCAACTTCATCTTTAGAGCCTGTGGCTGCTGCTGGGATAACCTCCTGCAACTCATGTGCTAAGAAACCGTCTACGCGAGTACCGTCTGCAATCCACTCAAAGTTAACAGGTTTAAGCTGTTTGAAGGTAGCTGTAGCCCCTGTCATTGGCTGTACGTCAGTCTTTAAACGGTAGTCTGAGCTACTGTTGTATGCAACATTTGTACCTGTATAGGTAATAGCACCTGAAATGCTTCCATTATATTTAAATAATACGGCCGTACTGCTGTTTATGTAGTCTTTCTCGATAGAGACAACCATATTACTTGCTGATCCTGATGGAGAGAATGTTAAACCTTTTCCTCCAGCAATATCAGTACCAACAAGCACGTTGCCCGATCTGTCTACCCTCATACGTTCTGTGGGTATGTAAGCATCCCCATAACCTACAGTTGACTCCGCATCTGTGTATATTTTAATTATGCCATAATCCTGCTCTATTGCTGATCTGGCCCACTCAGAAGAAGTTGACGACTCAAACCCATTATTTACCGTTGCAGAGCCTTTTAGTCCTTGAGCAATAATCATCCTAGCGCCATTACTGCTAGTCCAAATATTTCCGTACTGCGTAGTTGAATCAGTAGTCCATGTAATACCACGACCTGAAGAACCGTTGCCCAAATCTAAGGCAGCATTTGGAGAGGAAGAACCTATACCCACATTGCCAGACGAGTCAATAGTAATCGCTGTACTCGTAGCATTATCATCAATACCTGTAGACTCAAATCCTGCAGTAACGCCTGTCATAGTGCCACCAGCTAGATCAAGCTTAGTAGCTGAAGCTGTAGCTATACGGTTAAATTCATCATCAATCTCAGTACCACTTAAGGTCTTAAGTGCGTTACCTGTAGCTAAGGTATCCTTTGATGCAAAGTTTGTTGCTTTTATATAATTTGACATGATTAAATTACCTTACCCTGTTTGGCATAAATTGATAGTTTCTGTAGGCTCATTGGTGCCCCGTTGATAGTTGTAGTAAAACCTATTTGAATAATGTTACCTGCTCCTTGTGTGGGTGCTGATTGATCATCTATAAGAACTGAGCCTGCATATTCCGCTAGAGAAGCAACACTATATACACCTGTAGTCTCAGCTGCCCAGTTGTCAGGGGCTACACCGCCAGCGTCCCATGTTATAAGTACAGGGGCTATAGCAACACCATTCTCGTCATAAGGATTAGGGCCATATTCAGCTATTCCATACTCATAGACAGTACCTGTATTTAATGTAAATGTCTGAGAGAAGTAGATAGGACTATATTCATAGGCAACCTTTAGTGCAAATACCTGACCCGTGGCACCAACTGTAGTTGCGGATAGCTTCTTAACAATCTTATTTACGTTAGGCATTTCTAAGTCAAAGAAGCTACTGTAGTAAGCCATTTCATAAGCTACACTGTTATCCTGATAACCAGAATAATGAGCAACGCCATTAGGTTGTGCAAAGTAAAGATCAGAGCCTAATGAAAGTAAACCTTTAGGAACTAATCCCTGCCATACTGTTACCCTAAAGCTACCATCCTCCAAAGCCATGCGTGTATCAAAACAAAAGGTCTGGTTACTCGTAGGAAAGGTCAGCAAGTAAAAAGCATTGGTAGGTGAGTATACTGACTTAACATTAGCTAATACTTCAGTGTTTATAGCCTGTATAATGTCATCACGTATATTCTTACTAATGTCACGCATTGGTTGAGACTTCTCTTGTACTGTACGATTCAATGAACGTACACCTGTGTTACTCAGGAACAAAATGTCCTCACCAGTGTTCTGTACGGAGTCTCTAGCAATACAACCGACACCTTCAATCACCTCAACTAAGGTAAGGTTAGCTGTAGTCATGCCTGTTGAACCATTGAAGTTATCACCATCACTATAGATGATAATGTTGTCTGTACAGAAGATAATTAAGTAGCCGTTGTGTGCACCTAGAGCTACGATTTCATCAGATCCTTGAGTTAGTACACTACCAATGTCTATAGAGCCTGCTGTACCTGTAGTCCAGCTAGCTCCATTGAGTACGTTAGAAAACCATACCGTGGTCTTGTTAGCTGTGGTGTCTGCAGTCCATAGTCGTCCATAGGCAGCTAAGACTGTGTTAGCTGTTTGATGTGTTCCTGCAGTATGAGCATGAGCAACAAAGGATGAAAACTCACCAGCTGTAGTATCATTAGTATAGATTAGTGGTATATAGTCACGCTGGTAGAAGAAGTGATGATCATTTAATGTGGCTGTTTGCCAGTTACCAGCGGCAATAGTGTCAGTTGTTGTAGGGGTAATCGTTGTTAGGTCTGAAGTTCCTTTGTAGAACTTAGTAGCGTCCCAAGAGAATCGTGTGTCTACGCCCATTGAATCCTTAAAGTTAGACAAACCTAGTAAGTTAAGACCCACGTTAGCATCAACCACAGTATCCTTAGCGGTACTAAGTGTAGCCCAACCCTTACGTGAGCCTAGGCGACCATACTTGTCAATGATGCAGTTGTTAGCTTGTAAGGCAAAGCCACCTTGAAGTGTTACACCAGACTCTTGGGTATTCAACCCATAGAATGCAGGTGCAGCTATGGAGGCTGCTAGTAATTGTTTAGCCATCTAAGGTGCCTCCCAAATTAATTCCTCGGGGTGCTTACTTGCATCAATAGCAATAGCGTCTGAGAGGTAGACGGATGCAAGAGACTTGGCAGACATAGAAGACATACCACCATCCTCACCACGCTCCTCAAGAGCCATGGCGTAGGCTAAGGCTTGCACAGGTAAGAAGGGTACGAGCATAGTGTCATTATCATCAGCAATGTCTGGAGAGCGTTTAATTGTCTTTATAACTATTGAGTACACACCGTCAGGTATTGGGTACACTTTAATCTTAGTGTCGCCATTAGTATCAATACCATCAAATACATAGTATGCTGGTGTTCCTGTAGCTGGTGTAGTATTATAGAAAGTATTGTCAAACCAATGTACTGTCTTGTAGGCCATGAAGTTGTTACTAGTATCATTAATTACATCAAGCACTGTGGACTTATCCCCTGTGCCTGTTAGTGAGTAGCTGGAGACATCAGATGAAGTTGTCACTGTAAGTGTCTCACGTAAACTAGACCAGTTCCATGCGCTCTCTACCATCTCTACAGCATCATGCACTAAGAGACCAATAAGCTTAGAGTAGCTATTCTCGTCAATGGAACCTATCTCACGCTCACGTAGCCGTATAAGTATATTGTTAACCATTTGTTTATATGTTTTCATTTGTTACCCTTAATAGTGTTGGCTGCATTAACTCCAAACGATGCAGATACGATAGCCGCCCAAGAGGTTGTAATAGGTAAGAATAATCCTATCATCATGTCTGCAGCAACCTTAGCTCCTGTAACATCTCCAATACTAAAGGCTACCATGAAGCTTAGGCAGACCATAGACACTAGATAGAAACCATAAGCCCAGCAAGCAAACCGTGACAAATCACGCCTCATTAATCCATTAGGGTCTAAGGTCTTAATCATTAATGCCTTAGCCTCTGCTGACTCCATATCTGTCTCTATGAACTCGGACGCTATCTTCTCTACTGATTTAACTATGCCACCACTGAAGAGTGCTGATAGTATACCCATGTTAACCTCTCATCATAAAGGCTGCACCTGTCACCAAGGCAGCTATTAGTAATCTTATAAACCATTCATTAGCACTACTTGTCTTAGCACCTAAGGCTAACTTGATAGCATGTGTATCTATCTCTTTACTATGCTTGTTAAGTCTAGTGTCCTGTGTATTGTTGTGTATTAATAGACCATCAATCTTAGTGTCAATCTCAACTAGTTTAACCATAGCATCAGCTAATTTATCTATTTTAGCCTCAAGCCTATCAAATCTCACGTCAGCTTCCATGTTAATCATCTCAAATATAAGGCCACACCAAAGAGTGCCGCCATAACTATTAATAATATACTAAATACTTTAAGAAGCAAAGTGACATTCTCTTCTATTGCTTGGCGTCTAGCATATCTCTTACGTGCCTTTAGCTTCTCAGCCTCTCGTAAGTCCCTAGTGTACTGCTGTTTAAAGGCAAGGAAGTCACTATATCCTTGTAGGCGACTCTTGTTAAGCATGTACTTTAATTCTTCTTCCTGCTTCCTTAGCTGCTCCTTAGCTTGAAATGCAGCAAGTACATCACCAGTGCCAGCTTCCACTTGCTTGGCTATGGCTTTCTCAGCACCAAAGTACTCAGCTACTGCCTTACCTGCTGACATTAACTCGCCACCATTAGCTAAGGTGGTCTTAATAACCTTGAATGCTGCATTAGCTACCATAAGCTCTGCTAGCATATCCACAATCTCCTTGAGTAAGTTGTAAGCTCATAGGGAGCCACTGGAGGTGCCACTGGTAGATAGTCTACCTGACGTACTACCTGAGGCTCTACGACCAGCACAGAGCCTTGTGGAGCCTGTGAGAGAGATAAGTAGCTAGGATATACCTCAGATACAGTTGACCACATGATATTTCCTACTAATCAAATAGGAGTAGCAAATGAAAAAAAAAGGAGTCTCAAGCATTCTTAAGTACTTGAGACTCCCTATAGTGGTTAGTTAATGATTAACCGTTCACTGCCATTACGAATCCAGTCTCTGGACGCAATACCTGAGTACCATACAAACGGTCTGCAGTATACAAGGTTCCTAGGAATTCTTGCTTATACTGTGTCTGAGAGCGAATACCTTGTTGCTCAGCAAGTACCATGGTGTCCTTATGACACAACAAAGCACCACGTACAGCACCACCAGCAGCGTTCTCGGCAGCAGACTCAAGAGTAGGACAGTTGGTAGATACATAAATATCCACACCATACAACTCACCAATCTTGCCATTCACAACACCTTGGCCATTAACAAAGTCAGAACTAACGTAGCGATCAACACCCATGATTGCATTACGCAAACTAGGTGGAATGACTAGTGAACGACCATCCATTGGGGTGTCCGCATCATCCATCTTCTGAATCATGTCACGTAGGAAGCTATCGTCAAACACGTCTGCGGTTACAATGGTATCAACAGCATAAGCTGAAGTGCCACCTGAAGCGTCATTGTAGTATACAGCATCGGTTACCCAAGTAGAGCCGTTACCAGTACCAAAGGACTTGCCTAAGGTAAATAGATCGTCGTCCACTTGCTTGCCTAGGGCATAACCAGCATCACCAGTATAGAACTGACGTAGTGAAGCTAGTGCTTGTACGTTAGTAATATCTTCGATCATACGTGAGTATTCAAAGTGCTTGTTGATTGTAACTAGTACTTCAGTCTCTGTAGCATTCTGAATAGTTACTGCGGTGTTCTCTGCCTTAGCAGTAGCAGTGCCACGGGTAGGAGCAGGGATATGAATTGTATCACCTTTCTTACCTTGCATTGCAATTTTCTTAACTAGGGGTGCAAGTACAAGTGCTTTCTCATACGCTGCAATTACTTCGTCAGACCAAATTTCGGGGATGAAAGTTGCTGCGGAAGTGTTATCTACCATGCCGCCCGTGGCGGGATATACTGAAGTAGCCATTTTTAATTTCTCTCTATAGTAAGGTTATTTGACCCGTTTCTCTGCGTATGCCAATGTTATGTCATCGGAGAGTGCTAAGTAGCGGTCGGGATCAGTTTTCATTAGTTTAATAATATCAGCTCGTCTATAGATTTTTTTGGAAGAACTTGAATCTGGATTACCACGAGTGTAACCTGTTGACCCTTCCTTGACAGCTTTCTGTCTTCCTTCTTTCTCAGCCTGAAGTGTTTGATTGATAGCACCTGAACGATCTTTCCATAAGGAGAAGAGTTCGTGAGCTGCTTCCGTATCAAAGTGTTGGTCTGCCTGTACAAACATGCGAGTCCTAATCTTAGAGGCTTGAATCCATTCAGCAAACTTAGGATCATTTACGATCTGTGGAATGTCCGGATGATCTTCTTTTAGGAGTGCCATAGAGGTTTGCTTTTTGTAAGCTCTCGATGATTCTTCCGCTGCCTTTACTGAAGGATGGTTCTCAATTGCTCGACTGATAGCCTTTTCAGGATCAGAATAGAAATCTATATCTTCATCTGTTGTGTCATTGGTCGCCTTTGTAGGCTCCTGTGACTGGAGTTGTGTGTTGATGTAACTATCGACTACGTTGCGTAAGTCACCTACTTCTGAGCTCTGACGACCTAGTAGCTTCTCAGCTTCTTGGTGCATCCTAACCACATCTTGTAATGACTTACCACTGTACTTGTCTGGTATCTCTTTAGGCTCAGGGGTTGCCTCAGGGATAGCCTCTAGTGCTTCCTGTGGTTCTGTTGTGCCTTTGGTGAGATCATCTAAGCTATCAAAACGCTCACTTTGTAAGTCCTCATTTTCGAGGATAACTGCTGCCATATTAAACTCCGTACCTTAGTATTATGGAGAAAGTAAAAATGAAAGCTTCCTAAGACTAGGAGTTGGCTTTCTCTGCTTTTGCTCTACCACGCTCATGATCCTTAACCCACTTAATAGTGGCACCAGCAAAGTCGCCAGAGAAGGGATCTAACATTGAACGAGGAGAGGAAAGTTGTCTGGTTGCTTGCCTGTGACACTCTTTGCAGCGCATTGAGTCCGGTGAGCCTTTAACCATATATTCATTAACATGCCCTACGGCACATCTGTAATCATAGAATTTATACATGCGAGTAATGTGACACAATAGGATCTTCTTCTCGTTGAGATTCCTCTTGCCCTATACGTGTTGTTTCTTCTAGATTTAGAATAGTGCCCATGATGTTAAGTTGGCCCTTACGGAAGTAAAGGTCTTTCTCATCCTTAGCACTTTCTATTGAGTTTATGAGAGGGAGGTTTGAGCTTAAGTCTTTGACTAGAGTCTTCCAACCATCCGTCCTGAATAGTTCGTTCATCTGTCTAAAGTAAAGCTCTAATTCATTATCTGTCATTTATACTACCTATTATAACATATATTAGTTAAAAAGTCAATGTTTTTCTTTACTTTCCTTCTTACTTGTGGTAGGGGCTGATAGGATCAAAACTTGAGCCTCCAGTGATTCCAACTTCTGTAGTAAGGTAGCGTAGCTTTTATTGACCTGCTCAACCACGTCCTGTAAATCTCTATGGGATACCATTGTATTTCCTTAGCCTAAGCTGCCCAATACTTTAGTGTACAGAGCCTCTTTAACTTCAGCATCAAAGTCTACACCAATGTCAGTGTAGAAAGAGGCTACATCATCTCCTTCCAGAGTCAGTACATTACGTTTAAATGGCGTACCATCCTCTAGTAGAATCATGTAGTGAATTTCCACTCGACCCTCTTCACGGTTATCAACAAATCCAGTGAGCTGCACTTGGTCTGCTGTGTTGGTTTCTACGATAGTAGTAGTTAAGTTTCTCATTTTACTTCTCCAGTGTTTATGGCGCTGTAGGCCAAATAATTGTATTAGGGAATCCAGCCTGTGAGCTTATGTCACGCAAGGCTTGGCGGTATGTGGTTACTGCTGAGTTCATCGTTACGTCAGTCAGGGCGTAGTAGTCAGTGGCAGCGATTAGTCCATCACGCTCCTTGCGTACCTCCACTGCTGCACGATCATCTGCACCTTCTGTCCATGAGGCTTCTTCTGCAATGCGTTCCGCTAGCTCTTCGGTTGTCATAGGCACAACAACACCATTTACAAGTTTATTCATTATTTAAGTCCTATTAAGGTTACGGTTCCAGCAGTGAAATTACCGCCACTATAAAGACGAAGACCTTGTAAAGCGCCTACAGATGTATTCGTTCCAACCCCTTTATTCTCAGTGAGAAAATCATTTTCACCATAAGTACTGCCAAAGAAATTTACTTGTTTAGTAAGAGAAGTGCTTTCTGGATTATATATTGTTACCTCTAGGTTTCCAGAGTAACCAGCTCCAGCTTTCATTCCATACATAGTGTAAATGTATCCTCCGCTAGCACTTCGCGTGGCGTTAAAGCCAGAGCCGTTACTACCGTTATAGGAGGTCATGTACTTATATCCAGATGTTAAATACGAACCACCTATTTTAAATCTAATTTGAGGCGTGCCGTTGCCAGAAGCGGTAAGTCCACTATAAATTATCTTGTATGCTTTATAAGTAGAACTAAAGGCATACTCTACATCAATGGCTGAGACTGTAGAACTTATGGTAGAAGTAGATATAGTTTCCCATGCACCACCACCGCCCACTGCTGCTCCATTGACTGTCATGCCAGAAGCATCAACTTTGATTCGCTCTGTAAGACCTGCGTAGATTGCAACGGTGTCTGCTAGTGTGGGTGTACCTGCGTAACCACCAATGATGGTATTGTTAGCGCCTGTCGTAATTGAGGCTCCTGCACCTGACCCGATGCCAATATTTGTGCCGCCCGTACTGGTGTACAACGCTTGATAACCCACGGCAGTATTACTTGCAGTGGAAGTATTTAGGCGTAATGCTTGATGCCCTATTGCTACGTTGTTGCTGCCCTGCAACTTCCAGCCAGCCTGTGTACCCAAAACTATATTCTTCCCGCCTGCGGTGTTCTGCTCCATTGCAGCGTTACCTAGTGCAATATTGTTAGTACCGCTAGTGTTAGCTGTTAAGGCACCATTACCTATTGCGATTAGTGTTGATACTGTAGTGGCTGCCCTCAGAGCGATATTACCTATAGCTACGTTGCTGCTACCTGTAGTTAAATTGTAACCAGCTTGGTATCCGTTGAGTACGTTGTATTGCCCTGTCGTGAGGTTATAACCAGTTTCTTTACCAATACCCGTATTGTAAGAGCCTGAAAAGGTGGAACCCCCACGCAAACCAAACTCACCTATACCTATGTTATTAGACCCTTTTGCGTTATAGGCTGTTGTACTACCAATACCTACATTGTTATTGCCAGCTAAATTTGTAGCTAGAGAACCAACTCCCAATGCAATATTCTTCACACCCGTTGAGGTAACAGCTAACGCATTACCACCCATACCGATATTGTTATTTGAAGTACCGTCATCATTAGCCAGTGCTGTGGAGTCACTTGAGATAGCGATACTTGTGCTAGTGAAGCTACCAATACCTCCCCCTCCACCGCCTGACGTGGCTGGTTCCCACTTAGATGCTGTGTTATCCCAAGCCAATACCTGACCGTCCGTAGGTGCCACTGTGGATGTGTCTACGTCTGTTAGGCCGTCTATTGTTGTTGCGCCGCCTACTGCTACACCGCCAGAGGTGATTGTGCCTCCAACGTCTAGCCCATTCTTGATCTTAAAGTTCTTATCGTTTGCCATAATTCAATATCCTTATGGTTAAAGTGTGTTAACACTGATTGTATATACAGTGCTGTTTGCACTCGCTGTGGTGATGCTTAAATTGGCATCGGTAGTAGCTATGTTTACATCGAATGTGGCTAGTTGGGCTGCGGTGAATACATCTCCGTACTGAGTGGAGACTATGGTTGAGCCATCGTGAGTTACTAGAAGTTCGGAGATTTGAACAGCATTGGTTACGCTGTCTTTAACTTGAACAAGAACCTTAGCTCCATTAGCGGAGGCTATCTTGAACATGAGTAGGTTGACTGCTGTGGTTGCAGTGGTTGTGACTGTGGCTGTGGCTACGTTTAGTCTGCCGTTGATGGTTACATCGTCTGTTGAGAAATCACCTGTAATTAACTGGTTAGATACGCCATTACCTATGGCTAACTTATTATCCCCTCCACTATATCCTGCCTGATGCCCTATAAACACGCACCCAGTACCAAGACTGTTTTTGCCTGCTTCCCTACCAATAGCAACAGAGAAGTTACTATTACCATTAGATGTTCTTCCAGCGTCTGGCCCAATGAGAACAGTGTATCCACTTGTTGTTTGGTTATAACCTGCTTTATCCCCTATCATGACGTTTGTACCGCCAGTGCTTAGGGCATATCCTGCCTGATAACCACTCAATACATTGTACTGGCCTGTTGTGATGCCATGACCCGTTTGGTAGCCAACACCTACGTTGTAGGAGCCTGTTGCACTAACGGCCCCCGATAACCCATAGTATCCAATACCAACATTGTGAGTTCCGCTAATGAAGTTTCGCAGAGGGGAAGTACCCATCGCAGTATTATAAGTGCCTGTTGAATTTGATAAACCAGCTTCCCATCCAAAATAAGCGTTACCATGTGAGTTGGTTAAACCCTTACCAGAATCATAGCCCACGGTTGTATTGTAAATACCCGTAGTGAGGATATTGGAGGAATTAATACCAATTGCAATATTGTTGTTAGCGGTTCCATCATCATTAGCTAAGGCTGTATCATTATGTGAAATAGCAATAGAGGTATCTATAAACTCACCAATGCCACCACCAGCCGCTGGAGTAGCCCACTTAACTCCTGCTGCAACCGTTGAATCTGCGGTTAGCACCTGAGCATTAGTACCTACAGGCAATCGAGCCTGTACCGTTGTGAATGATTCTAAGTCACCTTTAGTCGTTAATGTGCCACCACTACCTCCAGCCGCTGGAGTCTCCCAAGTCAATGCGCCTGCTGTAGAGCCTGCTGTTAATACCTTACCATTATTAGTAGTACTGGTTGCAGGGACGTGTAAGTTACCATCATCTGTTGGGTGGAGATAGACTGTATTAGTATCTGTGTAGTTACTAGAATGGATATTAGATGAGTTAGTTAATGACCAATCAATATGTTCATTAGCAACGAAACCTGTTAGACTATCATGAGTGAAGTCAGAGGATACATAAGTAGTATCCGTGAATACTGCACCACTAGGCACTGCTGTTTCTACTAAAGGGTGGACTATGTTAGGTGCAGAGTTAGTCAACGTAACAGAACCAGAAGTACCACCACCAGACATACCTGTGCCTGCTGTAACGCCAGTTATGTCACCTACGTTAGCAGTAGCTCCTGCGGCAATAGCATCTAACTTATCATGGTCTGCAGTAGTGAAGTCATTAGTTGTTAAACCACCATCACCTACAGAGTATGTAGTGTTAGTGTCAGTAGCTGACAACACACCAGATGCTATACTTAGATTAGTGCCTACCTTAACACCACCGAGCACTGTGGCACTGGCATCAGGTAGTGCATAGGCAGTTGATGAAGCAAAACCAGCTCTAGGTAGTGCTATAGTTACATCACCTGAGCCGTCTTCAGCCGTTAAAGTAATTGATCCACTAGCTGTCTTTAATTTCATACTCATGTTTAATTCCTATAATTGTCTCTGGGCAGCCCATGTTTCAACATGAAGTTCACTTGATAGTGGAAGGGTTAATAAAGCACCATCCTCAATAACAAAGTCAGCACCAGTGAGGTATAAGGTGTTATCATCTAATACCTTATCAACACTAATGGTTTCACTTTTGTAGCCGAGGTGTTCACTAGATGTACTAGATGAGCCACCTCCACTACTGAAGTACTGATCCCCTCCAGTACCTTGTATCTTACCAGCGTCTAGTTCATCACCATCAGAGAACTTAATAACTAAATGATTATCAAAGTCAACGTAGGCTTCAGTTATGGAGATACCATCAGTTCCATCAGAACCATCAACCCCTTTAGTTCCTCTGTCTCCTTTGTCCCCCTTGTCTCCCTTATGTCCTACACCATCACGTCCTCTATCACCTTGCTCGCCTTTGATACTGATTCCATCAGTTCCCTTAGCGCCATCCTTACCATGATTAAGATGTATAGCCTTAATCTGTGCATCTAGCTTGTCATAAACAGCTAATAGTTTAACGTCTGGACTTATCATTAGGCTACCCTAGGCGTTTTAGTAAGGCATCTTCAGCAGATGTTTTCTGATTCATTTGCTTATTGACGATAGTTTCTTTACTAACTATCTCTCGTTCTTTCAATACTAACTCTGCTACCTTTGCACGTTGAGCGAACTCTTTCTCATCTTGATCACCTTCTTGTAGGTTAGTGGTCAATACTTTAAGTCGATCAGTCTCTGCAGCAATAGGTAATAGCTCAGTCTCGGTAGTTATTTTAGATGCTCGTGCTATAGATTCCTGTGCCTGTCCTTGGAGTACAGCGATGTAAGCTTGCTTCTGCTGATTGTCCATCTCTGCAGCCTGTTGAGCTACTGGATCTGGAACTGCCGCCTCCTTGAGTTTAGCTATCAAAGTCTCACGGTTAGATAGGTTCATATTATCTACAACTGACTGAATGATCTCTGGATACATAGGAGAGTCTGCAGGCATAGTCTGTAGTAGTTGAACCAACTGAGAGACTTCATATTCACGAGCAATAATACCTAAAGAACTAGAAGGTATAAACTTATAATCACCTACTGGATACTGGTCAGGGTTATACTGCATGTAACGCCAAGCAGCTTTCTGAATGAATGGAATTAAGAAGCACTCTTGGAAGTTAATCAAGGTGCGTTTGTGTCGCTTGATGATTGCACCTAAGCCCATAGACACAGCAGTTGGGCTAGTTTCACCATTAATACTACCAGCGAAGCCAGCACTATCAATAGCACCCGTTGCTTGTTGTACCATCTGCTGTAGCTGTGTTGCCTGAGAGAATGTGATCTGATCAACACTACCGAAGTTCATTGGCTTCAGTATTTCATTAGGGTTGCCATTCACTAGAATTGACTTTCCTGGCCTCACTTCCATCTTTGCACCACGAGGTAGACGAGAAGCATCAATAGCCATCATAGGATGGACTGTCAAGGCTAATGCATCAATACGTGCGCGTAGCTCTGTGTCTAAAGCTTTCTGAGAGTTATAACCCTTCTCACAAACACCACGACCCCAGAATCTACTAGGGACAACATCCCAAGGGAACGCAACAACAGGTCTATCCTGCATCATGTAAGGGTTCTCTTCCAGCTTGAGGATGTGTTCCCCATTAGCTATAACTGCAACCACCTCTACATAGCTAGATCCATTCTCTGATAGTGTCTCAGATAGGGAAATTACTTCCTCATCTTCGTCATACAGATAACTCTCCAGTAGGTCGCGTGGTAGTAAACCATAATACTTAGTAAGGCGAACCTTATCCTCATCATAAGCACTAATCTCTTGATCC
>Ga0307984_1000411_pt1 | contig 18981 bp, 17 predicted proteins | sample EllFjometageno78_FD_203169 | JGI IMG/M metagenome (GOLD analysis project Ga0307984, IMG submission 203169) | Marine microbial communities from Ellis Fjord, Antarctic Ocean - #78 | ecosystem: Environmental > Aquatic > Marine > Unclassified | place: Southern Ocean | collected 2014-10-09
CCACCATTGTGGAGTAATTCTTTCAATATCAGCTGGCATCATCCCCGCAAAAAGAGCGTTCCTTGCATACTGCGTTGCCGTAGGCAGAATACTCATATACGTCTCATCCTTTTCTATTGTAAAGCTATCTTTGAGAAGTGGCTCTATAGATTTCCACTGGTCTAACCTGAGATTATCAATCACCACCAGATAAACTGGGCGACCATCTGCAGTAGCAATAGCCTCAGGTAAATAATGTGGCAACAATCGGTGAGATAGCAATGGGATACCGTCCTGGCCCACATCATCTCCTGCTGCTATCCAAGATTCATAGTTCTTCTCCACGTACTTCCCGAACTGCCTATTAGCATCCTCGAATTGCATTTCTAGAACGTCTTGCATGCTGTCGTCATCAGACTTCGTGAGTTCGAGATTCCAATACACAAGGCGGCCATACACATCATACCAATCCTCTAAATCCATCCTATCCATGAGCTTCATACCTATGGTTCTGAACTCTTTTTGGTAATCCATCATAGCCTTCTCACTGAGAAGACGTTTACCATCGAGAAGCTTTTTAACTGCGAGCAGGATTTGGTTAGGGTTGACGGGCTTGATTAAATAATCACTGATTTTCGAACCTATCGCCTCCTCCATTATATGCTCCTCCTCGCTTTTTGTGATCATTATAACGGGAAGGTGAGGTTTCATCTCCTTAATCCTTTGCAATGTTTCAATACCATTAATGCCAGGCATGTTTTCATCTAAAAACACTACATCAAAAATATTTCTCTCGACCTCCTCAAGGGCTTCCACCCCGCTATTGACACCAGTAACAGTATAGTTTTTAGATTCCAAAAATATAATATGCGGCTTGAGCATATCTATTTCATCATCTGCCCAAAGTATATGTGGCTGTCTCGTCATGCTCTAAAGTATCTTTCGAATTGATTACAAAGAAACATAAACGAAGTTCACACTCGTTTCGTATCTTGACTTCATGTCTAAATCAAATCGCCATAAAATCATAAATGACCCTGTTTACGGGTTCGTAACTCTAAGGCACGCTAGGGCTTTAGAGCTCATGGATCACCCGTATGTACAGCGATTACGAAGGATAAGCCAACTCGGACTCAGCCACTTTGTTTATCCCGGAGCAGTCCACAATAGATTTCACCATGCTATAGGCTCAATGTTTTTAATGCAAGAAGCTATTGACTCACTCCGATCTAAAGGGATAGACATCTCACCTGATGAAGACGAAGCAGCGTGTTTCGCTATACTACTACACGATGTAGGGCACGGTCCATTCAGTCATGCGCTAGAGAACAGCATAGTAAAAGGGCTACATCACGAGGATATCAGCACATTAATAATGGAGCGCCTCAACAAAGAGTTCGACGGCATGCTCGATATGGCTATAGCCATTTTTCAGAATAAATACCATAAGACATTCCTCCACCAATTAGTATCTAGCGAGTTAGACATGGACAGGCTAGACTATCTCGCTCGAGATAGTTTCTACTCGGGAGTAACTGAGGGAAAGGTCGGAAGTAACCGCATCATAAAAATGCTATCCGTTGTCGATGACAGACTCGTAATAGAGGAGAAGGGTGTATACAGCATCGAGAAATTCATCGTCGCGAGAAGATTGATGTACTGGCAGGTGTACTTGCACCGAACAGTGCTAAGTGCTGAACACATGTTGATGTTAGTTCTGAAAAGAGCTAAAAGTCTTAATGACGATAATCTTTTTGCTACCCCAGCTCTATCCGCATTTCTTAATAACAAATACGATAACGCGAGCTTCTCATCAGACACTACTGTACTTGATAAATTCTGCGACCTCGATGACTCAGATATTCTGAGTTCTATGAAGGCGTGGAGATCACATGATGATGATGTTCTATCATCGTTAAGCTCGAGGCTGCTAGATAGGAAATTATTCAGGATAGAACTTCGAAAGGAAGAATTCTCGGAAGAGGATGTAGCTGAAAGGAAGGCCGTGATTATTTCCTCATTAGGAATGTCCGCAGAAGAGGCAGAATATTTCGTGACGACAGGTTCGGTAAATAACCAGGCCTACACTAAAGACGGGATACTAATAAAAACGAAAGACGGCAGTGTTATTGATTTTGCAGAAGCGAACGATAATATGACACTAGAAAACCTAAGTAGAATCGTTACGAAACACTTTATTTGCTACCCTAAGGATATACCGGTACCAGAACGTTTAAAGTAATTATACAGACAACTCCTTACCCTCACTATCGAAAATAGTGTACTGAAGAATCTCGACTGACGAATTAGATTCTAGATCTAGTTTAATAGAATACTTCGTCTCCCAAGCGCGCCTAATAGAAGAAGAACTCATGAAGTTTTTCAAAAATCCTGCTGGCTCTCCCTTAACTAAAAAAGCTTCTAACATAGGATGTACAAGCATAGTTACCTGCTTAATTCCCTCACCTTTAGAAAAGTAATTAAGACTAGACTCAATAGTATCGGTAACTAAAATAGCAGCCTGGACACTTCCAGTTCCGTTGCAAGACGGACATTTGTCTTGGGTTTGGACTACAGCCACATCTCTTACGCGTTGGCGAGTGAGTTCAATAACACCGAACTTACTCGGTGGAGCAATATTGTGCTTTGCCTTATCACTCTTCATAGCGGCCTTCATAGCATCAGTAAGTTGCTTATTGTGCTCGCGCTTCGCCATATCGATAAAGTCAATACAGATGATTCCACCTATATCTCTCAGCCTCAATAATCTTGCGATTTCTTCAACACACTCAAGATTCGTTTGTAGTGCGTTTTCTTCTTGGCTAGTAGCTCCTTTTTTACGACCTCCACTATTCACATCGATAACGAACATAGCTTCTGTCTGCTCGATAATAAGATATGCACCACTTTGGAGATTTACTTTCTTACCGAAAGTTGCTTTTATCTGTCTGTGAATGGATAGAGTGTTAAACAAGTCCTTATCCATAGATGTCTTTACCATATCCACCTTGTCGGAACCTATACTGCTCAAGTAACTCTTTACTTCGCCAGCTAGTTTCTCGTCATTTACTCTGATGAGTTCGCACTCGGGTCTGAGAGCATCTCTCAATACCGTGCTTGTCTTATTAAGCTCTCCTAGTATTCTCTTTCCCTGCTTAGCTACCTTCAAGCCTTTAAATAGCTCCTCCCAACGCTTCATCAAATCAGAAAGATCACTGTGTAAATCCGCAGATCTTTTTCCTTCCGCTACAGTTCGTACTATGATTCCAAATCCTGGAGGTCTAATACTCTGAATCAAGCTCTTAAGTCTTTTCTTTTCCTTCTCATTTCTGAGCTCTCGAGACATATTTACTTTATCAGAGAAAGGAACTAACACAAGGAATCTACCTGGAATAGTAATGTCTGCAGATAACCTAGGGCCTTTAGAGCTAATAGGTTCTTTCGAAACTTGAACCATGATAAGTTGAGAAGAGCTGACATAGTCCTGCATCTTTCCTTTCTTATCAATATCCGCTTCCTTCTTAAACCTGTCAATCTTAGACACAGGGTGTTTCCCAGCTATAACAAGCTTACTCCACTTTTGGAAAGTTTTAAACTGAGCTCCTAGATCACTGTGATGTAGAAACGCGTCTCGCTCATATCCCACGTCGAGAAACCCAGCGTTAAGATTAGGCAACACTTTCCTTACCCGGCCCAGGTAGACGTCTCCTACTCTGTAGGATGTTTCTCCTGGATCACGGTGCAGCTCTACGAGCTTACCTTCCTCAAGGACGGCAATTTCAACTCCATTAGAAGTTGAATTAATTATCAATTCTGACTTCAACGTACGAGAATTTTAGCCTAGAAAACTAGGCGAAAAAGATGCACATAGCTAAACACCTAATAAAAGGTGAATACAGCTATCTACTTCTTCTTCTTGTGACGATTCTTACGTAGACGCTTCTTTCTCTTGTGAGTTGACATCTTATGACGCTTGCGCTTTTTTCCGCTTGGCATGATAATGTATTTAGGTGTTAGGGTCGACAGCCACTTTGGTATCGAATTCCAATCTGTTAATAAATGTCTCTACGCTTTTCGACACTATAGTGTCTATAGATAGAGGTAAATAAGTCTTATAAGTCTGTAATGCATCTTCTTTTCTCCCCATTGCTTCATAGCATTGAGCGAGATAAAAATACGCATTACCTAAATTCGGGTCTAATTCTATAACCTTGGTGAATCTTGCAATAGCTTTCTCTGTTTGACCTGACTGTATACCAAACTTACCCAGAAGATAATTAGCTCTTACATTAGGTTCATCAGCATCAGCAAGTTCCAACAATACAAGTATGCCTTGCATTGGAGCTACACCAGCGTCAATAGTTTTAATTGCTTCATCAATAGCCTTGTCTGCATCTGAAATGTCTAAAGAGCCAGACACTGTCGCAGTTACATTACTAGTTAACTCACTAGTTACCTCACTAGTTACATCTTCTGTAGCAGTTGAATCTACAGGCACAGAAGATTCTGGCATGCGATCACACATTACAAGTGCAACCGAAAAGATTACGGCTACTGACATTACTAATATAGTGGTAGGCTTGAGTTGCATTAATCTTATGCTTCTACAGCAACTTTAGTTTTCACGTTCTCCAAAAACTCTTTCGCCGGCTTAAAAGCTGGAATGTTGTGAGCTGGAATTCGGATAGATTTTTTAGCTAAAATATTTCTTCCAGTCTTAGCTGCTCTAGTCTTCACTATAAAGCTACCGAAACCTCTTAAGTAAACATTCTCTCCTGTCTCTACGTTATCGCGTACTGTACGCATAAACGCCTCAACGGTGATTTGCACATCGTGCTTCTCCATTCCTGTCTTTGTTGCTATCTGGCTAACGATGTCTGCTTTAGTCATAGTCTTTGTGTAGTTGCTTGAAGTATAATACTCTAGAATAGAAATATCTTAGAATCCCAGTTATTTGGGGTGCAAAAATACGCTTATTCAATTGAAAATGAAACGCATAATGACATTTATGCACAAAGAATATAAAATAGCTATCAGAATCCATACCTTCGCTGCTATGGCAGGCATAAATAAAGTAACACTCGTAGGGCATTTGGGCCGCGATCCGGAAATCAGATATACCCAGAACGAAATTCCAGTTTGTTCATTCTCTTTAGCTACTTCAGAGACATACAAAGATAGAACTTCAGGTGAAAAAGTAACCCAAACCGAATGGCATAATATTATTATGTGGAGAGGGCTGGCTACAACAGCTGAGAAATATCTGAGAAAAGGAGCTTTGGTTTACCTCGACGGAAAACTTAAAACGAGAAAGTGGGAGGATAAGCAAGGGCAGACAAGATACACAACTGAAATAGTTGCAGATGTTATGCAGATGCTCGACAGAAAGGATAGCAATACTAATAATGCACCATCTGAGCAGACGAAGCCTGAGGCTCCAGCAATGCCTCAGCAGACAAATTCTGACTCTATGCCATTCTAATAATGGGCCCCTATCTTCTTTCTATTCTACTTATCGGGTTACTATTAATATGTAGCGCTCTAATTTCTGGTTCTGAAGTTGCATTTTTCTCCTTAAAACCAAAGGATCTAGAGGATCTAGAAAACGACGAGAAGAAGAGTTCTAGCATGGTACTTAAGCTGCTTAGAACTCCTAACGAAACAGAAGCTCCCCGGAACCTATTAGCAACAATACTTGTCTTAAACAATCTCATTAACGTTGCTATTATCCTTATAGCGACAGTTAAAACACAGGAGTTTATAAGAACTTTCGGGATACAGGACGAGTGGATAATTTTCGGAATAAACATCATCGGAATAACTTTAATCTTAGTTCTATTCGGAGAAGTAATCCCTAAATTATACGCAAACACTCACAACTTAAAGGTGAGCAGAATGATGTCTGGCCCACTAATTATCCTCCAGAAAGGACTCACGCCCTTTTGGAAGCCATTAGTAATGATAGGAGAAAGACTTGATAGACGGATATTACAAACCTCGAACGAACTATCTGTAAACGAGCTCTCTAAAGCCATTAAACTTACGGACAATGAAGGGCGTACTGCTGAGGAAAAGGAAATTCTGGAGAGAATTATTAAATTCGGGGATAAGGACGCGAAACAAATAATGACTCCTCGAACCGACATTAAATCATTTTCCATCGATGAGACTTGGGAGGTGCTCCGAAATGCGGTTATAGAAAGTGGTTTCACCAGAATCCCCATCCACAAAGGATCCATGGATGAAGTTGTCGGTGTCCTCCATATTAAGGACTTGATTCCATTGCTAGAGCTAGAAACAGCTGCATGGAGTGCGCTTCTGAGAGAACCTTACTTCATCACGGAGAATATGATGATAGACGACCTGCTGAAGGAATTTCAAAAGAGGAAGGTTCACATGGCCATAGTTGTTGATGAATACGGAGGGACAAGCGGGCTTATAACTCTAGAAGATGTACTCGAGGAAATAGTGGGTGACATTACAGATGAGTTTGATGTAGAACAACTCAGCTTCTCGCGTCTTGACGACAACACCTACATTATGGAAGCAAAAACCCCTCTAGTAGATTTTTACCGGATTTTAGAACTCGACGACGAGCTGTGGGAAGAGGCTAAGGGGGAAAGTGATACAATAGGTGGGTTTATTATCGAACAAGCAGGTAGTATTCCTAAAAATGGCGACAGCGTTTTATTTGAAAACGTAAAACTCATGGTTGATGCGGGGGACGACAGAAAGCTTGAACGGGTAAAAATCGAAATCCTCTCCCTACCCAGTTCGTAGTGAATAAACTCACATACATACTTATAGGGGCGGTGTTAGGCATGACGCAATGCAATACACCCTCTATACCCAAGCCAGAAGGGTATTTCAGAATCACAATGCCCGAAGTTGAATTCGAGATGGATTCAACACACTGTGGCCTTATTATTGAAAAGCCGGTTTACTCACTCCTCGAAAATGTTAAAAATGAAAAGGGTGGTAATACATGTTGGTTTAACTTAAGTTTTCCAGAGTACAATGCACGATTTCACCTTACAGGAGTCGAGATAAATGGAAACCTAACTTCTCTGATGAATGATTCTGAGGAATCTGTTTTCGACCATGAAGCGAAAGCAAACGGGATTAGTCGTATACGTGTTAATGATAAGGAGGCTGGGATTTATGGAGTCCTATATCATCTAGGCGGTCCCGTAGCAACACCTATACAATTCTTTGTTACCGACAGCTCCAAGCATTTTCTTAGAGGGTCGTTATACTTCAGTACGAGTGTAAATGCCGATAGTACATCGCCCGTCGTGAGAAGACTCTTATTCGACACTGAACATCTAATGAGAACCGTTAAATGGGATTAAGTTGGATCATAGAACGCGGGAATACACGCTGGAAAATAGGGGTCTTTGAAGAAGATATCCTTGTCGAATCTATGGATTTTAATACGTGGGACGTAACCGTGCTGCCTAAGTCGAAACCAAATAACATTCTTCTCACCGGTTCAGGATCTTGGAGCACTACTCTAGCTGAAGAACTCACAAGTATCACTCAGTGTAAGGTTATCGAATTTAAGCGTGGCGATAACCACCCATTAAATACTAAGGTTGAAAATCCCGGATCACTGGGTACTGATAGAATCGCCAACTCCTACGCAATTCAACGAGAACTGCTAAGTGAGTTTGAAGAGATTAAGGCTTGGCTCGCGGTAGATGCTGGCACGTGCTTGACAATAGACTTAGTAGTGGACGGGATGCATCATGGTGGGACTATTTCTCCTGGGGTGAATATGAGACTAAAGTCTATGTCTGAAGGAACGGCAGATTTACCTCTTGTTGAAAATGACTTAAAAATTAGTGGCCTGGGATTATCTACTGAAGAAGCACTTATTGAAGGTGCGAGAGGAGGAGTTAGTGCTGAAATTACCGGAGTATGGCTGAGGCTAAAACAAGCTTATCCTAAGCTAGGTGTGGTTTTAACAGGAGGTAGCAGTAATAACTTGGAACTCGGCCAAGTAAACACGAAATTTGCAGACTCAAATTTGACCTTAAAAGGGTATAACGCGTTATTACATCATTTTACAAAGTGACTGAACTAAAGAAATTAATATCAATTACAGCTTGTATTATAGTGTCATTGAATTTATCAGCCCAGGATACTGAACCATCACCATGGTCGAGGTTCGGGATGGGATTACCGACACACATAATATCTACGCCACAATTATTAATGGGTGGTGTTAGCTCACCCATAGTCGATGGATTTACAATTAATCCCTATCAACCCGCAGCAGCAGCAGGATGTCTTAACACCACATTCCAAACCTCACTTCAATCTTCTGTCACAAAAATGCAGGAGGGGGATTCTACCGCAACTGTAAACAATGGAACTCCTGGTGCTATTAGCGTTGTCGTAAAAAGGCTTGGAGGTAAGTACGCATTAAGTTTCGGAATGCTACCTAACACTGGCATGGGTTATAATGTGGGACGTACTTATGAGGACTCACTCGTGGGGACGACTAGAGAACAGTATGACGGGTCTGGAGGAACCGCGAAGAGTTATCTCGGACTAGCTCGTGGGTTTAAAGGTAAAAAATGGATATCTGCAGGAGCTTCTGACTCGGTGCTTGTGACAAGCCACACACTATTCTTAGGGGCTCAAGTTGATTATCTTTTTGGTGAGGTAATCCAAACCGGACGTCTCGATATCTTCGATGTCACTTTCTTCGATAACAGAACTAGAACATCGATGAGACATCGTTCACTAGGCGCTTTGTTTGGAATTCAAGCCTCTCAGTTATTATGGGCGAAATACGATGCCGACAAGAATTTTGAAGGAGCTGCCACACTCTACTTTGGTGCAACTTACTCTCCATCTTCAATACTTTACACTGATTATGAGAAGGCCGTAGAGACCGTTCAATTACTAAGTAATGTAGAGACCGTAATAGACACCGCTTTTTACTCAAGCTTTGAGGGGGAAGGGGTTATGCCATCTAGATGGAGCGCTGGTGGATCTATTGTCTTTGACTCTAAGAGTGGTAGAAAATTATTACTAGCTGGTGATTATATGCAAGAGGACTGGACTGAGTTTGAGGGCGACTCTCAAATCGATTTTTTAGGTTCAAAGGCCACTTGGGCAAAATCGACTAGAACATCTATAGGCTTAACATTATCTCCTAAAACAATTGGAAACACAAGTTCATTTCTTACACGCTCTACTTACAGAGCAGGATTTGCTCTAGATGCATATCCCATAGAATATGATGGAGTACAACTAAGTGGATGGAGAGCATCCGCAGGATTATCCATCCCTCTTGAAGGCAGTAGGTCATCTAGTATGGTGCACTTCGGTTTAAGTGCGGGGAAGAGAGGGGCTGGATTAGATAATGGCACAGTTTTAGTAAACACACTTGAAGAAACCACCTTGAACATACAGATTGGAGTTACTCTAACTCCCTTTTTCAAAAACCTTTGGCTTACGCCTAGACTATACGACTGAAAATACCGCAAGAAAGTATGACAATCATCAAGAATATATCTTTAGCCGTTATCATGTTACTCCCTACAATAGGGTTCGCGCAAGATGACACAAAGTATGGAGACACCCCGGAGCAACAGCTTTTATGTCAAGAAGCTCTTAGCGTCTATACAAGTTATAAAAAACAAAAAGACTACGCTGAAGCATATCAGCAATGGGAGAAAGCTTGTGAGATTTGTCCTCCAGAAGTAAATGAGAGTCTATACGCTAATGGGGCAATATTTATTAAAGCTGAGATTAAGATAGCGAAAGCTGCGGGAGACGATGTCAGGGTAGCCGTAATGATAGACAGTCTAATGTGGGCTTACGATATGCGCATGGAGTATTTCCCTAGCACTACAAGAAAGCCGAAGAACCGTTGTCACATTCTCGGGAACAAGGCATCTTCAATTTACAAGTACAATAAATCTGATCCGGAGACTGCTTTTTTACTTTTCAAAGAGGCTCTTAACTGCCTCGGAGCGAAGAGTTCAGCTGCAATTCTAAGCAACTACTACGTTACAGCTTTCTATTCTATGAAGGCTATTAATAAAACTGATAAAGTGGAAGGTGCTATCAGAAAAACTGCTATGCTGACTGATTACTTGATGTTGATGGAGTACGCAAACACAGCTATAGCAGATACAGATAAAGAGAAGACAATTAAGAGTTACAATAGCGCAAAGGCAAATATCGAAAGGAGTTTTATTAAAATAGCTAAGTGTGACGAGATGGTTCCTGTTCTTCAAGCAAACATCGACGCTAACCCAGATGACTTTGAATTAAAGAAGAAGGTATTGAGTTTACTCGTCAAAAGAGAGTGCACAGAAAACGACCTTTTCTTACCTATCGCTACAGCAGTATACGAAACTGAGCCAACAGCTGAAGCGGCATATGCAATCGGCATGGGCTATGCAAAGATCTCTGATTTCGCTATGAGCTTTAAGTACATGGAAGAAGCTGTAATGAATTGTGAGGGATGCGATGATCAGTTGAAGTATCTTCTTAAGACAGGCCAAATAGCAAGTCGACTAAAGAAATCTAATACCGCTCGTAGATATGCAAGACAGGTGCTTGCATTAGACCCTAGCAGTGCTGAAGCGTATATGTTAATCGGAGATGCTATAGCAGGGACACCGTCATTATGTGACGATGGTGCTCTTGGAGCAAGAGCAGTTTACTGGGTTGCTCATGATTACTACTCAAGAGCTAAAAACATGAATTCAGATTTAGCGAAAGCAGCATCAGCTAAGATGAAAAACATGGAGAAGCAATTTCCGACGATTGAAGATATCTTCAATTTTGGACTTCAAGCAGGAGCAAGTTTTACCATGAAAGAATCAGGTGCTTGCCCGTGTTCCGGAGAAACTACTACTATTAGAGTAAGGTAGATGAGAGGACATCATCTCTGTTGTGCAGTAATAATCACGCTTGTATATATTAGTTGTGGAGCTAACGACCAGGATGGAAATGCCATATCGGAACGAGAAGAAATTGCTGCCCAAATAATAAAAGGTGGAGCATTTCAGTATTCTGAAAAGGGCGAAATAAAGAACATACTAGAAGCTGGGAGATTGGAACGCTGGGAGAAAGAAGGAGAGGCTAGTGAAGTTTGGCTGGTGAGTGAAGGATTCACCCTTTACATCGAGGGTGATCAAGAGAATCATGAAGCTATGCTTAAGGGAGGAAGAGGAAACTATGACGCTAAGAAAGGTCACCTTATAGCATGGGATGATGTCGTATTAGTAAACAATAAAGGCGAAAGGTTGAGTACGGAATATCTGGTTTGGTCTAATGACTCCGACAGAGTCCACACGAACAGACCCGTAACCATAGTCACGTCAAGCGGAACGTTACACGGGAAGGGACTGGAGGCTGATAGTAAATTTGAAAACTACAGAATAATCGATCCTGTGGGGTCATTTGAAATAACACAATGAAGTCAGATAATATATTAAAAGTGACTAGGGCCGCGGAGTGGTTTTGGCTCGCGATGACAATTGCTTTTACTCTGGGAACAGTGTGGATTATTTTTAATGAGGGGTTTGAAGAGAATAAATTCTTGCCCGCTATTCCTGTTCTATCTGGGCTTTGGTATGCAATTCGTCGTATATTTAGGAAACGACTCGAAAGAGATTTAGGAAAATAATGCCTCCCGACCCCTCAAGTACGATTTTATTAATTGTCACATCATTAGTGGCATCTGGATTTTTTTCCGGGATGGAAATGGCGTTCGTTTCTGCGAACCGTCTTCAGGTAGAAATGGATTCTGACAAAGGGATTTCAGGTCGCCTTGTTTCATTCTTTATTAAACATCCCCAGCTTTTTATAGCATGTATGTTAGTGGGAAACAACCTAGCTCTTGTGGTTTGCGGAATCGAATCTGGGGCCTTAATCAGCGAATGTCTATTCGGGGTGGATGATTGGAGTTCAGCCACGAATCCTGTTTTTGCTCTATCAGTCCAAACCCTCATCACTACCCTAGTGATACTGGTAACAGCAGAATTCATTCCGAAAACCATTTTCCTAAGAGCTCCAACTGTTTGGTTAAATCGTCTTAGCCTGGTCCTAACTGTGATCTTAGCAATACTAGCAATACCTGCAATCATAATTGTGGCCCTTAGTAAATTATTTTTACTTCCGTTTTCAAATAAATTAGAACTGAGTAATTCTAATAAATTCGGCGCAACTGATTTAAACCACTACCTCCAAAACGCGAGTGGAAAAATGGCACCTGACCAGGAATTAGAGCACGAAATCACCATACTTCAAAACGCTCTAGAGCTAGGGAATATCATGGCAAGAGACTGTCTTGTTCCACGTAATGAGGTAGTATCCGTTGAGAAACGCACAAGTGTAGAAGACTTGAAGAGGTTATTTAACAGCACAGGCCTTTCGAAGATAGTGGTGTATGAAACCGATATAGATAAGATTATAGGGTACGTACATGTAAAAGATCTTTTCAAACGTCCCGGAAGCATTAAGGAGATTATACTACCTACTTTCTTCATCCCAGAACCCATGGCTGGTGATGAGTTACTTAAGCAGTTTATGAAAAGGCGTAGACACCTTGCCGTAGTGATGGATGAATTTGGGGGGACCTCAGGGATATTGACAATGGAAGATATTGTAGAGGAATTACTAGGAGAAATAGAGGACGAACATGATGTTGAGGCACATGTTGAGAATGAGATAAGCAGAGGCCATTGGGTGTTTTCTGCCAGACATGAGGTCGAGTATTTAAATGATAAATATGACCTTAACCTTCCTACTGACGACGCTTATGAAACACTAGGTGGATTAATTTTAGACAACGTTGCGGAGATACCAGAAGAAGGGTTTGAGTTGGAAATATCTGACTTATTAATCACGATTTATAAGGTCGAAACTAATAGAATTGACCTTGTTGAAGTCAAAGTACTTTAAATAGCCTGAATTCCGTATCTTCGCGCACCTGATATAAAAACGGTATTACTATGGCTATGATTGGAAAAATTCGCAACATGCAAACGTTGCTAATGATTGTTTTGGGAATAGGTATGCTAGGATTTCTAGTTCCGTTTGATGCTGTTCTAGCATTAATGGGAAGAGGAGGCACACAAGAAGTTGGCAGTATTAACGGCGAAAGTATTAGTGCTGTTAAATACCAGCAGGCTGTCCAAAACCGAAAACAACTTGGATTCACAGGAGATCAGTTGGCAAACGAAGTATGGAATGACTTAGTTACTGAACTTGTAATGAGCGACGAATTCGCTAACATAGGTATAGAAGTGACTAATAAAGAATTCCAAGAATTACTTTTCGGAGACATAGATTCTGGATATATGTCTCGTGCTTTCTACAGCAATGGAGAGAATAAAAAAGTATGGGTTCAGAGATTCCGTGATATGTTACTTAGTGATGCTGGTAAAGCATCGTTCATTCGTTACAAGAAAGTAATAATTGATAAGCGCATCAGAGAAAAGTTCGACGTTCTAACAAGAGTAGGTGTTTACGCAAACGAGTTAGAGGGTAAGTACGAGTACTTAGCATCTGAACGTACTGCAGAGTTTAAGTACGTTGTAAAACTCTTTAGAAATATCCAAGACAGCGCTGTTAACGTTAGTGATAGAGATGTACAGGCTTATTACGCTGAGCACAAGTCAGAAAAACAGTACGACCAAAATGAAGGACGTGATATCACATTGGTGAAGATTCCACTAACAGCTTCACAAGATGACATCGATGCTTTAAATGCAAGCCTAGAATCTATCAAGCTCGATTGGGGAAATATTGAGGATAAGAAAGCATATGCAGAGGCTGAAGAAAACGGTTCTGTTGTGAGCTTAAGAGCTAAGCAAGTTGAGGAAAGTGTTGAGGAGTCTTCATTCTTCGATGTAGAGATAGGCACATCAGTAGGTCCATATAAGAAAGGAAACAGCCTGATACTAGCTAACGTTGTTAGTCGCACAATGGTTCCAGATACTGCCGCTAAAGTTCGTCACATACTACTAAAAGCTAAAGACGTATCTGATGTTAGCGAAATGCTCGCATTAAACGCAACTGCTGACAGCCTTAAACGAGTTTTAAGAAATGGAGGTGATTTCACTGATCTAGCTGCACGTTTTTCTGAAGATCCAGGATCTAAGTCTAATGGTGGTTTATACGACTTCTTCCCACAAGGGCAGATGGTTCCTGAATTCAACGACTTTTGTTTCGATAAAAGAATAGGTTCAATAGGAGCAGTTGAAACATCTTACGGAATTCACTTAATTGAGGTCCTTGATCGTAGATACAAAGAAGAGGAGGTAGAAATTGCTGCTATTGTCGTTCAAATAGCACCCTCTGACGAAACTAAGAGAGAGGCATATAATTCAGCTAATGATTTTGCGATCGAATCTTCAAATAAAGAGGAATTAATTAGTTCTGCTGAAATTGAAGGATTCACTAGCAGCGAAGTGTTAAACATCATCAGAGATGCCGTAACTATCTCTGGACTCAGAGACGCGTCTGAATTAGTTAGATGGGTATATGGAGCTAATGTTGGTGAAATAAGCCATCCTATCATTGCTGACAACAGCTACATAGTGGCTGTACTAGATTTATCTAAAGAAGATGGCGAGCCATTATTCGAAGCAGTAGAAGACAAGATGCGTGAAGGAGCAATTAAAGAAGCTAAAGGAAAGCTATATGTAGAACTTATGAGCGACGGTAATTTAGAAGAGATTGCAACTGCTGTTAATGAGACTGTAGGAACAGGATTTAAGGTTAACACTAAAACTTCGGCTATTTCTGGCAGTGGTGCAGGTGCTGAACCTACAGTTGCTGGTCTAGGGTTCTCAATTCCTGTAGGCGAAATATCTAACCCTGTTGTCGGTGCTCACGGTATTTGGGTAATCGCTCCTGTTAGCGTTTCTAGTCCTGCAGAGAAGACAGATTTCCTCGAAGAACAAACAACTATCGTTACAAGAAACCGTAGTGGAGTTTCTCAAGCTGTAGTAAGCGGAATGCTCGAAGCTTCAGAGGTCGAGGATAACCGCAACTAGGATTACCCAACTAGGATATCTCGAGTAGACAGCCATCGCCATAGCTGAGGAATCTGTAATCAGATTTCAGGGCTTCGGAATACATTTCTTGCCAAGTAATTGTTGATTCTGACGAGTCAATGCATGCCGAAACTAGACACAACAAGGTGCTGCCTGGTTGGTGAAAATTAGTGATTAGAGCTGTGATGGAACGAACCTTATACCCTGGCCTTATCATAATACTTGTTGAGAAAGACCAAGCCTCATTTAAAGGAGCATGATCCATTAAGTACTGAATAGCTTTCGCATACGAAGTGGAAGTAAAAGGTTCTACTGAATCTTCATATGGTGTCCACTGAGGTAGGGTGTCTGGGAATGCACCATCCCGCATATGCACTATAGCCATCCAATACAGGCTTTCTAAAGTTCTTAAGGTCGTGGTGCCAGTGGCAACTCTTCTTTTTTGCAGAACTAGTTTCTCAAGATCACTCCTATGAATCACGCACCTTTCTGAATGCATTACGTGCTCATTAATGGGACCATCAGATAACGGCTTGAAAGTACCTGCCCCTACATGAAGAGTCAGAGCATTTAGTGGCAACCCTGATGACTTAAGGCTCTCTAACAACACAGAGTCGTAGTGTAGTCCAGCTGTGGGGGCGGCGACAGAGCCTGGGGAGCGAGCGAAAACGGTTTGGTATTCAAGAGTATCCGAATCATCAGACTCACGCCTCATATACGGAGGCAAAGGGATTTTACCCAGACTCTCTAAAACATCTCCGAAACACTGCTCACCGTTCCAAGTGAAATTTAACGCGAACGTCCCTCCCTCCTCTTTAATGAGACCTGCTTCTATATCAACGGGTCTTACCTCCAGTTTCAATCCATCTACTTCAGTTGAAGCATGCTCAGCAGTCCACTTCATACCTCCGCGGACTAGGCATCTCCATTTAGAAGAGTTTTTAGCTGACAAGGCTATCTCCGCTACACCTTCAAGGGATTCTAGTAGAAAAATCTCAAGCCGTCCGCCAGTGGGTTTCAACATGTACAGCCTAGCCTGCAGCACCTTCGTTTCGTTAGCCCATAAACCGTCACAGCCATGATCTAAAAGAGCTTGCGGCAAGGCGTCAAAGCTCGTGTGCTTTATAGAATCATTCGACAGGTGCAATAATTTAGCACTGCGTCTAGGTGATACTGGGTGCCGAGCTATTTTGTTGTCTGGAAGTTGATAATCAAAGTCACTTGAAAGCATAGTTCAAAGGTATCACGTCTTATCTTTCGAAGCTATGGAAAAACACCTTGTTATCGGATCGGCAGGTCAATTAGGTATTGAACTTGTTTTGGGATTACAAACTCGTTATGGCGTTGATGCCGTTTTTAAAGCTGATATAAGAATGGGTAGTGATACTGAATCTAATCGCTCTGATTTTATTCAACTCGATGCTACAGATAAAGTGGCCGTAAAGAAAGCTCTTACTGAGGGTGGATATACTTGTGTTTATCATTTAGTAGCAATGTTATCGGCTAAGGGGGAGGATAATCCTATTGAGGCTTGGGACTTAAATATGAAGTCTATTCTGAATGTGCTAGAATGTGCTAAGGAAGGGTTAGTTGAGAAGGTTTTTTGGCCGAGTTCTATTGCGGTTTTCGGACCAGAGGCACCTAAAAATAAAACAGCTCAAGATACTTTTTGTGACCCCACAACTATTTATGGCGTATCGAAGGTAGCCGGGGAGTTATGGTGTAAGTACTATTTCGAGCATTATGGAGTAGATGTGAGAAGCCTCCGATATCCAGGGTTAATAGGACATAGATCTCAACCTGGAGGGGGGACTACGGATTATGCCGTTGAAGCATTTTACTGCGCTGTTGATGACAGACCATTTGAGTGCTATTTAGAGCCGGGGGAAGCTTTACCCATGATGTATATGGATGATGCTATAAGAGCGACTATCGATTTAATGGAAGCACCAAGTGAGGATATAAAATTACGGACGTCGTATAACTTGAGTGGGTGTTCTTTTTCTCCCTCTGAATTAAATAAGGAGATATCAGCGTTAATACCCGGTTTTGACACAAAATACTCTCCCGACAAGCGTCAACAAATTGCCGCTTCTTGGCCTAACAGTATTGATGATAGCCTTGCGAGAGAGCACTGGGGATGGCAGCCTGAATACAACACAGAGAAGCTGGTGTTTGCTATGATTAAAGCACTTAAGAACTCATTATCTTTGGAACAGTTAAAAGCACAATAAATGCAACCGCTGCACATACAAAATAGCCTTACTCGTAAAAAGGAACTTTTCGAAGCTCTTAACTCCCCTAACGTGGGTATGTACGTGTGTGGACCAACGGTTTACAGCAATGTGCACTTGGGAAATGTTAGGACGTTCTTATCATTCGACATCATTTATCGATACCTAGAATTCATTGAATATAAGGTTAGATACGTTAGGAACATCACAGATGTGGGGCACCTAGTAGGTGACGCAGACGAGGGAGAGGATAAAATCGGAAAGATGGCTAGACTGCAAAAGTTAGAGCCCATGGAGATAGTGCAGAAGTACACTAACGACTTTCATGAATGCATGAGGGTCTTCAATATTTTACCTCCATCTATAGAGCCCACAGCTACAGGCCACATTATCGAGCAGATAGAGTCTATAGAGAAAATCATTGCTAATGGCTACGGATACGAGGTTAATGGAAACGTTTATTTCAGCGTAAGAACATTCAGTGAGGACCATAATTACGGGGAGCTTTCGGGAAGAAAGATAGATGAGCTGATGAGTAACACTCGTGATCTTGATGGGCAGTCTGAGAAACGCGACCCGCTAGACTTTGCGCTTTGGAAAAAGGCTGACGAGAGTCATTTAATGCGTTGGCCTTCTCCATGGGGAGTGGGTTTTCCAGGATGGCATCTTGAGTGTTCTGTAATGAGTACGAAGTACTTAGGCGAACAGTTCGATATTCACGGAGGCGGTATGGATCTTAAATTCCCTCATCACGAGTGTGAGATAGCCCAAAACATAGGCGCCAACGGCAACTCAAACCCAGTACGATACTGGATTCACGGCAATATGCTTACAGTGAACGGTCGAAAGATGGCAAAATCTGAAGGTAACGGCTTTACTCCTGACGAGCTCATCACCGGCAACCATAAACTTTTAGAGCGAGGGTACTCTCCTATGACTGTGAGATTCTTTATGCTCATGGGTCATTACGCCAGCACACTAGACTTCTCTAACGAAGCTCTGCAAGCTGCAGAAAAGGGCCTTACTAAACTCACTAACGCACACACAGCTTTAGGGAAATTAACGGCTACATCTGACAACACTGATGTCGACATTAAAAAGCTTTCAGACAAGTGCTACGCAGCAATGAATGATGACTTTAACACTCCCATTCTTATAGCAACACTCTTCGAAGGAGTCAAGATTATCAACTCAGCTGCAGACGGCAGAATCGAGCTAGGCGAGAAACAAATCGCGGACTTAAAAGATATCTATTCTAAATTTATGCAAGATGTGTTAGGCCTATTGGACGAGGGTGAAGCAGGATCCTCCGAGGTAAATGAAGGTGTCACATCTGGATTACTCGATCTACTCGTAGAGTTGCGCAATGACGCCAAAACGAATAAGGATTGGGTTAACGCAGACAGAATCCGCAATACACTGTCCGACCTAGGAGTGACCGTAACGGACGGAAAGGACGGAAGCACGTGGTCACATGACTAGTCGCATGATGAAGGTCATTAAAAATACTTTGCTATGCCTTTGTGCTGCAGTCGTGATCACAAGTTGTGGTGATAATTCCACGAAAAAAGTAAAAACAGCCGGTGAACCTCTAACGATAGTAGCACCCGATTTCTCTGGTGATTCTGCCTACTCTTTCATATCTACCCAAGTAGATTTTGGGCCTCGCGTTCCTAACACTCCGGAACACGATAAATGTGGTGAGTGGCTGGCTTCTGAGCTAGAGCGCTTCGGTG
>Ga0307984_1000412_pt1 | contig 18935 bp, 10 predicted proteins | sample EllFjometageno78_FD_203169 | JGI IMG/M metagenome (GOLD analysis project Ga0307984, IMG submission 203169) | Marine microbial communities from Ellis Fjord, Antarctic Ocean - #78 | ecosystem: Environmental > Aquatic > Marine > Unclassified | place: Southern Ocean | collected 2014-10-09
GAATATCAAGGAGACGAAAAGGAATATAATCCTAGCTGGTCACAGAGCAGTTGAGGAACTTATAAAAGTTGCTAATGAAAAAATAGTTGATTCTGGTGATGATATCACTGCTGATCGATTAAAAAATGCAGCAGCAACAAAGAAACTCGCAATATTTGACGCTTTTGAAATCTTATCAAGGATCGAAGAAGAAGAAAGAATACTAGACAATAAGCCAAAAGAAAATGTTAAAGAAGCTTTTAAGGGTTTCGCGGAGAGCAGATCTAAATGATGTATGAACAAAGTTTAGTCAAAACCGTAGAGCCGTTAAAGCTAACCACAGTGCACAGACTTAATAAAAGTAAGCATTGGGAATATGGTTACAACAAAGAATACGATATTGTAGTCGTTAGCAAAACAGGGCAAATAGGAGAAATTATAGAAATTCAAGGATTTCAAATAGCTTTACCTCCTGTGCCTAAAGACCTTAAGAAAAGCGATAATAAATGGGTTATTGCGGAATATCCAAAGGAGCTTAAAAATGTTAAAACTATATTTGATTGGAAAGCATATCCAGAAGAATTCAAATCAAAATGGGGAAGCTATATAGATGAAGAGTTTAAAAGAAGAGAAGAGGGTTATTGGTTTTATAATAAAGACGTTCCTACTTATATTTCTGGGACTCACTACATGTACTTGCAGTGGAGCAAAATTGATGTCGGCAACCCTGATTATAGAGAAGCCAATAGACTCTTCTTTTTATTTTGGGAAGCATGTAAGTCAGATACAAGATGTTACGGAATGTGTTATCTTAAAAACAGACGTAGCGGATTCTCATTCATGGCATCAGGCGAAACAGTTAATCAAGCTACCATATCAGGGGACGCAAGATTCGGTATTCTATCTAAATCAGGTAGTGATGCTAAAAAAATGTTTACCGACAAGGTTGTGCCAATCTCTCTTAACTACCCGTTTTTCTTCAAACCCATACAAGATGGTATGGATAGACCGAAAACTGAACTGGCATATAGGGTTCCTGCTTCTAAGTTAACAAGAAAAGGCATACAGGCTAATGAGATCCGAGAAGAACTTGAAGGTCTTGATACAACTATTGATTGGAAAAACACAGGAGATAACTCTTATGATGGTGAAAAGCTAAAGCTTTTAGTGCACGACGAAAGTGGTAAGTGGGAAAGACCAGACAATATATTAAACAACTGGAGAGTAACTAAAACTTGTTTACGTTTAGGTAGCCGAATTATCGGGAAGTGTTTAATGGGCTCTACATCGAATTCATTAGACAAAGGTGGTGAAAACTTTAAAAAGTTATACAACGATTCTGACGTAACAAAAAGAAATAACAATGGTCAAACAAAGTCTGGATTGTACAGCTTGTTTATACCCATGGAATGGAATTATGAAGGTTTTATAGATGAACACGGACAACCAGTGTTCACAACGCCATCTGAAGATGTTTTAAGCCCCTTTGGTGACGTTATTGATGTTGGGGTTATAGATTACTGGAATAACGAAGTCGAAGGTCTTAAACAAGACCAGGACGCTTTAAACGAATATTACAGACAATTCCCGCGTACAACTGAGCACGCATTTAGAGACGAGACTAAAAATAGTATATTTAATCTCGCTAAAATCTATGAACAGATTGATTATAACGAAGACTTGCGTAATACTAATGTTATAACTCAAGGCAATTTTCAATGGTCATTAGGTATAAAAGACACAAAAGTAGAGTTTATACCTAGTCCACAAGGGCGTTTTAAGATCTCATGGGTCCCAAACGCTGAAGTACAGAATAGACAAACCACAAAGAATGGTATTAAACACCCAGGAAATGAACATATGGGTGCATTTGGATGTGATAGTTACGATATTTCAGGAACGACAGACGGCAAAGGTTCCAAAGGAGCGCTTCATGGACTGACAAAATTCAGCATGGAAGATGCTCCGCCTAGTACATTCTTTTTAGAATACATAGCTAGGCCTCAAACTGCAGAGATATTTTTTGAAGACGTGCTTATGGCATGTGTTTTCTACGGGATGCCAATACTTGCTGAGAATAACAAACCTAGATTGCTTTACTATTTTAAACGTAGAGGCTATAGGGGTTATTCAATGAACCGACCTGACAGATTGTGGAATAAACTTTCTGTAACTGAAAGAGAAATAGGTGGAATACCTAACTCGAGTGAAGACATCAAGCAAGCACACGCTGCTGCTATAGAGATGTATATTGATAAGCATGTAGGAATGAATATAGAAGGAGTGCATGGTAACATGTATTTTAACGAGACGTTGAATGATTGGTCTAAGTTTGATATAAACAATAGAACAAAATATGATGCGGCTATTAGTTCTGGGCTAGCTATAATGGCTTGCCACAAAGATATGTATCGACCCAAAGCAGCATTTCAAAAAACGAAATTAAATCTCAAAGTTGCTAGATTTGAGCAACAAGGGGAATTATCGAAAATAATAAAATAACCATATGGCTAGTACAGTTGTAAATAGTTTTTTCCCTAGCCAAGTAGCTAGTGACCAAGAGAAAATGTCAGATGATTACGGACTTAAAGTCGGGCGAGCCATTCAAGATGAATGGTTTAGCAGCAATTCTGGTAATTCTAGGTTTCGTAGTAATCAAAGTACTTTTCATAATTTAAGGCTATATGCCAGGGGCGAACAAAGCATACAAAAATATAAAGATGAAATGTCTATTAATGGCGATTTGTCTTATCTTAATTTAGATTGGAAGCCTGTGCCTATACTTTCTAAATTTGTAGACATTGTAGTTAACGGGATAGCAGATAGAGCATTTGATATTAAAGCATATTCACAAGATCCTTACGGCATTAGTAAGCGTACTAAATACATGGATTCAATTATTCGTGATATGCAAACTAAAGAGCTTAATGAATATGCTCAAGAAGCATTTGGCGTTAATCTTTTTGAAAACGAACAAGATAAATTACCTGATTCACAAGAAGAATTAGAATTGCACATGCAATTAACCTACAAGCAAGGAATTGAAATTGCTGAAGAAATTGCTATTAATACTTTGTTAGACGGTAACAAATATGATCTTACAAAGAAACGTACTTGTTATGATTTAACAACCATAGGCATAGCTGCTGTTAAAAATAACTTTAGCGAATCAGAAGGTGTTACAGTAGATTATGTAGATCCTGTGAATATGATATACTCTTATACAGAATCTCCGTATTTTGACGACATATATTATGTAGGCGAAGTAAAATGGGTTCCTTTAAATGAGCTCAAAAAACAATTCCCATATCTTACCGAAGATCAAATGTCTACAATACAATCTCAAGGTCAGCAAACTTATGGTGGCGTATATGATCAAGCATTAGGAGCTTACGATCAAAGAGATAATAATACAGTTCAAATTCTTTATTATAATTATAAAACCTATATGAACGAGGTTTATAAAGTTAAAGAAACAGCAACAGGAGCTACTAAAGTAATTGTAAGAGATGATCAATTTGATCCACCTGTTGAAAACTTTGAAGCTGAGTATGGCAAAATGTCGCGTTCGCTTGAGGTTTTGTACGAAGGTGTTCTTGTATTAGGCACAAACATTTTACTTAAATGGGGAATGGCTGAAAATATGATGCGGCCTAAGAGCGATTATACTAAAGTTAAAATGAACTATAGTATTACCGCACCTAGAATGTATAAAGGTCGTATAGAATCAATTGTAAGTCGTTGTACTGGGTTTGCTGATATGATACAGCTAACGCATTTAAAAATGCAACAAGTGTTGCAGAGAATGATGCCAGATGGTGTTTATCTTGATGCGGATGGTTTAGCTGAAATTGATTTAGGTAATGGAACAAACTATAATCCTCAAGAGGCATTAAACATGTTCTTCCAAACAGGTTCTGTTATTGGTAGATCGTTTACGCAAGAAGGTGATATGAATCCAGGTAAAATACCTATTCAACCTTTGCAGACAGGTGCAGGTGGCCAAAAGCTCCAAACACTTATACAAACGTATAACTACTATCTGCAAATGATACGTGATGTCACGGGTCTTAATGAAGCGCGTGATGCGTCTACACCAGATTCAAGAGCATTAGTAGGTGTGCAAAAATTAGCAGCAGCTAATTCAAACACAGCTACAAGACATATATTAGATTCAGGATTATTTTTAACTTCTGAAACTGCCGAAAGCTTATCGCTGCGTATATCCGACATTATAGAATATAGCCCAGCTAGAGAAGCATTTATACAAAAGATAGGCGGATTTAACGTTGGTATACTAGAAGAGCTTACAGATTTGCATTTGCACGACTTTGGCATTTCAATAACGCTAATGCCTGACGAAGAAGAAAAAGCAATGCTAGAAAACAATATTCAAACTGCATTGTCTGCAGGTTTGATAGATCTTTCAGATGCTATTGACATTCGTGAAGTTAGAAATCTTAAGTTAGCTAATCAGTTATTAAAATTAAGACGCAAGCGCAAACAAGAACAAGATCAATTAATGCAGCAACAGAATATGCAAGCACAAGCGCAGGCTAATATGCAAGCGCAACAAATGGCTGCTCAAACTGAAATGCAAAAAGATCAAGCTTTATTTCAAACTAAAGCACAACTAGAACAACTAAAAGGTCAAATAGATACACAAAAGATCCAGGTTGAAGTTGATGCTAAAAAGCAATTAATGGAATTAGAATTCCAATATAATATGCAGCTTAAAGGCATTGAAGTAGAAAATGCAAAACTTAAAGAAGGCGAAATTGAAGATCGTAAAGATCAAAGAACAAAATTACAAGCCACGCAACAAAGCGAAATGATTGCGCAAAGACAAAACGATTCCGCACCACTTAATTTTGAATCCGGAGGTAACGATATTATGGGGAGTGGCATGGGCTTAGGAAGCTTTAATCCTAGGTAATAATTAAAGAGTACTAATTTTATAATATTATATCATGAGCGAAGAAAAAGAACAAATACCTATGGAGGAGTTAAAACAATACTCTCCTAGCGTAAATGATGAAGGCGTAATACAAATAGATATGCGCAAATTTAACGAACAAGCTAATGCCGATACAATCGAAGAAACAGCAGACGTGGTTGCAAATCAACCAGCCGAATCTTTACAAGAAGTGGAAGCAGAAGTACCACAACAACGAGAGCCCGTTCAAAATGAAGAACCCGTTCAAGAAAATGTAGAATTCTTACAAGAAATTACAGAAGAAGAGGTTGAGGAAGTAGCCGAGCAATTACACGAAGATGTAGCCGAGGCCATTGAAGAATCAATTGATAAAGGAGTAGAGCTTCCGGAAAACTTTCAAAAAGTTGTAGACTTTATGGATGAAACAGGCGGTAGCTTAGAGGATTACGTTAAGCTAAATACAGATTATGCATCGTTAGACGAAAATTCTTTATTAAAAGAATACTATCAGCAAGCTAATCCGCTTTTAGATAGTGAAGATATAAGCTTTTTGTTAGAAGACAAGTTTTCGTATGATGAAGACATAGACGACGAAAGAGATATTAGACGTAAAAAACTAAATCGCAAACAAGAGATTTCTAAAGCTAAAAATCATCTTGACGATCTTAAATCTAAATATTATAGTGAAATTAAATCTGGGTCAAATTTGACTACAGAACAAAATAAAGCGGTAAGTTTCTTTAATCGCTATACAAAAGAAAGTGAAGAAGCAGCAAAAGTTACTGAAAGACAAACCAGTCGTTTTAAATCTGCTAGTGATAAAGTGTTTTCCGAAAGTTTTCAAGGATTTGATTACAATGTTGGTGACAAAAAGTATCGCTATAAGGTTAAAAATGCTGGGGAGGTTAAAGAAACCCAAGGAGACATTAATAATTTTATCAAGAAGTTCTTGAATAAAGATAACGAAATGTCAGATGCTAAGGGTTATCATAAATCTTTATTTACAGCAATGAATGCTGATTCAGTTGCACAACACTTTTATGAGCAAGGCAAAGCCGACGCCATGAAAGATAGCATGGCCAGAACAAAGAATGTTAATATGAACGCGAGAGGTGTTCATGAAAAAGTAACAACTTCAAATGGCACGACTATACGAGCAATTGATTCGGGAGAAAACTCTTCTAAACTTCGGATAAGAAAAAGAAAACAATAATAATCCATTTAAAAATAAAACAAAATGGCAAACGGAACATTCGCGACGGCACCAGCCACACTCGCAAACATGAACCACCTAACTCCACGTCCTGTAAAAGGATTGTTTGGTGACAATTACCTCTCTCTTGCAGAGATGGATTTTACACAACAATTTCTTCCTGAAGTATATGAGAAAGAAGTTGAGCGTTTTGGAAATCGCACAATTGGCGGATTCCTACGTATGGTAGGCGCTGAAATGCCTATGGCCTCTGATAGAGTTGTATGGTCTGAACAAGGACGTTTACACATTGCTTATGGCCCAGACAACGGAATCGTAACTGGTGCTGCTAACGGAGCAACTATTACAATTGCTCAAACTTTGGCATTGCCTTCTCTTATTGGACCAGGCATGACTCTTGTTGTTAATGTAGGCAACACTACTGTTAAAGCATTCGTTGTAAGCGTTGCTGCAACATCAAATACTGTTCAAACAGTTACTCTTTCAGTATATAATGGTGTCGCCGCTGGCGGTGGTGCTGCAACTACTGGTGTATTTTTACCTACTGCTTTCCGTGGTTCAGCTTTAATAAACATTTTTGTTTATGGTTCTGAATATGGAAAAGGTTCTTTAGACGGTGGTAACTCTGTAGATGCTCCATTCACTCAGTTTAACAACAAGCCAATTATTCTTCGTGATAAGTATGAAGTAAATGGTTCTGATGTTGCACAGATTGGTTGGGTTGAAGTTACAACTGAAATGGGAACTGGTGGTTACATGTGGTATTTGAAGTCTGAGCATGAGTCTCGTCTTCGCTTTGATGACTATCTTGAAATGTCAATGGTTGAAGCTGAAAAAGCTAACACTGCTGCTGGCGTTGTAGATGCTGCTGGAGCTATACTAGAAGGTACTGAAGGTTTATTCGCTGCACTAGAAGATCGTGGATTGGTATTTAACAATTCTGATTTCGGTGTTAACGGAATTAGTGACTTTGATATCATTCTTCAAGAACTAGATAAGCAGGGAGCAATTGAAGAGAACATGATGTTCTTAGATCGCGCAACTTCTTTAGGTATTGATAACATGCTTGCTGCTCAGAACTCTTACGGAGCTGGTGGTACTTCTTTCGGTGTATTTAACAACGAAGAGGATATGGCATTGAACTTAGGATTCTCTGGATTCCGTAGAGGTTCGTATGACTTTTACAAGACTGATTGGAAATACTTGAATGATTCTACAACTCGTGGATCTATCGGTGACATCGAAGGTGTTATCGTACCAGCAGGTACTTCAACAGTTTATGATCAATCATTAGGCCAGAATATTTCTCGTCCTTTCTTGCATATCCGTTATCGTGCTTCTGAAGCTGATGACCGTCGCATGAAGTCGTGGATCACTGGTTCTGTTGGAGGTAACTACACTAGTTCTTCTGATACGATGACTGTGAATATGTTGTCTGAGCGTACTATCTGTACTCAAGCAGCTAACAACTTTGTATTGTTGAAGAAAACAGTATAAGTTTTTTAAGATATTCGCCCTCGTCTTAGGATGGGGGCGATTATTAACTTTATTATTTAATTATATTATATCATGGCAACAGCTAAAACAACAACTGCTAAAAAAGCAGCACCAACACCTGTAGAGCATACAATAGAAAAGCCTGCAGCTCCAATTAAAAAGAAAGATACTTGGGTTTATAAAGATAGATTGTATGAGTTAACCACGGGCAAAAAGCCTTTAGTGTTTACACTTCCTACAGTACATACTCAAAGATGTCCCTTATTATGGTTTGACGAAAAACTTGGTTATCAAAGAGAATTACGTTATGCTACAAATCAAAAAACACCATTCGTAGACGAACAAGAAGGAACGGCTACAATGGGACGCATTACATTCCGCGACGGATCATTACGCGTACCAAAAGAAAATGTAACTTTACAAAAGTTACTATCCCTATACCATCCTTATGTGTTAAATGGTACTATTACAGAATACAAGCCTGACGTTATTGCTAGCAATGATGTTGAATGGATTGAAATGGAATTAGAAGCAATGAACCTAGCTAAATCAATGGATATTGACGAAGCCGAAGCGGTGTTGCGTACAGAATTTGGATCAGAAGTATCTAAACTCTCTTCTAAGGAGCTTAAACGCGATTTACTTATATTTGCACGTCAAAGACCAAATCTATTCATAGACTTGGCTAATGATGATAACGTACATTTAAGAAACGTCGGTATTAAAGCAACTGAGATGGGATTATTAAAGCTGTCACATGATCAAAGAACATTCAGCTACGGTGAAACCGGACGCAAATTAATGACTGTTCCTTTTGATGAGCATCCATATTCAGCACTTTCAGCTTATTTCAAAACAGATGAAGGCATGGAGGTTTTACAAGCAATAGAAAAAAGAATATAAGTTACCTAAGTGGTGTGTGTCGATAAGGCATGCACCACTTTTAATAAATAAAAATTATGAGCGTTAGCGTAAACACTGTTTATCAACGGGTATTAGCCATACTCAACAAAGAACAAAGAGGGTATGTTACGCCTCAAGAATTTAATCTATTTGCCAATCAGGCGCAAATGGATTTGTTTGAGCAATACTTTTACGACATTAATCAGTTTGGTCGAATACAAGGTAATGACACGGAGTTCTCCGATATGCTCACCATACTCAACGAAAAAATAAATCCTTTTGAAGCGACTGTAACCATGGTAGCCAATGCTGCTAGTTATTTAAACGTTCCAGCTGCCGTGGGAGCCGTGAGTACAGACTTGTATCGTATAGGCACAATTATGTACACTAATATAGAAGTAGAGCGGATTAATCAAAACGAATTTTTATATGTAAACGCATCGCCTTTAACAAGGCCTACAGATAACAGACCTATATTTGTAGCAAGCAGCAATGGTTATAAGGTATATGGAGCTGATGTTGTAAGAGTGGCCGGTGCTGCAAAAACACAACTTATAACCGTAGGAGTTTCGTGTAACTATATTAAAAGACCTGCAGCTGCAGTATGGGGCTTTACTGTAGTTAATGGAGTAGCGCTTTACAATGTTGCTACCTCCACAGATTTCCCTTTACATGCATCAGAAGAAACTGAATTAGTTATTAAAATATTAGAATTTGCTAGTCTTTCTGTTAGAGACATGAACTTATACCAAGTAAGCAATCAAATGGAAGGTCAAAATACTCAACAAGAAAAATCTTAATACATGGCACTAATAGATCAAACTCAACAAGCGTATTATACACCGTGGGGGCTCAACTCAGATTACGGTGGTTATCAATTTACTTCTATTAAAGATGTAATTAATAATTTTATGGTTGCTTATGTTGGTGAAAACAAAATTATAAGCAAAATAAAAAGAACAGATGTAGCTTTTTATGCGCAAAGAGCTATAGCCGAATTTAGTTTTGATACTTTACCATCTGATAAAGCAATTGAAAACGAAGTAGGGCCTGCATTAATTATGATTTTGCCGCAAGATTATGTTAACTACGTAAGATTAAGCTGGACAGATTTGCAAGGTATAGAAAGAATTATATATCCTACACGCGATACAAGTAACCCTTTAAATTACAATCAAGATTCTGCTTTTGAATATACTTACGATAGTAATGGAGCCGTAGCATTAACAACTCCATCTACAACACTCGAAAGGTTTAATGCTAATTCACTACAACAGCTACCAAATCCAAATGGCAATAATTTGTCAAGCGGGGAATTAATTAATCTTTATAGATACGGACAAAGATACGGTCTAGACCCTGAGCATGCTCAAAGCAATGGTGTTTTTTATATAGATCAGTTAAAAGGTATTATTCACTTTAGCGCAGACATGGTTAACAGAACCGTTACTTTAAAGTATATTAGTGATGGCTTAGGTACTGAAGACGAAATGGTTGTGCATAAATTTGCTGAAGACGCTATATACAAATACATAGCTCATGCAGTACTTTCAACTAGGGCTAACACCCAAGAATATCTTGTACAAAGATATAAAAAAGAAATGTTTGCCGCTAAAAGAAATGCTAAGATACGTTTATCAAATCTTAAGCTAGGCGAGATTACACAGCTAATGAGAAATCAATCTAAGTGGATTAAATAATACAACATGGCTAAACTACAGCACACATTTGTCCAGGGGAAGATGAATAAAGATCTTGATGAAAGACTTATTCCTAATGGCCAATACAGAGACGCTTCAAATGTGCAAGTAAGCACTTCGGAAGGCGCAGATGTAGGGGCTGTTGAAAACATATTAGGCAATTCCCTTAAAAACATAAGAATTGACAGCGCAGGAACAACAACCTGGCCTATTGCTCCCAGCGGCTTCGGCTTAACAGGTACAACATGCATAGGCTCTGCTATAGATACTCAAAATGAAAAAATATATTGGTTTATTACAAGTACAACAGCTGATATAATTTTTGAATATGATCAAATTCTTAACGTAGTTAATCCTATTTTAGTAGACCCTACTGGTGCAATATTAAATTTTAATGCAAATAATTTTATAACAGGCATTAATATTTTTAATGGGCTGCTTTTTTGGACTGACGATTTAAATGAGCCTAGAGTAATTGATATAGCTACCTTTAAAACAGGATCTAATCAAGGCGGAATCTCACCTTTGTTTTCAGTCCCTACCACGGTATACGGAACCGCATTTGCAGCTTCGGATATTACGGTAATAAAGCTTAAACCAAAAACAGCACCTGCGTTTGCGGCTTTAGCTTCGCTAAGAGGTAATGGGTTAGGGGCTGGTACTGGAGTAACGCCTGTAACAACAATTAAAGATTTTACAGTATCAGTTGGCGGTGCTGATGTTCCTTTATTACCCGGAGATTCGGCTACTATAGTATGTAGCGCAACTCCTTTATGGCAAGCAGGTGATGTAGTAGTTTTACGAACCTTTCAAGTAAACGAACAAAACTTTAAAGAATATTTTGAAGTTAGAGCTACAGTTAATACAACCCCTACAACAACAACAGTTAATTTAACTATACTTTATGTAACTCTTTCTTTGACAGGCATAGATTATACTTGGGATTGTTTGTTAGAAGAAAAGGAACCTATGTTTAATCTTAGCATGCCTCGCTTTGGTTACAGATGGAAATATGTAAATAATGAATATTCTGCATATTCTCCTTTTACCGAAGCTGTGTTTGTTCCTGGTCCATATTCATATGACCCTTCAAATGCTTACAATAGGGGAATGGAAAACAATTTGCGTAGCTTAACTATAAACGGTATTGAACCATCTCCAAAAGGAGCTGTATCTATAGATATTTTATATAAAGATTCCGCGTCTTCAGCTATATATAGGGTAGATACAATACCAGCAACCGCTACTTCTTTAACTATAACATCGGAATTAATATATAGTATTTTGCCTTCTAATCAACTTCTTAGGCCTTATGACAACGTTCCTTTAAAAGCGAAAGCACAAGAAGTTATTGGTAATAGAATTGTATACGGTAATTACGTTCAAAACTTTGATATAGGCGAGGCTGTTGATATATCTGTTACTGCGCCATCTACAAATATTACAAAGCTATTAAGCCCTGAACAAACTATAAAATCACAAAGAGCTTATCAAATTGGATTAGTTTATTTAGACGCTTTTGGTCGTGAAACACCTGTGTTTACAAATGACGAAGCAACTATTATAATACCTAAATTAAACGCCCCTAAAGCAACCGTATTAAGCGCTAAAGCGGAACAAGCAGCACCATCATTTGCAAAATTTTATAAATTTTATGTAAAAGATATATCTAATGAATATTATAATTTAATACTTGATAGATATTACGATAGTGATGACGGTAATATATGGTTATCATTTCCTTCTGCAGAAAGAAACAAAGTTTCAATAGACGATTTTTTAATTCTTAAAAAACAACATAATTCAAATACTCCGGTAACAGATGATGCTAAATATAAAATAATAGACATAAGTAATGAAGCTCCGCCTTCCGTTAAAACTTTTAGAGAATTTTATACTAATTCTGTTGTAATCAAAGGAACAGCTGTTGCTGATCAATTTGTTCCCATTACTTCAGGTTTAAAAGAATTTAATTTCGATGGACCTACGTTAGCTGACAATCCTTTATTTTTTAATGCATTTAGTGATCCTACTGTTATATATATAAGATTTAGAAGATTTGCTAATAGCACGCCAAAGTTATCTCAATATTATCTATTAGATAGAGCTGGATTTTTAGGCTCAACTACAACTGCTTATAGCATGGCGCTTGCTGAACCTATTTCGGTTGCTGATAATTGGCTTAACGGCATTGGTACAGGGGGAAAATATACTATAGAAATTCACGTGGAAGAAGAATTTAATTCTCCCGCTTTTGAAGGTAAGTTTTTTGCTAAAATAAATAGAGATTCTGTATTTGAAGATAATGTTATATATAATTTTACTACTAATCCCGGCGATTTTGAAACAAGCGCATTATCACCTGATATTAGCGCTACAATACCAAACGCTCCTATTAACGGGAATCCAACGCCTTCTATACCTCAGCCAAACCAACCGCAAGAATGGTATGGCTGGGCGGAAAACGCAGCTGCACAACCTAGCCCTACATCTGCACAAGATTTTCAATATCCTACTATTGGTTTATTTAAGGTAGGATTTGGTATGGCTCCTTATTGGGAAACTGGAACAGGGCCAGGTAACAATGGGGCCGGATTAGGTACTGTAGGTACAAATTTTATTAATAAATTAATACCAGGAGCAACTATACAGTTTAAAGGTGCTAACGGTCTTTTCGATGGCGCTTTATACGAAGTTGCCACAGTTTCATTTAATACTTATGCAAATAGAGGCAGTGGTAATTTCGAGCCTTCTAGAACATTTACTTTTACATTAACTGAACCATTCAGTGATGTTAGCTCAAATTTTACTCAAATGAGAATAATGAAGCGTAAAAGAGCGCAATCTATTCTTTTTGATGAATTTACTAAAGTGCTTGGATCTCCTAATGGCGCAATATTCGAAACAGAACCTGCCGAAGCTATAGATTTAAATTTATATTACGAAGCAACAAACGCTTTGCCTATAGCAGGCATGAGTAATTTTGTAACTTTGCCTTACTTTAACGCATATTCTTTTGGCAATGGAGTTGAATCTAATCGTGTAAGAGACGACTACAATGCTACCGTTATTGGTAAAGGAACTAAAGTATCTACTGTATTAGAGGGGGATTACAAACAAGAAAGACGCAAAGCTGGCATGATATATGGTGGCATATTTAATAATACAAACGGCTTTAACGAAGTTAATCAATTTATAGCAGGCTTAAAAATTACAAAAGATTTAAATCCTGTTTATGGTAGCATACAGAAGTTGCATGCTAGAGACACCGATCTTATTGTTTTAATGGAAGACAAATGTTTTAGAATTTTAGCAGATAAAGATGCGTTATTTAACGCAGACGGAAGTTCTAATGTTGCTACTAGTAATCAAGTGCTTGGATCGATAACACCATATGTTGGTGAATTTGGTATATCTAAAAACCCGGAATCTTTTGCTTCTTTTGGATTTAGAACATACTTTGTTGATAAGGCAAGAGGTTCTGTTATGAGACTTTCGCGAGATGGTCTTACAAAAATATCTAGCAATGGTATGAGCGATTATTTTGTAGATAATCTTAAGTTAAACACTACCGGCGATATAATGGGATCATATGATTCAGACGCTGGTTCTTATAATGTGTGTATAAATGTGCCCGACGTTCGTACAAATCCAGGGCAAAACCCACCGGCTTTTTCAAATTCAACTGAATCTGTTGCTTTTAAAGAAAAAGTTAATGGCTGGACAACTACTATGTCTTACGCTCCTGAATCTGGCATTTCATTAAATAACGAGTATTATACTTTTAAAAATGGGGAAATTTGGGAACATTCAAACGAAACAAGATCAAACTTTTACAACACACAGTTCTCATCAACTGTCACACCTATTATTAATGATGCCCCGACAAGTGTTAAAAACTTTAAAACCCTCTCGTACGAAGGAACTGCTGGATGGCGGGCGGAAATAGAAACTGATCAGCAAGATGGTGCGGTAACGAACTGGCAAAAAAGAGAAGGATCTTTTTATAACTTTATAAAAGGTATAGCTTCAACTTGGGATTATAACACACAAAAAGGAACGTTAGATACACAAGAAACTTCCGTACAGGGCATTGGCACTATATTAACATTTGTTGATGCGGCAGGACAGTTTACAATTACAATTAAGGGTAGTATAAATGATTCTTTACAAATTATACCTAGTGACAAAATATATTATTTAAATGTTACAGATAACAAAATAGAAGAAGTAGGGGCATGTACCGCTATTGCAGGGCCTGTTCTTACTATTACGCCAATTGGAGCGTTAAACACTGATCCAAGTAATGGTGACTTTTTGTTCTTTGCAAAAGACAACGTTGTTAATACATCGGGTATAATAGGATATTTTGCAAAAACAAAAATGATAACAACGGATTCTACTAAAGAAGAGCTCTTTGCAGTTAGCTCAGAAGTCTTTATAAGCAGTGAATAACGTGTAATAATAACATATAACTAATTTAATATGGGAATAGTAAGCGGACTTAGCAATATAGCTGGGGGAATTATAGGGCATAAAAAAAGAAAAGCAGAACAAGCTACTGCACAAGGTGAGTATGATTCTAATATGCAAAATTTTAGAAACTTAGATACATCAAATCAGTTTGCTAACATGGAAAACACCATGGAAGATCTTACTGTAAACACCCAACAAGCAGACTTTGCCGCTCAACAGCAAAATCAAGGATTATCTAATATAATGGGATCTATGAACCAGTCAGCTGGTGGATCTGGAATTGCGGCACTTGCGCAATCTTTAGCTAATCAACAATCTCAAAATGCACAATCAGCTAGTGCAAGTATAGGAAGACAAGAGGCTGGTAATCAAGCCGCTGCCGCAAGGCAAGCTGGAGTGCTTCAGAATGCTGAGCGCCAAGGGCAAGTCGATGCAAACTTAATCGAGCGTGGACAAACAGAAACAGAATTAGGAATGTCTCAAGTTAGACTCGGCGCTGCTAATCAAGCCAGAACAGATGCTACGCAAAGTCTTATTAACGGAGTTGGTGAAGCCGGTGCAGGTATTGCACAAGCAGTAATACCAGGAGGCAACGCTAAAACAATTGGAAAATCATTATTGAATAATTTATAGCATGGCAAATGAAGCGCTAATAAAAGGTGAAGCCTTAGTAAGAAAAACACAGGGTTTTCAAAACACAGCCGCTAGCTTTGGAGCAGGCTTTGATAAAGGAGCAGATGCACGAAGAGAAAAAGTTGCTGCTGAAGAGAAAAAAGTAGCGGATATTCAAAACCGTGTGAATTCCAACATGTCTAATATGAAGACTGGCATGGATCTCACTGATCTTTCTGTAGAACAAAAGAAAGCAACAAAAAGTTTTTTATTAGAACGCCGTAATGAATACGCTGAGGCCGCTAACGCTATTGCTAAAATAGGCGATGCTACAGATCCTGACTATCAGTATTATGCTGATATTATGAATAATGTAAATAACTCTTTTGTTAATTTAAAATCTCAGCTTAATTCTTATAAAGAAAACAAAGTTCAATACGCTGCTGATATTCAAAAGCGCATATTCTCAGGTTCTAGCACTAATATGGTGCCTATTGAAGATTTTACTAGTATATATGGTTTAGATAAAGAAATTCCTGGAGCACCTATGTCTATTTCTGCAGATGGCAATTTAAATTTTAATAAAGATGGTCGCCAGTTAGTGTATAACGACATGGAGCCACCGGTTTTAAAAGATTATAAATTAGCTGATGTAATAACAGGAACTGCAAATAGCATATTTACAAAAGGATTAAGACTTAACAAAGAATCTAGAAATGCTTATAAAATAGATCTTAAAATGGCTTTAAGAGATCCCGCTGCATTAAAATCTATATTAAGCACTGATTTTTCTGAAGAAGGATTAGATTTTACAAGTATAACTTACAATCCTGATGACCTGCAAGGCACTGAAGATGCTTTAATAAATCAAATTATGAACGCTTGGGATGAAACAGCTAATCAAGGATATGCTGAAAAGCAAAGAATTCAAACTGCAAATAGAAAAAGTAGTTTTAATGCTGTTAGCTATTTAACTCCGGATAATATAAATTATCATACGCCAATAATAGGAAGAGGCGCTACAACCTTAGTTTGGGATGATAGTGCACTACCGCCTGGTTATGTACGAGAAGATGATAAAACTGGTTTACCTTTACCGGGCAAAGGGTATAGTATTAATGGAGGAGAAAGAGGGATTGGTATAACTAATCCAGCAACTTTACAAGGTTTAGCTAAATAATAAAATATAATATAATGTACGAAAAAGACGGACGTAAAGTATCATTAGCGCAAGCCACAACAGCTGCTAGCCGATTTAACCAAAGCGTTGAAGAGTGGGCGGCGGAAAAAGGATTTGTATTAATAAGCGAAGAGCCGGGAAAGACAAACGATCTTGCACCAACTGCAAATGCGGGATCAGGAACAATGACGGCCGATGGGGAATCCATTTTGGCCGATACTTCATTGGAGCAGTTAGAAAATCAACCACCTAAATCGTATTTAATAGAAGAAGGAGGCAATAGCACTAGAAAGGTAGTAGCGGAACGTAATCGTAATAAGTTTGTAGAATTTTTAGAATCTAAACCCCGCGGTTTTAATAGGCTTGATGGATTAGCTGATTTTAAAGGAGAATCTTTGCCGGAAGATCAAGTTATTGAGCCAACTAAAGAAGAAAGTTTTGCTATTGAAATAGAGGAAAATGATTTAGAATTAAATGCGCGCTACGCAAATACGTATTTTAATAAAAAAAATAATAATTCTTTTGTTAACACATATTATAATGTAGAAGATTTAGAAAATATAGGTGTTAATATAAATGATTTTCAAGGATATTTAAATAAAAATGAGTTTTCAAATGATTTTACAGAAGCTTTAGCAGACAATGCTTATACTTCAAAATTAATAGGAAATCAATCAAGCAAAGTACAAAATCAAAAAGATTTAGATGTAGCTAAAGAAAGAGTTTTAGCCATGCATTTAAATAACTATTTAGGAGAAACCGATAGTAATTTAAATAAATCAGATTTTTTAAATTCATATAATGCTAATCCAGATGTTTACAGCAAAGCCGAAAACTTTAAGGAGGCTTATGAAATATATTTAAAAGGCACTTGGTCAGGTGCTGGCGAATCACTTTATAATGAAATTGCAGAATTTGATTATGCTAAAAATAATTTTCCGGCTTTAGCGCAGCGTAGCAAAGAAATAGAAGATTTAACGCAAGCAGAAATTAATAAGCAATTAGAGCAAGGTAATACCTCTGGATTGTTAGATGCTATTCAACAAGCCGCTATAAGTGGGGTAGAAGCTTTTCCTAAAGCATTTTTGCAAGCTTCAATAATGGCGCAAGACTTATTAGGTATGGATGGCTACGCTACCCAGAGCAGAGCAGAATTAAAAGAACGTGAGCTTTTGGACATGAAAGGCGTTGGGGGATATGTGTACGCTAGCGGAAAAAGTCTTGTTATAGATGGTGTAAAATATTTAAAAAATAAAGAAGGTCAAATTTATAATGTAGACCAAGGGGTTGCTATTAATCAAGTTACTGATCTTTTAAAACTAGAAGAGATAAGCAAAAAAATAGACAAACAAGGTAAAAAAGATTACGATATAAGTGGCGCTGGATCGCTTATACAAGGCGGGGCAGTTGCTGGAGACGTACTTGCGCAAATGACTATTACGCGAGGTGTTGGTTTACTTAGGCGAGCAGCTTCAGCAAGTTATTTAGCAAAAGTTAACGGCTTTAAAAACGCAAAGCAGTTTAATAGATACATGGGCGCTGTTAATAAAAGAGGCATCGGAGTTAGAGGCAACAGAATAGGTATGAATCCTAAAAACATTCAAAATGCCGGAACTTTTGGTGTAAAGCTTCCTTTTAATGCTCAAGTTATGGATGCAACCATGTTCCAGTCTATGTATGGAGCCACTAATGGATATGAAGGCACTATAAGAGCGGCTAAAGATGCTGGTATGTCAAATGCGGAAGCTCATGAACTTGCTGGCCAAGCGGCTATTCAAATGAGTGTTTTATACGGTTCAACGGGATTTATGAACCCAAGATTGCCTGGAATGAATAAGCTAGATAATCTTATTGCTAAAAATGCTTTATTTAGCAAAGCTATTAAAAATTACAGATCTACTGGAGATGTAAAAAGTTTTTTAGAAACTATAACAGAATTTTCAAAGTCTTTAGCAAAATCAGCTAAAACTGGTATTGGAGAAGGACTAAAAGAACTTGTACAAGAAAATGTACAACAAGCCGGTGAAATGTTAATTGTTAATAAAAACATTAATGAGCTAGCAGGAGAGGAAATTTTAAATCAGACATATTCTAAAGACGATATTATAACTACTTCTATTTTATCGTTTGCAGTTGGAGGACTTGCCGGTGGCAATGTTCCTGGTATGCCAGCCTCTAAAAATCAAAAGCTGCAAAATTTATTTGCAGTGGGAAAAGATTTAAAAGGTGCAAAAACTAGATTTGATTATTTAGTAAACAATAATCGTTTAAAAAGAGAAGAAGCTAATGAAATTTTAAAGCAAGCAAAAGCGGTGCATAATATGGCACCAAAAATTGCAAGCTGGGTTTATGAAAGCGATGTTGATGTAGTGGATGTAGCTACAATTTTACAAAAAATGCAAATTGCGGAAGATCAAAAAAAGCGTATTGATCCTTCTA
>Ga0307984_1000413_pt1 | contig 18905 bp, 28 predicted proteins | sample EllFjometageno78_FD_203169 | JGI IMG/M metagenome (GOLD analysis project Ga0307984, IMG submission 203169) | Marine microbial communities from Ellis Fjord, Antarctic Ocean - #78 | ecosystem: Environmental > Aquatic > Marine > Unclassified | place: Southern Ocean | collected 2014-10-09
GTATCTCCATTGTGGCGGCTTATTACAGCATTGTAGGTTTAACAGCAATTTTTGCAGCAGCTCTAATACCCATTATTATTATGGGTATTACGTTAGAAGTAGGAAAGATTGCTACTGTAGTATGGCTTCATGCTCACTGGAAAAGAGCACCTTTTCTAATGAAGGCATACTTAGTGCCTGGGGTTATTACGTTAATGCTGATAACCAGCATGGGTATTTTTGGATTCTTATCTAAGGCACACATTGAACAAACAAGTGCTGCAACAGAAAGTCAAGCCAAGGTTGAACAGATTATAGTTGAGATACAACGACAAACTGCTGTTGTGCTGCGTGCCGAAGAAAAAATTAAAGAAATAGAATCTGTTTCTACTGTAGCCGACACTAGCACCCAGCAGCAAATAGACCTCGAGCAACAACGTATACAAACAGCATACGAGCGTATACAACCAGCAATTCGGGAACAGAACGCAATCATTGATGCTGTTACAACGTTATTTCAAAGTGAACTAGATAAGATAGATGCAGAGTTAACTAAGCTTCAATCATATATTGATGCAGACGACATTGCCAAAGCACAAGGCATGATTGGTGCCAAGGCAGACGGTAACTATGGTCCAATGACAGCACAAGCATTTACTGCATTCCAAGACGCCAAGAAAGTAGAACGAAGTAAGTGGGTACAACAGTTGCAAGATGCTGCACAGTCAACTACAGTTGTATCTGCTCGTGCTGAAATTGACAGACTGCGCAATAATGTGGAGCAACAAATTGTTGACAGTAACAAATTAATCAACCGACTGCGCGACCAATTAGCAACACCTCTAACAGTGGATGACAACGATGAACTAATGGATGCTCAATACCAAAGAATTGGCGACAGCACTGCACAGATCGAAATATTAACCAATGAACAGTATGCGTTAGAGGCACAGTACAGAAAAATGGAGGCTGAAGTTGGCCCAATCAAATACATTGCTGAATTTATATACGGAGCCGAAGCAGGAAACGATAAAACGTTGTTAGAAAAGGCTGTTAGATATATTATAATTATATTGGTATTAGTATTTGATCCAATGGCTGTTATGTTGATACTTGCAGCAAGTTCTAGTTTTAGATGGGCAAGAGAAGACAGGCTACCCGGACAACTACCAGAACAGGAACACATCGAAGTGATGCCACAAGGTGCAGACGAGTTCTTTGCGGGTATGCAAATGGCACAGGAACCAGAACAGGAACACATCGAAGTGATGCCACAAGGTGCAGACGAGTTCTTTGCGGGTATGCAAATAGCACAGGAACAGGAACCAAACAAAGAGCTGTTGTTGCTAATAGAAAAATTGGAGTATCGAATAAAGACGCTAGACCAAGTAAATGACGAAAAGATTGCATTAGGACATTTCAATGACAAATTAGCAGCATACTTGGACAAGCTGTATGAAGAATGCCTGGAACTTGAGCACACTGTTGATTTGCAGCATATCGAACTGGAGGTGTTAGCAGAACAATTCCAGGAACAAACAGTTAATCTAACCAGTAAAAAAATAGCAACATTAACATCGCAATGGGAATTAAATCGCGCAGATGCTATCGACAATAACAATGTTACGGAAACAGCGTTACACACTGCTAATGTACAGCGCGATGTGCTTGCAGCAGAGTTAAAGGCAACACAGGATACGCTAGATAGTAAGCAAAAGCAATTGGCAACAGCAATACTAGATCTTGATATACTAGCCAATTCTCATGATCAGTTGTTTAATAAAAATGTTGTACTGTCAGGCAAGCAGATAAATACAACGCAGACCGCAGATTATCCAATAGATAACTTAGGGTCACTGAGAAATAAGATTAGATTGTTGGAAGCGAAACTTGAGTCAATGCATAAAGTAACAGATTTTGATTTAGCGGCTGCCCAGGAGTTAATCGAGCTAAAACAGCAACATCACGAATTAGAGATAAGAATGGCTGAAATAGTACAAGAAAATAAGGTATTAAAAGGCGTAACAAAATGACAGCAAAGTTTATAACAGCACCAGATAAAATATCAACAGACAGCACAACTCAGACCAGGATTTTAATCGTGGATGCAGAATGGCATGATGTTGAAACGATTGCCCTGTTGTGCATGACTAGGCAAATGAAATATGATTTTTATCTATTCGGGCCAACAAGTATTAACATTGAATGGTTAAATCATGCTGCTGAAACAGCGGATGTTATCTTGATAAACAATGTTAATACAGGTCGACACGTAGATATAAAGAACAACCTAAGCAAATTAAAAAAAGCGAAAAGTTTAGGAACACCATCAGACAAGTTCAAATTACCATTGGATTATCTTGTAACTCAATTAGAGGAAGTATGAAAAAAACAACAACAACGTTAAGTGGATTAGGCGTAGACGTCTATAATGATAATTTTGAAAAGGCGTTTCGGCAGTTCCGTAAGAAAGTCCAAAAATCTGGATTAATACAGGAAGTTCGCGACCGTCAGAACTATCAAAAACCCAACGAAACAAAGCGTCTTGCTCGTAAGGCAGCACGCAGAGCAGCGCAATTAGAAAATAAAAAGAACTCGAAAAGATTGTATTAGGTCTGGATATTTGTTATAATACTCAGATAAATAAAACTGTAGTACGCGAAGTTAGTTCGGTACTACGTTTAAAATGTAAAACGCAGATTACTGGTTTTACACATCTTGCTATAATATAGGAGAATATAAAAATGACAAGAAACTTAGTAGAATGGCCTTTTGGTCGACACGCGATCGGATTCGATCAAATATTTAAAAATATTCAACACAGCTCACAAACAAGTACATATCCACCGTACAACATTTGGCAAGTTGATAAGCACACCTACCGAATTGAAGTAGCATTAGCTGGCTTCACGCAGGAAGACTTAGAAATCACACATCACAAAAACCATTTGTCCATTGTAGGCGAAGTAACTTTACAAGTGGATAGCTCCGCTGTGGAAGTTCACAAAGGAATCAGTGAAAAACGGTTTGATAGATCATTTACTATGAGCGATCATATGCAAGTGAAAAGTGCTACCATGAAAAATGGTATGTTAGTGATTATCTGCCATGAAGTTATTCCAGCAGAATCAAAATCAAAGATCATTAAAGTAGCATAGCAGCAATAACCTGGCGGGGATAATATCCCTGCCAATTAACTGGAAGAAACATGTCAAACACAACTACTATAACAAAACCAAAAGTAAACAGCCAAATCAAAGAACCTAACTTGTTTAAGGTTGTATATGTGAACGACGAAAAAACCACAATGGAATTTGTAGTGGAATCACTTATGATTGTGTTTAACTATACACAGGAAGCATCAGAACATATAACGATGGAGATACATGAAACTGGAAGCTCCATTGTAGCAATTTTACCATTTGAATTAGCAGAACAAAAAGGACTTGAAGTAACTACAATGGCCCGAAATCAAGGATTTCCATTACAAGTAAAAGTGGAAGAAGAACAATAACCAACTAACCTTAATAGGTGTATCATGGCAGCAGCAATGTGGGACTTAGAGACACTCTCTACTACACTAGATTCGGTAATTCTTACACTAGGTGGCGTCAAGTTTGATCCATATAGTAAAGAAGAACCGTACGATCCGATTTATTTGCGTATTAACGTAGATGAGCAATTAGCTAAAGGTCGTCAATATAACGAAGATACATTGAAATGGTGGGGCGAACAAGATGCCGAAGTTAGAGAAGAGGCTATCGGCATAGAAGATCGCATTGATTGCGACGATGCACTAGACCAATTTCATAAGTGGGTATTACATTCAGATACAGTATGGTCTAATGGGTCAGTGTTTGACGTTATAATAATGGAGAACTTTTATCGTCAACATGATAAATTTCATCCATGGTCTCATTGGTCTATACGCGATGTCCGTACAGTGTTTAATATGGGTGTTAACCCTGGCATGGACAAAAGCAGTTTGCATAATGCTATGGCAGATGCATATCAACAAGCACGCGGTGTACAAAATGTGTTTGCTGAATTAAATATTAGACCCAGTTGGGAGACAAAATAATGTATGTGATAAACGGTAAAGAAAATGCTAACATGGTGGAGGACAAATATACTACGCTGGAACTGGATACGTTGCTATTGGATAACAACGAGCAACTTACTAACTATGCTGTAATTGGCCCAGATGAAATTGACATGAAATTGTTAACAAAATGGTCCAGTATGATTACTTTGCACCAAGCACTAATTAAAAACTACAAAATAAGAAACTGGCGGTTCTGCATAGACGCTATCGAACAACTACAGGGCAACATTGATCCATTTATGGACAGTTTTTATGATATACTAGCAGAGCGTGTGCTGGGTTTTGAAAAAGCAAAACACGAAAATGCAGAGTTTCCGCTTGTGCGTGTTTCTTAGATGGGCACATCGTGGGAGGAATTACAAACCTGGACTGTTCGCATCAATGATAGTCTGGAACTTTTAATTGGAGTTAATATGGAGCAGAGTCTGCTTGCTACACTTGTATGGTCTATGTAAAAACGAAAATGAGTGCTTGACTTTGATATTAATTTAGTGTATAATACTTGTATTAAATAACTAAAGAGATAATCATATGCAAAACTTTACACAATCAAATGTACGCAAAATGCAAGATGAGATGATCCAAGTTCTTAACAAGTACGGCTTTAAGAATGTCTCATTTAATGCCGTAGGCGCAAGATTTTCAGCCGCTGAATGCACATTTAAAATCAAAGGAGCCGTTGACGGCGTAAAGACAATTGACCAGACTATGCTGGAACGACATGCCAAAATTGATGGTGTTGATATTAATACTCAAGGTCCTAAGGGCGAGACTCTAATAGAGTACCACAACCGAAAGCCCAAATATCCATACATTTATACCACTGTTAGTGGCAAACGATTTAAATGCTCATCGTTTCAAGCGCAGCGAATGTTCCCAGCATAATGTTATCATATAATACAACCATCGCACTTGCTATATCCGTTATAGCAGGTTGCGGCGGCGGCGGTGGCGGTGGTGGCGGAGAAACAGTTGTGGTTAACCCCATAATAGAAACAGTTGCTTTCGAGGAATCGAAAGATGTTGTAACTTGGACCACTGATGCTTCTAGCTTTTATGCCAACACACCGTTGTTTCCGAGACCAGGTGATTTTAACAATGACGGATACATGGATGTCATTGTTACCTATGCCGGTACAAAAAACCCAGCGGCCAACAAGCCAAATGGCCCTCATACCGCTGCACCTATAAAAATATTTTTAAATGATCAAGCTGGTGGATTTTATGATGGCACCTCGGAAATCATCGACGGTGCTATACCCAAGACGTTATTTATTAGAACCAAACAAATAGGTGACTTTAATGGCGATGGATTAAGTGACGTGTTTTTGGGCGATGCTCCAGAATTAGACGATGACCGCGAATGGTGGGCTTATCCTGATGTACTGTTGTTATCCAACGCAGCCACTGGCAAGTTGGAAGATCACAGTGACAATATGATATGGACAGAACCTAATTGGCGTGTGTTTCCAGCTCTTAATTACAGATACACACACGAATCGGACCAGATGGATTATGACGGTGACGGTGATATTGACTTGTTATTAGCGACCACTAGTAAATCAGGAGCCGTAGTAATGATAAATGACGGTAGTGGTGTATTTACAGAATATACAGGCATGGGAAAAGTGATCGACAATAGCATCTCAATAAATGCATCTGCATTGAAAAGTGTATTTGCCGATGTCAACAACAACACGCTAATGGATATTATTATCCCCGGGCAAACCAACAACAATGCTGTATTTTTGAATAACAACTCAGACGGATACCTTAACCAGGGCGGAGATTTTGACACGTTGGCAGAGATAGCATTGCCAGCATCGTTGCTATCAGGGCCTACTGAAGATATAGAAGCAACTGACGTCAATGGTGACGGGGCAATAGATGTCATCCTGTTAAATACTAATTTCGTTATCCCACAGCACTTTTTACAGGTATTGATTGGCGATGGTAATGGCAATTTTACAGACGAGACGGCTACTAGATTTGATACTGTAAACACTTGGACCAGTAACAGTAGTCCTCTAATCGACGTGATTGACATGAACAACGACAATGTAAAGGACATTGTGCTTACTACGCATATTGCAAACCCAGCAGGTGGATTGTTTTTAAACACATTGATATACATCAATCACAATGGCACGTTTAAATTGGCAGATCACAACCTACCAGCAACAATGTCCGAATATGCGATTGCTGATTACAACAAAGACGGCCTGATGGATTTTATGGCAAGCACAAACACTGTCACAACAGAGGACAATGTGAGTTTCACACATAGGATGGTATTGGTAGACGGTAACGAGGTAATAACCGTTGAATGAATTTGTATGGAAACACGAGTTTGATACAGACAACATGGGTGCTGCCGAAAGGCATGAAATTATAATGCGATATCACGATCTTGTTCGGTTTTGTGAGAATTACCCACAGTGTGAGTACAGTATATCTGAACAATTTGACCCACGTGGCATTGTGTGTGAGTTTGAACTGGAATCTGACATTGAACGATTATACCAATTTACATCAGATTACTGGATACATTTACACGATTAACATTATAGTCCAAAAACTAGCAAATGAATAGTAGACAGGCTTCTAAAATTGTGTTATAATATTGTTATATTAACAGCAACGGACAATATCATGGTTGAATACAAAGAAGCAGCATTAACGGATAAGCAATTCAAAATTCAAAAACAAATTGATAAGTCAGAAGCGTACCTTAAGACCTTCCACGGTAACACATCTTCTGTTAAGATGAAGAAGTATGCCATCCAACAGAAGATTAATGCTTTAAAAGAAAGTATATTTTTATCTAAATAAGTCTTGACATTGCAGTTCCAATAGTGTATAATACACGTATTAAATAATTAAACAGGAAGTAAAACATGCATTCAATTAACGTTACATTAAGAGATACTGCTACTGATAAACTTTGTTCACGTGACATAGACATTAGCAACTTTACGGTATATAATGCACTTAACGATACGGAACTACAAAGCGAACTATTAAAAGAATGGATCGAAGATCGCGCCAACGAACAGCATAACAGTGTTATGTCTTTAGTTAGCTGGTATATCCATTAATAAAAACATTAATACGTTTTAAAAGTTAAAATGGGTCAATAAGTAAGTTAAGTGTTTCTTAACTACAAAATCTTTTAAAATTTAGGATATATTAAAGGGTGTTAAACACTCTGTAACTTATTCAGAATCGGCATCTAGAATAGATGTTGAGATTGATGGTAAGACTGGCATACGAATACCAACGAGGCCAGTAGATAATAACACCGTGTTGAGGGGGGTGGTTATTAATTTTTAAAGTGTATTACTGTAAGAACATTTAGGACCTGTAGTTCAATCGGAAGAACACCGGACTGTCACTCCGGAGGTAGCGGGATCGTAGCCCGTCAGGTCCGCCAATTATAGCAATGTATATTAATGGTAGATTACTAGGCTCATAACCTGGAGACATAGGTTCGAATCCTATCATTGCTCCCAAAATAGGTGTTTGTCCTACCGACTTGTATAAAAGGACAGAACATGCGGGTAAGCTCGAGGTGAGTCGTCAGCCTTCCAAGCTGTACTGAGTGGATTTCGATTATCCCTACCCGCTCCATTTTAAGGTAACCCACCAAGGTGTTTGTACTACCAACTTGTATAAAAGGACAGACTCGCCCACTTAAATATGTATAAATACTAGCTAAGGGGAGTAGTTGTGCGAATAAACGAAATATTATTAATGGATGAGGAAGTATATTCATCCTGGATACAAGACTTAACATTTGTGCAAGGTGGTGTCCAAATGACATTACTATCTGGTCGCCAATACATGATACATGGCGTTGATGAAGATGACCATGCAGCTTGGGTTGTCTCGATATCGCCTGGCGGATTTTGGCATACTAACATACGAGGTAGCTATAGCGTAGATCGCATTGCATGATCATTACATAAAAAGAATTTAACATATGAATATAAACGAATGAAACATTAAACGTCCATTTAAACGTGATCCTGAGTTGGCTTACGATGACGAAGGTAAGACTAAAAAAAGATACCGCAGCTGGCATAATTGATAAGGTTATGTCATACGCAAGGAATGCATATAACTACATCGACGGATTATTTACACAATGGGATTGTAAATTTATAATTTACAATCTCGCGTAGACACTGCAATAGCAGCATAACAAATTTAAGCGACCGCTTAAATTTTAGGATAGTAACAATCCAATACTATCTTGTTTATCAACGCCTGATAGTATTATCAACTACTGGACCTGTTTATAGGAAGTTTTATGAAGTTACAAATAAATGACATTGGCGGCAATATCATCAAACAAGACCACCGTTATATTGTGCGCGATAACAACCATCTCAACAACCTAGTAGTTAGTTCAACTAATTTAAATCCATTACATAGTACAACCGGACATGCCCACCCTGGTCAAGAAGAAGTATATTACTTCATCCAAGGTCATGGTACATTGGAACTTGGAAACACTGTACATGAGTTCAGGCCAGGTGATGTGTTTCTTATTGAGAACGGTGCATTTCATCGAGTACACGCAGGCGCAGACAGTGTGTACTTTGTATGTGTATTTGATGCCACTAAGTGCCGTTAATATATCCCAGGAACCGAGCCATGTGATTTTTGATAAATATAATATAACATAGAAGACAATAACATGGCCAATATAGCAGTAAAATTCAAAGGACTAACTGGACAATTGTACGATTTGACCATCGACAACGGGCAAACGTTTACACAACTTAAAGCAGCAATAGCAACAGGGGAAGGGCTAAGTGCAGCATTCTACAGTAACATTGCATTGGAAGCAGACATAAGCAAAAACCTGGCAGACACCGCAGCAACAACACTGCTAGCCGCAGGTGCTATAGTAGGCAGTAAATTTATCACATCATGCGCAAATAACGGCACCAAACAAGTCAAACAAGAACGAAAACTTGCCATAGCAGAAGAGAAGCGTCAAGCAGACGGCGACACCAATGCCAACTTCTATAGAACAAAGAAAACATTAGATCTTGATAGACTGTCGGCAAAGTATGTAACCAACACGCCAACCAACCAGGTTCTCTCAGCAACCGCACTCACAACAGATGGAATTCAATACTATATTGTTGCCACTGGTAACACAGACTTCACAACATTTGGTGCCGCAGACAGTTTGCCTGGCACAGTGTTCACTATGGCGAATCAGCCAGGGACAGGGACAGGAACAGCAAGTCCTAGTTTAGTAGAAAGTCGTCCCTGGACGTAACAAAAAACCCAATATTTCTTATAACAGATAAATAACCGCGGTGCTTAAAGCACCGAATATTTATACGACGGGAGATTCACCGTCATTGTACAACTTAACCCACGAGGAACTAAAAAAATGAACACACACGCTATTCTTGGAGCCCACAAAATGTTTGACAATCTTGGTATCAGTGAATCGATATACAGATTAGTCTTGAAAATAAGCAGTGGTTATTCAAGTGTCACCGATTTGATTAAACTATGGCAGGTTCGTGCCCGTGACCGTCAACTAATTGCTGATATGGCTCCACGCATGTTGCAAGATATAGGACTGGACTCGGTTATAGCCCACGAAGAGGCTAACAAGCCTTTTTGGAGAAAGTAAACTAATCGAATTGTTGCACCTTGGTATGAACAAGCATTAAGCTAATTATTAATGTTGGACATATGTCGAATTAGCGTTAGACATATTACGATTGAAATCGTACAAAATCAGGTGTAAATCCTGACAACAATTTTTCTTTTATCGAGCAAGCTCTTGGTAAAAATCAACAATCATTTTAAGTTCTTCTAATGTGGCATTATTCTTTAAGACATTAGCCCTGTAACTAATTATAATAATATTATCCACTGTGTATCCTAACCTGGAATCTATACGGTCTACACTGTAACTATCGTCTTTAGGACCACCTGTGTTAAACTTTAACGGCATGCCCAGCGCAGGACAAGTTAGTGGAAACGATAATTCATTTAAATCTACTACCGTTAAATCAAACAGTATGTTACGCTTCTTGGCACTTGATTTAATTTGATTTAATAACACATTTAAGTCTTTATTGGTAGCATTCATACAAGTATTTATATTTCCGATAAATACTGCTATGCTATTATTTGAATTTGAAAACAACTTAACATCGCAAGATGTTTATGCTATAATACAGAAAGACTGTCAGCCTTTCTTGGAAGCCATTGGCAATAAGCCCAAGAGTAATATATTATACCGTGGAATGACAGGTCCAAGCGCACCTATACAAAAGAAACAAGTGCATTTAGATAGCAGAAAACCAATGACAACTAACAATGAAATACATGATCTTATTAATGATTATTTCACTAGACAATTCGGAGAGCCGTTTAGAAATGCGTTGTTCACTTCAGGCGATCGCGATCAAGCATTGGGTTATGGTAATAAAGTATTATCAATATTTCCAATTGGAAATTTTACATTTGTATGGTCTCCTAGAATGATCGATATGTATGATGTCACATGGCCACGACCAGGTGGATTTAGTAATGTAACACCGTCACAAGAAGCAGTTGATTATACATTAGAAGCATATGATTACACCAACAAATCATTTACATCAGCAATACATTCCGGAAACGAAATTATGATAAGATGCAACGAGTATTATGCTGTGACACAAACAGTAGTAGAGGAGTGGAAATGAGACTAGCAGAAGTAACAATGGATGATATATCCGAAGAACAGCAATACATTATGCAAAAGCATGAGATGGGCGTTAATGACGAAACACTAGCAATGTTCCGAGCATTGGATGCAATTAAAAAAGATTGCCAGCCCTATCTGCAGTCAGTGGATTATCAGCCGTTTACACAATATTCGCTGTACCGTGGTATAACTGCGTTGTCAACACCATTGCCGCTGCACATATTAAGAGATGTAAGACTGGACGCAAGAAAACCTAAGGACTCAACTGTGTATCTGAATGATTTTATCAATGACTACTTTGAAACATATTATGGAGAACCATTTAGACAATCTGTATTTGTAACTAGTAGCCAGTCCGAAGCCAGTACATATGGCGCATTATATTTAGTTTTCCCTGCTGGAGATTTTACATTTTTGTGGTCACCTGAATGGGAAGATTTGTACAATGCCACCGGCCAGCATGAATTAAAGCCAGACTCACCTGATCCATCTCACTCTCGCACATTAGAACTGAAATTCATTGACAATGTGCTGAGCACGTACACCACAAAAGATTTCAAACGAGCGATACTGTCCAGACACGAAATAATGATACGCAGTAAATCATATCATGGCATATCAATGAATTTTCAAAGTGTTCGAACGCCATCATACACCACAGGCTATCAAGAATACTTAACATTGTGATAGCCAAATGAATGTTGAACCGCATCGCCTGTCAGTACCACAAATAGTAAACATATCAACGGTGTATTACATTGTGCTAAATGATCAGAACTTTAACGTGGATCATGCCGCCGTGTTCAAGAAGATCCAAGGGAAAAAAATAGCAGTTGTGGCGGCACAAAATGACGATTTTCGGTCACTGGCACTGGCTCTGGATGAATTTATTATTGACAATCTAGCTGATTGCGATCAGATTATTATTTACCATACTGAACTTAACAAAACGGTAGCAGATTGGGCAATACGGCATGATTTGCCCGGAATAACATTTTTGATTCCGGGCAAAATTGATTACAATTTCAAGCAGCTCAAGCAGCGTTACAATAACTATTGGCTTATGGATACTTCCATACCATATAGATATCATGTGCCAGAACCAATGGCTGTTAAAACAAAACCGTATATGTTTGAAATAATGTACGGCGCCCGGCGCCCGGGACGGCAATATGTAGCAGATGCGATAGCCGGTAATATAGCAGTGCGTAATAAAATATACCAGGCACCTTTTCTGTCAACGGGAACGGGAATGGGACCACATAACACCTGCACAATGTCATCAAATATAGTCAAAAGAAATGAATTTTGGGAAGATGATATTATTATAGATCCTCAAGAATCCGGCCTTGTTCAATGTAAGGGACATAAAATGTTTCCTAGTCAGGTTGTGCCATTTAAAATATATGGAAAAGCATGGCATAGTATGATATGCGAAACACACAACAACAACGATTTTGTATTTACAACAGAAAAAATAGCAAAGCCGATGATTGCTGGCAGAATATTTGTGGTTTTTACTAGTCGGCATTATTTAAAATTGCTCAGGCAACTAGGTTTTCAAACATTCAACAACATCATTGACGAATCATATGATGACATAGAAGACAAGCACGAGCGATGGGACCGTGCATTGCAGGAAGTTTATAAATTAACACAGCGTGATCCGCTTACTGTAATAAACCAATGCCAGCACACACTGATACACAATGCACAACACCTGAAAACAATGAACCTTAATTATGCTGTTGATTTAAGAGTAACCGAGCTAACCCAATGAATATATCCGAATTAGAAAACAAACTAAAAAAAGAAGGTGACAAAGCAGGAGTATATCCTATCTACACCAACAAACAAGGTATACTCTTAGTATATCTAATGATACCGTCCAATAAGAAGTACGGCGGGCTTAGTCCACAAATGGGCAAGGGTGGAGTTGATCCAGGCGAAACAGCCCAACAAGCAGCCACTAGAGAAGGATTTGAAGAATTAGGACTGCGAGAAGATAATATTGTATCTATAAAATACATTAGTAATCATTTGCACATGGGCAGAAGGTCTAGATACAATCTGGCTGTGTTTGTTGCAACAGTTAAAGATCCAAACAATTTTGACACTCCTGGTTATGAATCAGGATGGGCAGGCTGGATGGCTATCGACGATGCTATTGCACAGACACGCCCAGAGCAAGTGCAGTTTCTAAATCAGATCAAACAAGATTATACTGTAACATTAACCAAAGAATCTGCCCAGACTGTGATTCAAGATAAGATCAACAAATACCAAGATGCTGTTGGTCATTATGATAAAATGATAAAACAGGGCGGCGATGTTCATATATTAAGAAAAGAGATAGAAACAACCAAGGCAGAAATTTCCAATCTCAACGCACAATTGCAACTGGCAGCACAGGGTATTGGCGCAGCACAGGACTCAGAACATGACAGCAGCAATCTTGTAAAGTGGCAACAGGGTATTCGACCAGCAATTGACACTATTAAAAAACATTGTAAACCTTACCTAAATGCTATTGGTAATGACATAACACAATATCAGTTATATCGTGGTCTCAGAGGCTCCAATGCAAATGTAATGACTGGCCGTGTCAGACTGACTGGCCGCATCTCACAAGCGTCTGGTGCTACAATGCATGACGGATTAAACAAATACTTCAAACAACATCACGGTGGTGAATTTCGAAACGCATTGTTTGCATCATCCAATCCAGACATGGCCAAGGACTATGGCAACTTGTTCCTGATCTTTCCCAGAGGCCCATTCACATATTTGTGGTCTCCTAAGATACAAGACTTGTATTACGAGCAAGAAGATATACTGGACGCCATAGACGACGATTATCTTGCTAAACAAATGAGCACTTATGATTATCAGACAACCGGCCTACAGAGTGCCATACTGTCAGGAAACGAGATAATGATTCGGTGTGAGGCATATTACGGCATCAACATGACGGCACTGTTTGACAGAAACGACTATGACGATGACAGCACAGGCGACGCCGGTGCGATAAATAATGCTATAGCATTGATACAGGAATTATTATGAGATACAGTGAATTAACAGAGAATTTTCAAAAAATTGACGGTGGTTGGTTACACACCGGCACTGGTCACAAACGTGATCCAGAATCTGGCGAGTATCCAATATACCCGTTGCCGCGTTGGACTACTTTTACATCACATGCTAGGAATAGAGAAGGCACTTGGGAAGACATATTTCATTATATGCGGTTCGCAGTCGGCAATCATCAAACTTTATACGACGATGACCTAACCGGTAGTGAAATAGCAAATGTACTCACAGGATTGTATAATACAAACAAAGACGCTGAAATGGCAAAATTCAATGCTGATATGAAGACAGACGTGCCGGATTGGCAAACTTTGTTTGTTAGAATCAAACGTAACAGGACCGATGAACTTATGCAAGCATTAATGAGATGAACCAATGAGATACAGTGAATTAACAGAAGGCAATGCCTCAGCCACAGCGTCAGAAATAATCCGACGTGATTGCCAACCTTGGATACAATCATTGCCTCGCCCAACTAGAACACTTGCGTGGCGCGGAATCCATGGTTTGCCCGAAGATGGCCAATTTGGGCGGAAACAGGCAAGACTAACCAACAGAAGACCGGCCAGCACAGGATTAAATTTGCATAACAGCACTAATGAAATGTTCATTGAGAGATTTGGAAAGCCGTTTCGCAATGCCGTATTTGTAGTAGGAAATGTCAAGGTTGCAGAAGAGTATGGCAACCCTTATGCTATATTTCCAATTGGGGAGTTTGAATATGTATGGAATCCTGAGATAGATGATCTGTTTGGTTATACCAGTGAAACATCTACAGATCAAGAAGCATTGGACCTGGTTACTGCTGCCATGCCAGGATATCAGGCAACAGAGCTGTCCAAAGGAATCAGATCCAGTTATGAAATAATGTTATGGACAACAGAATATTATTACGTTAGTGCAGACATTGCAAGGACATTGCTACTATGAGATACAGTGAATTAACAGAAGGCATAAACGACAAAGGAATATTCAAAGCAATGTTCTTTGCAGGATTACCAGGTGCTGGTAAATCAACAATTGCTCAGCGTGTAACAGATGGAACAGTCTCGCCGCGTATAGTCAACACAGACCGTAGTTATGAACATTTGTTAAGCAAGCATGGCGTTGAAGCCAGCTCAGCAGCATGGGCAATGCTGGGTGCGCAGTCCAAACAGATCAATGCTGACATGCTGACAAATTATCTGAATGGTATGTTACCGTTGTTTGTAGATGGTACTAGTGCTAATCCCGGAGCAGCATTACGTCGGACCGGTATAGCAGATTCATTGGGTTATGACACTGCTATGGTATGGGTTAACATAACATTCGAAACAGCACTGGAACGCATACAACAACGCGAGAGAAAGGTTGACCCTGCGTTTGTTAGGCACGTTTATGAGACAATAAATGACAACAAAGATATGTATCAGAGTCGTTTTGGGTCAAATTTTATTGAAGTGGACAACAACAATGACAATTACGATGCTATGGCAGATCAAGTGTACAACACAGTGAGCAAGTTTTTTACATCGCCTGTTAAAAATCCCATTGGCAAGAGAACAATAGAAGAAATGAAACATGACGGAATTAAAACACTTACGCCTGCTGTGTTTGATATAGAATATATTCAGAAGATTGTTAGTGTGTGGTACATGAAATGAGATACAAAGAATTAATAACAGAAGAAACAATTGAAGTACACAGCGATGACATAAACAGCATGTATGCTGCGGCGCATACCATACTGGATCAATGTAAGCCGTTCCTGAATCAGGTAGATGAACCGTTAAGTTTGTACAGAGGCATGGGAAACACCGCCTATAATTTTGTACATAAGTTGATTAGAACAGACGGCAGACGGCCTAAGGTAATGAAACCCAAGTTGCATGACGCAATCAATAAGTATTTTACAGAACAATTTGGAGAACCATTTCGTGATTCATTGATGTGCCTGGGCAACCCAGTCAGGCCGCAGATGTTTGGTAAAGTGCATTATGTATTTCCTGTTGGCAATTTTAGATTCCTTTGGTCTCCTGAAATAGTTGATCTTAATTACAGCATCAGTAGATTACACAAGCTGCGACTTTTACCAAGCACCGGTAATGAACCGGACCGGGATATTGCCGACAGAAACAACCAGATTAGACAGGACCATGAACAGGGAGTGGGTATGGCACAGGCACTAAGCGAAGCAAAATACCAGAATACCGATCTACAGGCAGCAATTAATTCAGGTAGTAACAGCGACAAATCTGGATATTCAAATGCCTCAGATACAGGTGACCACGAGATAATGATACGCGGTGCATCTTTTTATGCTGTATCAGTAGATTACGCACAGAGCACAGGATTTGACAAGATTTTAAACAAGGTATTACAATGAAAATACATGAGTTAATGGAAGAGATATCACAAGAACAACTAAACCAAGTTGAAGTATTTGCTGACAAATTATTTGCCAAGGCAGGTATTGATATTGCATTTACCAGGCATTTCGCTGATCGTATGAACGACGACCGCAACGGCAAACCTATATCTGCTGCTGAACTAATACACCTTTTCAAACGAACATGGGTGAGATACGGTCGTGCAATGTCTGAATTTCCAGACAACTTTGAAGCAGTTATACACGACTTATCCAATGATGTTAACATTCCGTTTGTGATTAATGACACTTCAGCAGACAAGAAATTAATATCCAAAACAGTGATGCGCAAAAAGGATTTCAAGACAGACAATATGAAATTGCCCGTATGAGATCACAAGAATTTATAATAGAAAACGACATAGTAGATGTGATCGCCCAGAAATTAAAGAAACATTGCCAACCATATCTGAATGCTGTACCCAATCCACTGACTATACACCGTTTGTACAGAGGACTTCAGAACGTGGACTATAAAGACATAGTAAAAAAGCGTGTGCGACTGGATAGTCGTGTACCATCAGACATGCCTTTAAGAGTACATAACAAAGTCAATGATTACTTTAGAGAGCAATTTGGCGAACCATTTCGAGACTCGATGTTTGCAACTGGCAGTCAACGAGAGGCAGAACATTATGGTGGTGCATATATAATCTTCCCAATGGGCAATTTTACTGCATTATGGGCACCCGAAGTGAGCGATATGTATAGTCATTTCCACGAAATAGAAAACAGTTGGCAAGCAGGCGAGACTGGTGTAACAGCAGATTGGGAACAGGAGTTCTATGAACTAATACAAACTGCTAATTGGAGCCAGGACATTACTGCTGGTATCAGATCTGGAAATGAAATTATGGTACGTTGCTCAGAATACATAGGCCTTCGTTCACAATCCTTTACTATGGCCGCATTGGAAGCAATTGAACAACTTATAAGTTAGCCAATACTGGTAATAAATACAGTATGTACAACGAAATAAAAAAGTTATATGAAATAATGTCCACGGCTGACCCATATCTATTAGACTTTAGTTCAGACAACTTAAATTTTGAACAATGTATAACCTCATATAAAATATGTAGTGCTTGTTACGCTGAAATAAATAATAGTTGGGACCATACTAACTGGTGTGCTTTATATAAACAAGAAACACTTAATGAATGGCTACGAACCGATTCGGAAAACAGATGACCTGGTTGTTGGGTATTGTATTGATATTTTCATCAACTGTGATACTAGCGGATGAAGAACAACTTTCAATTGTAACACTTAATGCAATGCAGCATTATAATACAACGTTTAACTACAACAAACAACCAAACGGTATTGGTATAATATACAATAATATGGTTTATCTTAATTTTCAAAATTCATTTCATAACACCATAGAGGACACAACAAGTAGATCAACATTTGTAGGATACATTTTTGATGCAGACCCATTGCCATTGTTGTTGGGATTGGCAGATGGCTATGGCGAACATGGAAATGACTTACTGCCAATGGGCGGGATATTACTGGAATGGAAGATATTCCACACTGTTATAGCACCGCAATTTATAATAGTAGGATTAAAATTAAAGTTATTCTAACGAAAGAACAAATATAATATGAAAAATCCCAGACACTGTGTCGATCGTATACCATTGGCATATTTTAAACCCAATAGCACACACTTATGGGAAGGCTTGGATTCCCAGGAAACATTTGATCGTAATATGCAGGACCGACACTTGCGTAATATATTAATAAACCACGGCTATGTAACCAATCCTGTAGTATACGACATAGATAGTTTGGGATTCCGCAATCCCAATGGCATGGACATCTCCAACTCAGTGTTGGCGTTAGGATGTAGCCATACGTTTGGAACAGGGCAACACAAAGAATCAACCTGGCCTCATTTGTTGAGTCTAACATTGAATCAGCCAGTGTATAACGCAGGCATGCCAGGAGCGTCCAGCGACCATAATTACAGAGTGGCAAGTGCATTTATACCCAGGTATCAACCAACCGCGGTATTTCATCTGATGCCGCCTGCAAGCAGATTCGAGGTCATTAACGACCGTTGCTTCTATCAGGTAACACAACACAACGAACACACTGTATTAGACGGCATAAGTTATAAAGCATATCTACGGCACAAAATGAACCACATTACAATGGCGCTACAGCAGGACAGAAACATGCTAGCTATTAAACGGCTATGTCAGCGAGACAATATACCATATGTGTGTATATTCAGTAACGAACTAGCGTTTGATATTCCAGATCATGAATTTGATGAAAACACTGAATGGGCCAGAGATCTGGGACATTTTGGCCTTGGGCATAATAAAGAAACAACAAAACAAATGTACAACCGTTACTTAAAGGCAACAGATGAAAGCTGAAGTGAACAAACAGCCAGACAACTTAGTAGATATACTACCCAGCGAGTTATCCTGTTATCAAAAAAACCATACGTTTAATTGGCTCAGTACCGATGATCAAGCGACATTTAGCCGAAACGTAGCAGATGCCGACAGTAAGGACAAATTAAGAAAACTTGGGTATTTGGAATCGGCTATTAGCTATAAAACAGATTCATT
>Ga0307984_1000414_pt1 | contig 18903 bp, 13 predicted proteins | sample EllFjometageno78_FD_203169 | JGI IMG/M metagenome (GOLD analysis project Ga0307984, IMG submission 203169) | Marine microbial communities from Ellis Fjord, Antarctic Ocean - #78 | ecosystem: Environmental > Aquatic > Marine > Unclassified | place: Southern Ocean | collected 2014-10-09
ACTTCATACCTTTGTCATCCCGAGAAATGCATCTTGGACTATATTTACTTGAGTATGAAATTGCTTGTTTGTATAAGTAAAGCCCCTGATACCACTAGCCGTATCGCCTTTACAGACGGAGATAAACGCTTCGATGAGAGTGGCGTCCAATTCATTGTGAACCCCTATGATGAGTGGTATGCACTCGTTCGTGCGATTGAACTCGTAGAACAAAATGGCGGTTCTGTCACGACAATCACTGTCGGAGATGCGACCTGCGACCCCATTGTCAGAAAAGCATTAGCGATAGGAGCTTCAGATGCGGTCAGAATAGATGCGGTTCCTACAGACTCTTCTCAAGTGGCTAGATTGATTGCAAATTATGCACAAGACCAAGGCTATGATATCATTCTTGGTGGAAAGGAAACAATAGATAACAACTCATCTGCTGTTCCTGCAATGATTGCAGAGTGTTTAGATCTTCCATATGTTGCGCTCGTTACCAAATTAGAAATGTCTGGAGATGAGGCAACGTTAATTGCGGAAACGACGGGTGGAACAAATAACCTGACCGTGAAAGGCACATTCGTAATGAGTGCTACAAAAGGGATCGCTGAGCAAAGAATACCAAACATGAGAGGCATCATGTCTGCGAGAACGAAACAGCTTCAGGTTGTGGAAGCCTCTGATGTTGAGATTTCAACTCAGGTGGATGTTTTTAAACTGCCACCACCGAAAGGAGATTGTGTCATAGTAGATGCAGATAACCCTGCAGAGTTAGTTCGTCTTTTACGTGAGGAAGCAAAAATTATTTAAGATGTCAGTATTAGTATATATATCAACTCAAGCAGGTAAAGCCACAAATGCGGGCTTGGAAGTAGCATCCTATGCCGCTGCTCTTCATTCAGGGGAAGTTGTCGCGCTCGTATCGGGTGACATTTCTGGAGATGGAGGTCTTGGTGCTGTGGGAGTTTCTAAAGTCATGCATTGTGCTGAAGCCCTTACCGACAATAGTCAGCAGTCAAAGCTCACAAAAGAAGCCGCGTTATCCATTGGTGCACAGACTGTCGTTTTTTCAGGGAACAGTATCGGAAATGCTGTAGCACCTCGTGTTGCGATTGCAATGAATGCTGGATACGTTGCTGGAGCGACAGATCTTCCCGAAGGAAAAACGTACATACGCAATGTTTTTAGTGGAAAAGCAACGGCTCATGTTCAAGTGACTACTGAGGCAAGTGTGATTGCTGTGACGCCAAATTCATTTGGCATAAAAAATACAGGAGGTTCAGAAGCAGCGGTCGAAGCATTTTCTGCGGATGTGGGTGAGGCGAGAGTGAAATTAAATGGTTTTACTCCAACAAGTTCAGAAGGCACTGTGCCACTTCCTGAAGCGATCAGAGTTGTTTCTGCGGGCCGAGGGCTCAAAGGGCCTGAGAATTGGGGGATTGTAGAAGATTTAGCGAAGGCATTGGGCGCATCTACGGCATGCAGCCGTCCTGTGGGTGACATGGGGTGGCGTCCTCATCATGAGCACGTAGGCCAAACTGGCATTACGATTCGTCCGGACCTTTACATTGCGTGTGGAATATCGGGTGCGATTCAACACCTTGCCGGAGTGAATCAAAGTAAAGTCATTGTCGTTGTCAATACAGATCCTGAAGCTCCTTTCTTTAAAGCAGCAGATTATGGAATTGTGGGTGATGTATTCGAAGTTCTTCCTAAATTAACGGCAGCGATTAACGCGCTCTAAAAGTTTAAGTTTAGATCTAGATGAAAAAAATAGACCTCGAAATATTTGATATATCCCATAGCGGGACTAATTCAGGGGCCTATGCTATGGTTTTAGTTGAGAAGGAAGGCAACAGAAAGATCCCGATTATTATTGGCAGTTCGGAAGCTCAGGCCATTGCGATTGAGCTTGAGAACATGAAGCCTAGCAGGCCTTTAACGCATGACTTGTATAAGAATACATTGACTTCATTTAACATGACGGTCACTGAAGTATTGATTTACAATTACAATGAGGGTATCTTTTTTGCAAAAGTCATCGTGACAGATGGTGAAAGAATCATAGAAATTGATTCTAGATCTTCTGATGCTGTAGCGATTGCGGTTCGGTTTAGAATTCCGATTAAATGTGATGAAACAATCCTTCAAACCATGGGGATCGATCCAAGTGAGGATTCCACTTCTGAGGATGAGTTAGATGAAGACGGAGAAATCGTATTTGATGCTGTTGTTGAAGATGAGGTGATGCCCTCAAAGAAAAGAAACAAAGCGGAAGAATTAAAGGAGTTGCGAGATAAATTAAATCAAGCAATTGAAAATGAAGAATATGAGGCTGCTTCGATGCTAAAGATTGCCATTGAAAAACTTGAATCTGAGAAATAAGATCACCATGAAAAAAGTAGGTATCATTATGGGCAGTACATCTGATCTTCCGGTCATGGAAGAGGCGATGCGTGTACTCGATGAGTTGGGCGTTCCTTACGAATCGACTGTTGTAAGTGCCCATAGGACACCTGACCGTATGGCTGAATATGCTTCTACTGCAGTTGAGCGGGGGTTGTCTGTGATTGTTGCAGGAGCAGGTGGCGCAGCTCACCTACCAGGGATGACGGCATCTTACACACCTTTGCCAGTCATAGGCGTGCCCGTTAAAAGCAGAAACTCAATTGATGGGTGGGATTCAGTGTTAAGTATTTTACAGATGCCTTCAGGTGTTCCAGTAGCAACCGTAGCGCTCGATGGAGCTAGAAATGCAGGTATTCTTGCTGCGCAAATCATGGCCTGTTCAGATCCAGTTCTTCTCGAGAGAATCATCTTATTTAAGAATAATCTGAAATTAAAAGTCGAACAAGCAACATCGACAGTGGAGAATCACACACCATCTTAATGTCGCATTTATCTTTTACTCCTTCGGAATTAAGTCCAAAAAAGCTCCACTCATTTTTATTAGGTGGGATTGCTCCTAGGCCGATTGCATTTGCGAGCACAATAGATTTGGAAGGAAGGGTCAACTTGGCTCCCTTTAGTTATTTCAACGTTTTCTCAGCAAATCCTCCAATCTTAATTTTCTCTCCTGCAAGACGAGGCCGAGATAACACGACCAAGCATACACTCGACAATGTCCTTGCAGTTCCTGAAGTCGTGGTTAATCTCGTCGATTTTAATTTGGTTCATGCGTGTTCACTCGCCAGTACGGATTATGCTGTCGGAGTAAATGAATTTAAAAAAGCGGGACTCACAGAGATCCCCTCAGATACAATTGCTCCTCCCAGAGTTATGGAATCACCGGTATCTTTCGAATGCAAAGTGCTTCGGGTAGATTCATTTGGCGAAAACCCAGGTGCTGGAAACCTTGTCGTCTGTGAAATTCATCGGATCCATTTCAGGGAAGATGTCCTCGACTCAGATGGCTTGCCTGATGCGCACTTGCTTGACCTCGTGGGTCGATGTGGCGGTTCTCATTATGTCAGAGCTTCTGGAGATGCATTGTTTGAAATCCCTAAGCCAGTATCAAGTTTAGGTATGGGCGTCGACAATCTTCCAAAGGACATTCGTCTCAGTCGTATTTTGACGGGGAGACATTTGGCCATGCTGGGAAACATTGAATCCTTGCCTGATGAAACAGATGTCAATGAGTATAAATTAATGGAATTGTCATCCATTTTCATTGACTACTGTGACGATGGTGAGGCATTAGAAAAAGAACTTCATTTGCATTCAGCTCGACTTCTTGACAATGGAAATGTTAATGAAGCGTGGAAAACACTTCTTAGTTTTAACCTTGGATAGTATTGTTTTTACACTTCCTTCTTTTACCTTTATGGTATGTCATTTGAGGTAAAAGGTAAGATTAAAGTTCTGTACGATCGGCAGGATTTTCCAAGCGGCTTTTATAAGCGCGATTTCGTTGTAACTACGAACGAACAATATCCACAAGATATTAAATTTGGCGCGCTCAAAGAGCGTGTCGATCAGTTAAACGGCCTTGTAGAAGGCGATGAGTTGACTGTCAAATTTGATGTTAGAGGAAGAGAGTACAACGGCAACTACTATGTAGATTTAAATGCTTGGCGTATTGAACGAGGTGTTCAAGGTCAAACTCCTACAGAGAATAACGCTGATGCTCAGACGCCATCAGAATCCGTGAGTTCTGCACCCCTCCCAGAAGTTGAGCCAGTCGAGTTAAGTGCTGCGGCTTCAACTGATGACGACCTGCCGTTTTAGTCACCCTCTATTTCTATAGTTCATAGTGGAAAATCCCCGCATGCCCAAACTTTCTGATTGGCTTGAGGCTTATTCCCGTGCATTTCAACGTTTCCTTCCTTCCCCATTTTCAATAGCGCTTATTCTCACAGCTGTCGCTTTTGTGGGTGCGTTCGCGATTGGAAGCGATGGGTTTGAGCCTGTTTTGAAAGCGTGGTCAACTGGTTTGTGGAATCCCGATTTAATGAGATTTGGTTTTCAAGCCATGTTTATGCTTGTACTCGGTCACGTTCTTGCCCTTTCTGCACCGGTGTCAAAATTCTTACGAATCGTCGTGGATTTGGCGATGCGTAATACACGATATGCTGCTGCGTGGGTCGCGTTATTTGCATTGTTGCTAGGTTGGATCAATTGGGGGCTGGGACTTGTAGCAGGTGCGTTATTGGCCAAATCGGTCATCGACAGGTCGCGTATTGAAAATGCAGAGATCAATCCTGGTTTAATTGGCGCCGCTGGGTATATGGGGTTGCTGGTTTGGCATAGTGGTCTAAGTGGCAGCGCACCATTAAAAGTAGCAGAACCAGGTCACTTAATTTCTCTTTACCCGAATGGCACGAATTGGACAACTCCCTTAGAAGAAGCCATTTCTATTTCTAGAACAGTTTTTACAAGTTGGAACTTTGCGATTACGCTTGCGGTGATCTTTTCTATCGTCTTGCTTTTCATTTTCTTAGGGTCAACTGTGGGAAGTAAGGAGGGAGAGATGCGGTCAAATGACGATGTTTCTGACTCCAAGGAGACAGATTCCATCGCTGAAATTCCCGGATCCAGATCTGTGGCGGATGCGTTAGATAAGGGCAAAGTACTTTCGTGGTCCTTTGGAATTGTATGTACAGGAACTGCCATTTGGCTCGCCGTAGACAGTTTCGGTTCGAACACGACAAGTCTAGGATTTGTGACACCAGATTGGATTAATTTAATCTTATTGGGTTTGGCCATGCTCGCTCATGGATCTGTTTCTAATATGTTGACTGCCTTAGAAAAAGCAATCGGAGGAGCGTCCGGGATCCTTCTCCAATTCCCTATTTATTTCGGTATTATGGGCATCGTAACAGGAACTGGACTGGCTGATGTTTTGTCGGGAGCTTTGGTCTCAGTGACGTCATCAGGAACATTGCCGTTGGCAATTTTCGGGTCTTCGGGTCTTCTTAATATCTTCGTTCCTAGTGGGGGAGGGCAGTGGGCGGTTCAAGGTCCCTTGGTGATAGAATCATGTCACGCAATGGGCATAAGTTTGGAAAAAGGGATCATGGCCATGGCTTATGGTGATCAGTGGACGAACATGCTTCAGCCTTTTTGGGCTCTGCCTTTGTTGGGAATAACCGGGCTGAAAGCAAGGGATATATTGCCATATACGCTGGCTGCTATGATTGTTTCAGGCTTGGTGTTTGTCGTTTCTCTTCTCCTCATCGCTTAAAAATGGTGGTTGAATAGAAACTATTCAATTACAAGATATCTTTGCAACCGCAATGGCTCAAGAATTCCACACATTTACGCTCCCTAATGGCATACGTGTCATTCATAAGGAAGTCCCAAGGGCAGCCAGTCATGTCGCCCTTGTTGTGAACGCGGGAACGCGTGACGAGGTGAAAGGCGAGGCCGGTGTGGCTCATTTTATAGAGCATTGCCTATTCAAGGGTACAAAAAAGCGCAAGACATTTCATATTCTCAACAGATTAGAGAGGGTAGGTGGGGATTTGAATGCATATACGACGAAAGAGGAGACTTGGATAAGTGCCTCATTTTTAGAGCGTGACTTAGGAAGAGCGATTGAACTGGTTTCCGACATCGTTTTTAATTCAACGTTTCCCGAAAAGGAAATCATCAAGGAACGCGATGTCATTTTGGATGAAATTGCATCCGTATTAGACAATCCCAGCGATGTGATTTTTGATGAGTTTGAGGAACGATTGTTTGGGACTCATTCGCTTGGAAGAACAATTCTCGGTACCACTGATTCAGTCCGTAATCTTGGAGTAGATGAAATTAAGAACTTCTTCAATCGCAATTATTGTGGTGAATCTATGGTGTTTGCATCTGTCGGATCCACTCCGATTAAGAAATTCAAAAAACTGTGCGAGAAATATTTGACCCATGAAACCGGGAAATTACAATCAAATAAAAGGGTCGCTCCAAGTCCTCAGAAAGTCTTTGATGATCGTACGGAGCAAGATACGCATCAAGTCCATCATCTTCTCGGAGGTCTAACTGTCGGGGCTGATCATCCAGACAAACTCCCCCTCACATTGATTGCGAATTATTTAGGGGGTCCGGCTATGAATTGTCGTTTAAGCCTCAATATTCGTGAGAAATATGGGATGGCTTATCACATTGAAGCGGGATATTCTCCTTATCAGGACAGTGGCGTGTTTTCTGTGTACTTTGGGACTGACAGGAGACATCACAATAAGGTGGAGTCGTTGGTGAACAAGGAGCTTCAGCTCTTATGTGACAATCGTTTAGGTGTGATGCAGCTTCACGATGCAAAAAAACAGCTGATCGGCCAAATCGCACTTAGTCAAGATAGCGGCCCAGCGATGATGACTGGTCTGGCAAAGAGTTTTTTATTGTACAATCGGGTGCAACCTCTGGCTGATTTTTTTAAATCAATAGAGCAGATTTCTTCCGAGGATATTCTACGCGTTTCTAATCAGTATATCAGTCCTGAAAAACTCAGCAGACTCGTCTACCTTGACAAACTGACCTCGTAGAAATCACCTTGTAGAAAACTTATGTACGTCGTCGTGATCAGATTGAATGTTGTTTTTCACTGAACGAATTTTCAGACTGATCATCGCCCATTCTCTGTTTCCATCAAGAAGGAGTTGACGTACGGCTTCATCATCATTGTCTGCTCCTTCAGCTATAAGAGCGAGTTTGGAAAAGTTGTTTTTTCTCAGCCACGTACAAGCCTTTTCCTCACCTTCGGCGCCTCTAATTAAAGCCATGAGCTCGGGATGCCCTTCTGTCATCAGCCACGACCTTGCGTTGTCATCTAAATGTAACGCATATGTAAAAGCAGCGAGTTCGACATATCCATTTGAGGCTAACCAGTTCCTTAATTTTTTATTGCCACTAATCGCTTCTGCCCACGCTACGATTATTTTTGGAGAGTACTGCTTCACGGCTGTAAGGTAAGTACCTTTGCGAACTCGTGAAAAAAACACCTACACTATTTACAAAAACGTTCCTTCTTCTATGTTCTAGTACGGTGATGTTTATGGCCAGTTTTGGAATGATTATGCCTGAATTGCCAGAATATCTGGAACTAATGGGGGCTGGGCATCTGTTGGGATATATTGTGGGGTTGTTCACATTAGGCGCTTTGCTGTCAAGGTTTTTCTCAGGAAAAATCGCTGACAAGGCAGGAAGGAAAGTAGTGATGATCATAGGTACGACTGTGACTGCAATAGCTGGTTTTCTGTATGTTTTGATTCATTATTTTTATACGTCAAATCAAGATGATCTAGAGACTGGTATGATGGGTGTCTGGCTTTTTTTGGGTCTTAGATTCTTTCATGGTTTGAGCACTGGATTCCGACCAGCGGGTTCGAGTGCACTCCTCACAGACATCGTTCCTGTAGATAGAAGGGGGGAAGCTTTGGGGTTTTTGGGTGTCGCCGGAAACACGGGGATGGCTGGTGGACCTGCCCTGGGGAGTTTCCTCACTGTTGAATATGGATATGAGGAGATGTTTATTTGCTCATCCCTTCTGGGCATTGTGGCTCTGTTCTTAACCCTAAAGCTTCCAGAAACACTGCCAAATTCTCGCCCTATTCGACGTTCTGATTTAAACGTCTTTAAAGGGAAGAATTTTGAGATATCTGTTTGGCCTGCGGCACTTTCATTGCTACCAGTAGCTTGTGCTTTCGGCGTGTTTCTTACGATTACCCCAGATTTCGTTTCAGACTTAGGGTATCAATACAAAGGGGTGTTTAATACGATCATCGTGGTTGCATCTATTTCAATGAGGTTTGTCGCTGGTAAGGCCTCGGATAGATATGGCCGAGAACCGATCTTAGCGATCGGCGGATTCCTTCTATTTCTAGGGATGGGAATCTTGTCTTATTCAACGACGCAGCTGTGGGCTGCAATAGGTGGTGTGGTATATGGTCTCTCCATTGGAATAAATATGCCTACTATTTTTGCTTGGACTGCCGACCTGGCCCCCAAGGGTAAAATTGCTTTGGCCATTGGTACAACCTTAGTGTCTCTGGAAATAGGGATCGGTTTGGGGGCATTTGTTTCTGGATCTCTTTTCTCATCGGATTATTCTTGGCTGCCCTTGCTATATAGATTCTGTGCTCTATCAGGCTTGATCATGGCACTCGTTCTACTTTTTGCAAAGCGCAAAACGACGACGACTGTGAATTAACCATCCCGTGTTTAATAACTACTTGAGATATAGTAGGAATTGTGGGGGTATTGCCCGTACTTTTCGGGTATGGACACAAAAATTGCAGAAAGCCTCAAGGTTGCGCAGCAGGACCGCACCGAAGTTATGGGTGAATTCCTGAACCTTAAAGCTGAGCTCGTTCGTACCCAACAGCGCAACGATGACCTTAGGTCTGAGAACCATGCACTTAGAGAATCTCTAAATGCGACAGAGCATATGGCTCAGAATCTACTGACTTACGTTAACGACAAAGATTAGTCACTCTTGTTCGTGAATTTGACGCTTCGCATGCATGAAGTGTGAGATCGATGCTTTAAACCTACGCTTCTGAATTTTCTAAAGTAGCAGAATGCGTTGCAAATCCTCGGTCTAACTTTTTAAACAAACCTTGTAATACTTTTCCCGGACCAACTTCGGTTACTGACGTCGCACCATAGGCGATCATCGCTTCCATTGTCTGTGTCCATTTAACCGGAGCGGTTAATTGATCAATTAGATTTTTTCGAATTGTTGCAACATCAACTTCAGCAGACGCACTTACATTTTGAAAAATAGGACAGCTTAATGGTTGAATGTTTGTGTTCTCTATGGCGTCCGCTAGCTTTTCTCGTGCCGATTCCATGACAGGTGAGTGGAATGCTCCTCCCACAGGCAGCATCAGCGCTCTACGTGCTCCGGCTTCCTTCAGCGTTTCACAAGCCAATTCCACAGCTGCGATTTCACCCGAGATCACAATTTGGCCAGGACAGTTATAATTTGCAGCAACGACAACGCCATCAGTTTGGTCACAAATTTGCTCAACTATTCTATTTTCTAACCCTAAAACAGCGGCCATAGTCGATGGGTTTGCTTCACATGCCAATTGCATTGCATTTGCTCTGGCTGACACCAATCTCAACCCATCTTCAAAGGACAAGCCTCCAGCCACAACCAACGCGCTAAATTCACCGAGACTGTGACCAGCAACCATGTCGGGTTTCATATCCCCAAGGACTTCAGCTAAAATCACTGAGTGAAGGAAGATTGCTGGTTGGGTTACTTTGGTTTGTTTGAGTTCATCTATTGTGCCGTGGAACATGATTTCACCAATGTTGAACCCAAGGATATCATTGGCAGAATCGAAACGTTTTTTTGCTAGGGTTGAGAACTCGTGTAAATCTTTCCCCATCCCTGAGAATTGAGCTCCCTGACCAGGGAATACAAATGCTTTCATAAATATATATTTACTGTCAAAAGATAATACAGCGTATTATCTAATTAGGAATACGTTGCCAGTTGAAATTTTTGCACCTCTTCCGTCAACTTGCTTTAGTTCAATTTTCCAACTAAAGGACTCTGTAGAACTTACAAAGTGAGTCCCATCGCCATCCGAAGTATTGTCACCCATCCATGGTTCGCCAATCGTTGTCGAGTTAAAAACCAACTTTCCCCATCTGTCGTATACCCAGCACTCATAGTTGAGAATAAATTCCTCTCCGTTGACTATAGGTATCCATGCGTCGTTATTTCCGTCATTGTTAGGAGTGAAAGCGTTAGGTACAAAAATCTGTAATTCACTGTTCACGAAAATAGTTTGTGTCGTAGCATCTGTACAACCGTATTCGTTTGTGACGAGCAATTGTACATCATACGTATCGGCTCTCTCATATTCGTGTTCAGGACTCACTTCTGACGATCCTTCTCCATCACCAAATGACCAAATATATTCTGTCCCGCCTACAGATTCATTCCCGAAAGTGACGATGGGATCTAAGATTGTAATTTCTTCTGGAGTCACAATGAAATTTGCTATTGGAGGATACCAAGCTTGGAATGCGGTATCCATTTCTAGTCTCACAGTACATCCATCGTCGCTTGTAACGATAAATTCAGCTTCGTAAATTCCGGGAAATATCACTTCGATAGTGTGAGGTGACGCAAAGTTGTTTGGGATCACAAATCCGGGCACCTCTAATTCAAATGTAGCAGCGCCTATCGACGTGTTGAGTATTTCAACTTCAAGCGGCAAGCATATCGAGCTTTGTAAAAAGGTAACTTCGGGAACAGGGAGTTCAAAGACCTCAAAATCATTAAATGTTAGCGAAGTACATCCTTCGATGTCTGTCACCTCGAGTCCGACGGTAAACACTCCTGTGCCAGAAGCAATCAGTAAAGGTGCTTGATCATTTGTTTCTGTGCAATCTGTAACTCCTGTAGGGAATACCGTCCAAGAATATGGTTCAACTCCGCCGGAGCAAGTAAGTCCCAAGATATCGGATGATGCGTTTTCAATTAAAATGTCTGCATCTCCATTTTCATCATAACATATTGTTTCTTGTTCAAATGTAAAATCAGCAACAGGAATAGGATGAACAGTGATGTTTTCGTTTCCAGTTGTGATACAATTTGGATTGGATGCCGATATTGCTGTAAAGCTAACGGCATACACACAATCTCCCAATGCGTAATTGTCACACTCAAATGTAACTTGGGGGTTGGAAGTGCCAGTTGGGGGCGTTCCATTGCCGAAATTCCATGCAGACACAGATGACAATGTGGCTGTTGAATTAAAATTGACAGTTACGGGGCTACAACCTTCTGTAATGTTAGCATCTAGAGTAATTATAGGATACTCAGACATCGCTACAGTCAGCCCCGAATTTGCAGTACAGTTGTTCCCATCTACAACAAACAAAGCAACATCAGAGGAGCCTGTGGTATATGTAGGACAGAAATCGAACGTATTTCCATCTGTGTATGAGGTACCGTCCAAAGTCCAGTCAAGAGTCAAAGGAAGAGAAGGAGTGTTGTCCCAATCGATTTCAAAATTGATACACGAACCTGTGCAAATTGCGTTTAATCCTTCAAGGGAGAAAGATGGAGCCAAATTGATCTCTCTGTTAATCACGGCATTTGTGGAGCATGTTAAATTCCCCGCATCCACAAATAGGACACTTCCTGTAACATCAATATTTAGATTGCCCGCAGCAATATCTATATAGGATAGAGAGAGTATGTTTTGACCAGGGTTTGCTGAATCAACTCCTTCCGATGAAGCGTCTTCGTTTGGTGAACTCACCCACACATACGATTCCGCGCCAGAAATATCAAAGGTGATATCAGCGCCTTCGCAAGCCAGTCCGTTTATCGAAAAAACAACTTCGGGATTGTCTCTAACGTCAGATACAACAGCACTTTCCGTCGTGCAGTTAAAATCACCTCCAAATAAGATAGACGGTACAGTTAATGTTGAAGTAGCAGTAAATACATCACCATCACTCACGGGATGAAAACCCACCCCAGAGGTGTTTTCTATCGCACCGATTACATCCCATGAAATGATCCCATTAGATAAGACATCAATGAGCAATGTGTCTCCTTCGCAAATTGGAGAAGTGGATAAAGCCAATTGTGCATTTTCTAAAACCTCGACATCAATAGATGATCCACCTACACATCCGTTGTTGTCAGTAGCCACACATGAAACAGTGTGAACTCCTGCATCATCAGGAAAAACAAATGGAATAAGGATGCTGTTGTCTGTTGACGAAAGGATGGCCGTATTCATTTCCCATTCAAAAGTATATGTCAAGGGATCCATCCCTCCAGTTGTAATGAGGGCTTCATTTGTTCCACAAATCAGAGCGCCATCTACAGCAAGCTCTACAACGGGTAAATCAAGAATGTCCAACGAGAATGCCAAGTCAGTAAAGCAGGATATGCCAGGATATATGTTTTCACCAGTGACAGATCCTTCAAAGGGGGAGTCCATAAACGTAGGGTATGTTGCTGTTCCATTGTTTTGAGACAGTGGAGCAGGTGACCAGGAATAGGAATCAGCACCAGATGCCGTAACAATGGGACTTAAGTCAGCACAGAAAAATGCGCCTGTTAATGGATTTATTGACAAAACAGGGTTTTGCTGAACGACAGCTGTGTTTGAGGCAGTGCCAGAACAAATGAGTTCCCCAATCGATGTGCTTGGGTATGTGATCGTACCAGTAACCTCAACATTCGTCCCGTTTGCCACAATTGCTGAATTCGTATTCGTGTTGCCACCTGTGAAAAGGGGCGATGGCCATTCATAGTTCATGGCATTGCCATTAGCAACAAATTCTACAGCATCTCCTTCACAAGCAGGTGAAGATGTTAAAGAGAATTCAACCCCTTCGTACACTTCGATCGATATTGCATCCTGCGTGACACAACCACTTCCGTCAGTTACATCGATGCTAATCGTAGAAGTTGAGCCCAGCCCAGTTAAATCAAAAGGGAAATCACTAAATGGCCCACTCACAGTTTCTGTATTGAGTAACATTCCATCTTGACTCCACTCTATTGTATAAGGTGGAGAGCCGAAATTAAGCGCAGTTTCTATGGTTGCTATTTCAGTGGTACAATATACATTGTCGCTGTCTAAGACCCCTAAGGTTGCAACTGGTGTTGCGTTAATTGTATAGCTGAAGGATGTCGTAGACGAGCATCCATTTGCGCCCGCACCAATCACATTACCACTAATAAGTGCAATGTTTAAATTGTTGAAAGTAATCGAATTGCCATTGTTGACGTCAGGAATAGGGTTTGAATCCCACAAATAAGCGACACCTCCTGAAGCGATAAGCGTAATGTCATCTCCCGCGCACACAGATCCAGAAGATGTCACTTGAATCACAGGCTGCTCTTCATATTCGACAATGAAGTCAAAAGAAGTGCTACATGTCGTTGTGCCAAATGTGGAACTACCCGTGACTGAGATGACGCCATCATTTGCAAACAAAGTAAAAGGAACATCTACGCAGTTTCCACTGAGATTTGGATCTCCTTCCCAGTCATATGTCTCTGCTCCAGTTGCACAAATAGGCAAGTTCATGTCAAGACAGATCGGATAGTTAAGTGTATTCGGTGTGGCTGTCACTACCGGGTTCTCCCATACGAGAGTTGACATATTTAATATTGCAGAACATCCGGAAGGCTCTGTAACCATGACAGAAACTTCAAATGGAGAAGGAGAAGAGAGATTTGTTGAGAATAACGGTGCATCAGAACCTGATTGAGGGACGCCATTCACATACCAAAGGTATTCAGCGACCCCCGAATTTGTCAAGCTAGTTACTTCATAAGAAACAGCGTCTCCAACACAACCAGATGATGGAGAGTCTATCAAGGTTAATTCTGGAAGGGGAGTGACGTCAATACTGAAAGGAACGGTTGTTGCACACGTCACACCAGTTGAGCTATAGGTTAAATAACCTGTCATTGTCGATGAAATCGCCGACTGAACATCACAGTAGACAGCTTGATTTGAGATGTTGTTTATTTGACAAGGAAGTGGGGTTGAGTTCCATGTGAAAACCCCAGCTCCAGTTCCTTGAACAGTTGAAGACTGTCCACTACAGACAGTTGCTGGAGTCACAATGGCTGCAACATCTGGATTCTCTTGTAGAACGACAATCTGACTTGTGGTGGTGGAGCATGTAATCGAACCATACGTCATTTCTCCTACTATAGATATAATCTCACTATTGTTAACGGTCCCTGTATCATACGTTGCTGAGAGTCCATTTACAGCACTTGGCGTTGGCGTAAACACAATAGAAGTAGCGGGTTCAGAAGTAAAAACACTACAATCTACAGGTGAGTCTTCACAAACCGGAGGAACGAAAAGAGTGATCGAAGGTGTTTGGAATATCTCGAAATTAATGACTACAGTCGTTGTCACAGTATTGATGTCCCCAGTGGCATTAAATACCAATTGGTGCATTCCTGCAATTAAAAAGCCAGTCGAAAAAACATCTGCAAAATCAACGAGTCCCGGAGTAGTACATGACGCAGAAGCGATGTATGTATTTGAGGAAAGAGGGCTTCCATCAAGTAGGATTTCGAAGTCAACGGACAAATTGTTGTTTGAGGCCAATTGCCAAAGTGTGCCGACATTAATGTTTGTGCAAGACGACAAGGAAGAGATGTCATTGAAAGTAATGTCTGGCTGCCCGGCAACAGTAATGTCTATGGGTGTAGCATTGTTTTGTGTGTTACATTCAAGAACACTCATCTGAATTTGATAACATCCCTGAGTCATAAATTCAATCGCCACAGTGACATCATTTGCCGATGTTCCTTCTGCAAATTCCCAATCTAAACCTTGAACACCACCACTCACCGACCAGGTGTAAACTTCGGGGAGGGCACAGCCAGTATCAATGTCAATCGTTGTGTTCGTTGTGTGAACAATGAATCCAGACGAGCCAGCCCCTTCTGTTGCGTCAACAGTGAAGGATGGTAGTATGAATATGTTTTCAACTTCAATCGCAAATGAAAGAGCAGAACAAAATAAGAGTATAACCGCGATGAAAGCCTCGCGTAGCGCGTGGTTTCTATTTGGTTTATGAGTGCAGGTTGTAGAGGTAAGCGTCACAGGTGTGGCCTTTAAAGGTGCAAAATACGGCGATGTCCGTTATCTCAGGCATTTAATAGGTGTAAATATTACTTATAGTCTATCTATACTCCGTTGTTGAAAACACTTTTACCTTAATATTGGTGGTATGAGTAATCTAAACTACTTTGCACTAATTACATTTTAGAATAATCTCATCTTATGAAAAGACTCTACACACTTTTAATTTTATCCTTACTTTTTGTTTTCGGGGCTCAAGCCCAAAGTTTCCCGCTTGAAGTTGAAGCGTATCAAGTGCACTCCACTACTGAAGGTGTTGCTTTACTTGACGGAAAGACGACGTATCGTGTTTATATCACAAACTTGGGCGCAACTGATTTTGTCAGTAGTATCTATGGAAACAATGAACATCCACTTGAAATCTCTGTTCCTGAAGGCGTTTATAATTCCAGTTTTAATGCATCGTGGAGTGCTTCTGGAATATCTCCAGTGTTTGTAGGATTGTTTCCGGAAATGGAGTTTGATTCATATGCTACGATTGGTTTGTCACAGTCTGCAGCTACTTCGGGTATCCTAAGTGCGGCAGACCCTTCAATTGTTGAGGATCCTTCGCAGCAAATCACGCCAATGTTCATTGTAGATGGATCTACTGGAGCATCTGTAAATTCTGTAACAGGTATTGCATACTATATACTCAATGGAAATCCTGTCGGTTTGCCAGATGTAGATGGCCGTGTTTTGATTATGCAAATCACCACCACCGGTTCAATCAGTGGTACGATTAACGTGCAGATTTTCCCGAATGGTGTCGGAGAAAATTTCCCAACCTTTACATATGTGTTTGACGGTGTCGGATTACAAGCAGCAGTCGGTGCATGTCTCGCAGATACTGACGAAGATGGGATTTGTGATGAGGATGAAGTTCCAGGATGTACCGATGATATGGCCTGTAACTACAACATGATGGCTACAGATGACGATGGTATGTGTGACTTTGCAGATGTAGACGGTGATGGAATTTGTGATTCAAGCGAGATCGCCGGATGTACAGATATGTCAGCATGCAACTATGAACCTACTGCTACAGATGAAGATGGTTCTTGTGGTGTACTCGATGCATGTGGTGTGTGTTTAGGTGACGACAGTTCTTGCACTGGATGTTCTATTGATTTTGCGTGTAACTATGATGCGACGGCTATTGTCACGGACAATACATTGTGTGAATACGAATCTTGTGCTGGATGTATGGATATGGTAGCCTGCAACTATGATTCCTCAGCAACTTTCGACGATGGAACGAACTGTGTATTTGCAGTTGAGTTTCTCGATTGTGCTGGAGACTGTTTAAATGACACAGACGGAGATGGTGTATGTGATGAACTAGAAACAGTTGGATGTTCGGATATGATTGCATGTAACTATGATGACACCGTGACAGATGCAGATAATACGCTTTGTGAATATGCTCAAGAGTTCTACGATTGTGATGGCAACTGCCTCATGGATACAGACGAAGATGGTGTGTGTGACGAATTAGAAGTGGGTGGATGCACAGATATGGTCGCTTGTAACTATGATGCATTGGCAACAGACGATGATGAATCATGTGAATATGCTCAAGAGTTCTACGATTGTGATGGCAACTGCCTCATGGATACAGACGAAGATGGTGTGTGTGACGAATTAGAAGTGGATGGTTGTACAGATATGATGGCAACAAACTACAGTGCAGATGCAACTGAAGATGATGCGTCATGCTGCTATCTCGTTCTTTCTCTATCTGCAACTGACGCAGTTTGCTTTGGTGGTGAGGGTATGATCACTGCAACGGTATCGGGTTCAACAGAAACTGTGACCTATACTTTAGGCATGGAATCAAATGAGACTGGAGAATTTATGGTTCTTGCAGGAACATATACTGTTTCAGCAATGGACTCTGATACGAACATGTGTTCTTCCACAATGGAGGTCACAGTAGGTGAAGGAACAGAAATCATGGTTGAGGCTTCAGCGACGGATGAAACAGCTGGAGAGCTTGGTGTCGGCACCGCTTCTGCGACAGGAGGTTCTGGTGAGTACACATTTGTATGGTATGATTCTGACGGAAACGAAGTCGATTCGTCTGCACTAGCTGCTGGAGAATATTTTGTGAAAGCTACAGATGCCAATGGTTGTAACGGTACCGTAATTGTGACGATCGTCTTTAACGGCATTGATGACATTGACCCTCTTGCTTTCGGTCTGTTCCCAAATCCTACTTCAGGAGCGATCACATTACAAGTCAGCACCTTGATGCAAGATGTCAACATGCAAGTTCTTGATGCAACTGGAAGAGTCGTATTTACACAGGATGCATTGGTGCTCCAGGGCGCAACGACATTTAACTTCTCAAATCTTTCAACGGGAACGTATACGATTGTGATTCGCAATGACAACGGCTCGTCAGTTCGCAGACTTTCTATTCAGAACTAAGTTTCTGATAATTTAATTTTTTTAATTAAAAGAGCCCAGATCATTTAGGTCTGGGCTTTTTTGTGTGGTCACTTTTCGTGTATATATTTACATACCTGTTTTAAAATTGAAACTATATCTTCATTATGAATAAATCATATCTTGGATTTTTGTGTATCGTCCTGTTTTTGATGGGCTTTGTTTCTCCGACTTCAGCTCAAACCCCTGCGTATGGATTGCCTGGCGAAGCAGTGCCTGGGCAGCTACTCGTCATGTTTCATGACGCTCCTGAAATTGAAAAATTTGAAAAAGAAAACAGGGTGCTTGGTGGGTATTATTTGGGTTTAACCTTTGAAGAAGTATTGTCCCCTCTTTCACATATTATACTCTTCACATTTGATGAAAATTATCCGGAGGGAGAGTTGATGATCAACCTGATTGCAGAAGACTCTCGTGTGGAAGCTGTGCAGTTTAATCATTATGTAGAGGATAGAGAAACGATTCCAAATGACCCCAGCATCAGTGCCCAATGGCATCATATTGAAAATTCAGATCACGACATCGACAGCGACTTAGCCTGGGATATTACAACCGGAGGGTACACCGACAGTGGTGACAGAATCGTCGTTTGCGTGTTAGAGGGGAGTGGTTCAAATTATTCCCACCCCGATTTGATCGACAATCATTGGACAAATGACCTCGAGATCGAAGGCAATGGGATTGATGATGACGGAAATGGATATGTTGACGATGTTAACGGTTGGAATGCTGTGATGAACAATGATGGTGTCGCAACTGGAAATCATGGGACTGCAGTAAGTGGCATGATAGGAGCGACGGGAGACAATGGCATAGGAGGAGTGGGAGTGAATTGGGATGTCGGTATTATGCAAGTCCAAATGGGTGGGCTGACTGAATCGAACGTTGTGTCTGCATACAGCTACCCGCATGTCATGAGGGACTTGTACAACACGACCGGAGGAACAAAGGGCGCGTTCGTTGTCGCGACAAACGCTTCTTGGGGAATCGATTTGGCGAATCCCGCGAATTACCCGATTTGGTGTGCGTATTATGACGATTTGGGATCTGTCGGGATATTGAATTGTGGTGCGACGGCAAACGCAGCTTATAACATTGACACACAAGGTGACATGCCTACGGGATGTGGGTCTGATTACATGGTTTCTGTCACTGCCACGAACGACAATGACGTTCGAACATTCTCCGCTTATGGAGCGACGACGATTGACTTGGCTGCACCGGGAGAAAATGTATATCTTCCTTCAGGAGGCAGTAACTATTCAAATACTTCAGGGACATCGTTTGCCAGCCCATGTGTGGCGGGTGCAATTGCCTTGATGTACAGTGCACCATGTTCTTCGATTGCATCGAACGCTATTGTTGACCCACAAGGGACAGCAGATTTGGTCAT
>Ga0307984_1000416_pt1 | contig 18872 bp, 18 predicted proteins | sample EllFjometageno78_FD_203169 | JGI IMG/M metagenome (GOLD analysis project Ga0307984, IMG submission 203169) | Marine microbial communities from Ellis Fjord, Antarctic Ocean - #78 | ecosystem: Environmental > Aquatic > Marine > Unclassified | place: Southern Ocean | collected 2014-10-09
TTATAGCTCTAAATGGAACTGTAGGCGTTGTAACCATGACAAGCTTAGAAGTTTGGTTAAAAGTAATTTTGTTGATTGTTACAATCGGTTATACACTGAGTAAGTGGATTAAAATAAAAAAGTAATGACATATATACAAAACAATTCGCCTTTTTTAAAAACAGCAGCCTGGACTAGAAAGGAAGGTAAAGATCCTAAAGGGGGATTAAATGAAAAAGGAGTTAAATCTTATAGAAAAGAAAACCCTGGAAGTAATCTTCAAACTGCTGTAACTACGCCTCCTTCTGAATTAAAAAAAGGGAGTAAAGCGGCTAAAAGACGTAAATCGTTTTGTGCAAGAATGGGTGGAGTAAAAGGCCCAATGAAAAAGCCTAATGGTGAACCTACTAGAAAAGCTTTAGCTTTAAAAAAATGGAATTGCTAATAACTAAACAAAAACAATAACAACAACAACAACAAAAACAAAGAAACTATGGGACGCATGAAATCAGACGAACGCTATGATGCCAAAGAAGCATATGATAAAAAATTATCATCTTCGGCTAGAATGCATTATTTAGAAAATGATATAGCAGATAGAAAAGGACATTCAGGAAGTTACAGCGGTAATCACCCAAGATATTCTTCTCCAACATCTATGATGGGGCAAGGTCAAATGGGGCAAGGACCAATGGGTCAAGCACAAGCTGATTTAGCTTATAACCCTATAGAAGATATTGCAGGACAAGGTACAGAAGGAATAAACGCCGCTATGATGATGAAAGGTAATTCACCTTTTTTAAAGGTGGGGGATAAAGACAAAAAAAAAAGTTAGACAATTAGTTGCTAAACCTGACAAAAATTAATTATAAATATAACAATAAAATGGCAAAATTTATTTCTATCAAAGTTGTCGGAGGCGCGGATGCTTTCGAAGACGGACAACACTTAATTAACACTAGTTCAGTAATTACAATTATTTCTGGTGATGAAGCTGGAGCTAATGAAGGTACTAAAACTACTATTCACACAAATTCTCCTGTGCTTAATACTATAGTACTAACTCACGGCTCAGAAACAACTCCTGGTGTAAGAGATGCTATTAATGCGGCACTTACAGCTGATCCGGGTGGCGTAAAATCAATAGTTGACTTTACTCAAAAGGGTCTGAATGTAACTGAATTTGCGGTTGTATAATGAGTTATTCTAAAGGGCTTGGTGATACAATTGAAAAAATAACAACTGCAACGGGTATTAAAAGTGTTGTAGGTTCAATTTCTAAAAGTTTAAAAAAACCTTGTGGTTGTAATAAAAGAAAAGAAGCTTTAAATAAAAAATTTCCTTATGGCGTTTAAACTAAATACACCTCCTTATAATTGTGACAATACACCTATATATAGCGTAGATTTAGGAGGTGATATTTTAGGTAAAGCTAATAACAATGGAACTATATTAGTTAATAAAAATCTAGATCCTAAAAAAATTGATAAAGTAGTTGATCATGAAATGATACATATAGATCAATTTAAACGAGGTGATTTAGATTACGACGATACTAATGTTTATTGGAAAGGAAAAAAGTATTCAAGAAATAAAATGCAAGAGGGGGCTAAAAACCTTCCTTGGGAAAAAGAAGCTTATAATAAAGCTTAATTATGTGGAAATTACTATTAGGTTTAATAAAAGGCGGTGACAATAAAAAGTCTGCAGCAGGTAATTTGGCATGGGAAATTCGTGAAGCTATTAAGGGTAAAGAATTAGATCCTAATGAAATCATTGAATTACAAACTAAAATAAATGAAATTGAAGCCGGGCATAGAACATTATTTGTTGCAGGCTGGAGGCCTTTTATAGGTTGGATATGCGGAGTTGCACTAGCTTACAACTTTGTTATAAGAGATTTATTTATTTGGATTACAAAAACAACTGATGCCCCTCCGGCATTACAAATGGAGCATTTAATGACGGTGCTATTGGGTATGTTAGGTCTTGGAGGCTTACGTACTTTTGAAAAAATAAAAGATAAAACAAAATAATTTAAAAAATAAAAAATTAACATTAAGATAAAAATATTTTACAATCAATTAAATTTAATCAAATGAAAAAAGTGAAAACAGAAGTAAAGAAAAACAAAGTAACAGAAGAGCAACTTTCTAAAGTTAAAGAACAGCAAACAAAAATGAATAATCTTTTAAGAGATGTTGGGTTTGTTGAAAATCAAAAACACGTATTACTACATGAATACGCTGGCATAAGCCAAGAGATGGAAGAGTATAAAAAAGAACTTGAAAAAGAATACGGTGCAATTAGCATTGACCTAGAAACAGGTGAATACTCTGAAATAGAAAGTTCTGAAGAAGTAAAGCAATAAAATGTCTAGTATTATAAGGAAGATCAGCATTGGTTCTGATTATAAAAATGATGCCATGCACTACTCTGTTGGGCAAGAAGTCTACGGAGGACATAAAATAGCCTATATCATATTTGAAGATACTGATGGTTCTTATAATATTTTTATTAAAAAAAACAATGAGGTATTGCCATGGAAGAAGTTTAACACTAACATGGCTGTATCCGTTGAATATAATTTAGAATATGAATAGTGTATATGATTTTATTGTTGAACCAATAGGAGAAAGATACAACAACACTTTAAAAGTAAATAATAAAGATTTAATATTAAATTCTAATATAGAATCTTTTAAATTTATAAATAAAAAAGCTAAAGTAATTTCTGTACCATTAGCATATAAAACTTTAATAAAAGTAGGTGATGAAATAATAATACATCACAATATTTTTAGAAGATATTATGATATGAAAGGTAAAGAAAAAAATAGTAGCAAATATTTTAAAGATAATTTGTATTTTTGTCAAATAGATCAAATTTATTTGCATAAAAAAAATAGTAAATGGGGAGCTTTTGGAGACAGATGCTTTGTTAAACCTATTTTAAATAAAGACTATTTAAAGCAAGATAAAGAACAAAGCCTTATTGGTATACTAAAGTATGACAATAGCTCTTTAAATGCGCTTGATATTAGCTCTGGTGACCTGGTAGGGTTTACACCAAATGGTGAGTGGGAGTTTATAATAGATAACGAGCGTTTATACTGTATGAAATCAAATGATATTGTTATTAAATATGAATACAAAGGAAACGAAGTTGAATACAACCCTCCATGGGCAAAATGATGCTTTAGGTATGCATAAGAATACAGTTAAATCTAGATACTTATGAATACAAAAGAAACAAAGCTAGCAATTATAAAGGCTGGGCAGTTAGCAGTTAAGGAATTAATTAAAGTAGCTAAAGAAGCAATTGTAGATTCAGGTGATGATATATCTGCAGACAGGCTTAAAAACGCTGCTGCAACTAAAAAACTAGCGATATTTGATGCATTTGAAATATTAAGTCGAATAGAGCAAGAAGAAAAAATGTTAGAAGATAATACAAAGCAAGCTAATAAGTTTGGCGGCTTTGCTGAAAGCAGATCTAAGTAATGTATCAACAAACACTATATTCAGTTGTAGATGATCACATACGGCCTAATACTTTAAAAAGACTAAACAGATTAAAAAGTTTTAAGTACGGTTATAATAAAGAATATGATTTAGTAGTTATAAGTAAAAATGGCACAGTAGGTGCGATATATGATATACAAGGCTTTAGAGTTGGATTACCAATAATAAACAAAGCTTATAAAAGAAGTAATGTAAAAGCCGAACAATATTGGGAAAAATTTGAATATCCTAAAGCACTTAGTAAAATTAAAAGTGTTTTTGATTGGAATAATTATCCTGATAATTTTAAAGAACAATGGTATAACTATATAGAGAATGAATTTAAAGCTAGAGAAGAAGGGTTTTCGTTCTATAATAATGGTACCCCTACTTACATTACTGGTTCTCACTACATGTACTTGCAGTGGACTAAGATTGATGTTGGGGCCGCAGAGTTCAGGGAATCTAACAGATTATTCTACATATTTTGGGAAGCCTGTAAGGCCGACAGTAGATGTTACGGTATATGCTACCTCAAGAATAGACGGTCTGGGTTTAGCTTCATGGCATCATCAGAGGCTGTTAGCCAGGCAACGATATCAAGCGATGCTAGATTTGGAATTTTATCGAAAACGGGTGCTGATGCAAAAAAAATGTTTACCGACAAGGTCGTACCCATATCCACGAACTATCCGTTCTTCTTCAAACCGGTACAGGACGGGATGGACAGGCCGAAGACAGAGCTTGCGTACAGGGTCCCGGCGTCGAAATTAACTAGACGGAAAATAGAATTAAACGAGCAACTAAAAGATATTGAAGGACTAGATACTACTATTGACTGGAAAAACACTGGAGATAACAGTTATGACGGTGAAAAACTAAAGTTGTTAGTACATGACGAATCTGGTAAATGGGAAAGACCTGATAATATATTAAACAACTGGAGGGTAACTAAAACAACACTAAGATTAGGTAGCAGAATAGTTGGTAAATGTATGATGGGATCAACATCAAATGCATTAGACAAAGGAGGAGAAAACTTTAAAAGATTATATGAAAATTCAAACGTTGCTAAAAGAAACCGGAACGGACAGACTAGTTCAGGATTATATTCTTTGTTCATACCTATGGAATGGAATTACGAAGGATTCATTGATAAATATGGAGTACCTATATTCGATACACCGAAAAAACCTGTAGAAAGTATAGATAAAAGTGAAGTAGATATAGGTGTAATTGATTATTGGCAAAACGAAGTTGAAGGTTTAAAAACAGATCAAGACGCTTTAAATGAATATTACAGGCAATTTCCAAGAACTATACAGCATGCTTTTAGAGATGAAACTAAACAATCTTTATTTAATCTAACTAAGATTTACGAACAAATAGATTATAATGAAGAAATTACCCGTTCAAGCTTAATAACTCAAGGTAATTTTCAATGGATGGGTGGAGTACGAGACACTACAGTAATGTTTGTTCCAAACAATAAAGGAAGATTTTTTATTTCCTGGGTGCCTGATAATAAAATGCAGAATAAAATAATTTTAAAAAATGGGGCTAAATATCCAGGCAATGAACATTGTGGAGCATTTGGATGTGATAGTTACGATATATCTGGTACAGTTGATGGTAGAGGATCTAAAGGGTCTTTGCATGGATTAACTAAGTTTTCAATGGAAGACGTACCACCTAATATGTTTTTTTTGGAATATGTTGCAAGACCTGATAATGCAGAAACATTTTTTGAAGATGTATTAATGGCTTTAGTGTTTTACGGAATGCCTATACTTGCAGAAAATAACAAACCAAGATTATTATATTATTTAAAAAGAAGAGGCTATAGAGGTTATTCAATAAACAGACCTGATAAAACCTATAATAAATTATCTATTACTGAAAGAGAGATTGGTGGTGTACCAAATTCAAGTGAAGATATGAAACAAGCACATGCTGCCGCTATCGAAAGTTATATAGATTCATACGTTGGATTTAATAATGATGCTTACGGGGACATGTATTTTATACGAACCCTTAATGATTGGTCAAAGTTTAATTTAAATAATAGAACAAAATATGATGCTTCAATTAGTTCAGGATTAGCAATAATGGCTTGTAATAAAAATAAATATGCTCCTTCAGCTAAAAGAGTTTTTAAACCTATGAGCTTAGGAATAAGAAAATATAACAATGATGGTTCAACATCTAAAATAATTTAAATAAATGGTTTACACAAATTATAACAGTTCATTCCCAGACCAGGTAGTACCTGATTCAGAAAAGAATAGTTATGAGTATGGGTTACAAGTAGCCCAAGCTATAGAGAACGAATGGTTTAGACAAGACATAGGTGGTGATAGATATTTACAAAATTTTCAAAATTATCACAGCCTAAGATTATATGCTAGAGGTGAACAACCTGTTTCAAAATATAAAGATGAATTGTCTATTAATGGTGATTTGTCTTATTTAAATTTAGATTGGAAAATAGTACCAGTTATTCCAAAGTTTGTAGATATTGTAGTAAATGGTATGATAGAAAAAGGCTATAAAATAAAATCTTTTGCCACCGATCCATTTGCATTAAAAGAAAGAACTAGGTATGCGGCTAGCATAATGGAAGACATGTATTCACAAAACTTTGTTGAAAATATTAAACAAACAACAGGAGCAGATCTTTATAATACTTCTAATCCGGAGAGTCTTCCAAAAAGCAAAGAAGAATTAGAATTAGTAATGCAGCTAAATTATAAACAAGCTGTTGAGATTGCAGAAGAAGAACTTATAGAAAATGTGTTTAACGCTAATAAATATAAAGAAGACCAAAAAAGAATAGCTTATGACTTGGCGGTATTAGGTATTGGAGCATCTAAAACAAGCTTTAACTTATCGGAAGGTGTTACAGTTGATTACGTAGATCCTGCAGCAATAGTTTATTCTTATACAGAAGATCCCAACTTTGAAGATATATATTATGTAGGAGAAGTTAAAAATTTAAGTTTAGCTGAAGTTAAAAGACAATTTCCTGCATTAACCAATAGCGAGTTGGAAGAAATACAAAAATATAGAGGGCCTTCTCAATATAGTAATTATGTTAGAAATTATGGTGGACAAGATGATAATAATTTAATTTCTGTATTGTTTTTTGAATATAAAACATATACTAATCAAGTTTTTAAAATTAAAAGAACTGACCAAGGGCTTGAAAAAACAATTGAAAAAGATGATTCATTTGATCCTCCTGAAAATGATAATTTTGAAAGAGTATCTAGAAGCATAGAGGTTTTATATAGTGGGGCCAAGGCATTAGGAATGAATAAAATTTTAGAATGGAAGTTTGCTGAAAATATGACTAGGCCCTACTCTGACACTACTAAAGTTAATATGAGTTATTCTATTTCTGCGCCTAGAATGTATAAAGGCAAAGTAGATTCTTTAGTTAATAGGATAACCAGCTTTGCTGATATGATTCAATTAACTCATTTAAAATTGCAACAAGTACTGTCGCGTGTAGTTCCTGATGGAGTGTATTTAGATATGGACGGATTAGCGGAAGTTGATTTAGGCAATGGTACTAATTACAATCCGGCGGAAGCACTAAATATGTACTTTCAAACAGGTAGTATTGTAGGTAGATCATTAACACAAGATGGTGAATTAAATAGAGGTAAAGTTCCTATACAAGAGTTGCAATCTTCCAGTGGTCTTGCAAAAATACAGGCTTTAATACAAACTTATCAGTATTACTTACAAATGATAAGAGATACAACTGGTTTAAACGAAGCTAGAGATGCTAGTACGCCTGACAAAAATGCCTTAGTTGGTTTACAAAAACTAGCTGCCGCTAATTCAAATACAGCTACAAGACATATATTAAAATCTTTAATGTACATTACTATTAAAACTGCAGAAAACATAAGTTTAAGAGTAAATGATGCATTACAATTCCCGTTAACCCGTGAATCTTTATTAAGCAGCATAAATACATTTAATGTAGCAACATTAGAAGAGATAGAAAATATATGCTTGCATGATTTTGGAATATTTTTAGAGCTTGAGCCAGACGAAGAAGAAAAAGCACAATTAGAACAAAATATTCAAGTTTCATTACAGCAAGGCAATATTGATTTAGAAGACGCTATTGATATAAGACAAGTTAATAACCTTAAATTAGCCAATCAACTTTTAAAAGTAAAAAGAACTCAAAAGCAAAAAAGAGATCAAGAAATACAGCAAGCTAATATAGCTGCTCAAGGAGAAGCAAACGCTAAAGCTTCTGAAGCTGCTGCGCTTGCAGAAGTTCAAAAAGGTCAAGCGTTAGCCGAAACAAAAATGCAATTAGAAAAAGCTAAATCAGATTACGAAATACAAAGAATGGAGCAGGAAGCTTTAATTAAAAAGCAATTAATGGCAGAGGAGTTTAATTACCAAATGCAATTAGCTCAAATTCAAGCTCAAGCAACAACTAAAAAAGAACAAGAAATAGAGGATCGAAAAGATCAAAGAGTTAAGATACAAGGCACTCAACAATCAGAGCTTATAGATCAACGCCAAAACGATTTATTGCCCAAAAATTTTGAATCATCAGGAAATGATAATTTAAGTGGATTTGGTTTAGAACAATTTGGGCCGTCGTAATTTTTATTAATTAATTTTATTATATCATGTCAACAGAAGTAAAACAAGAGGGGGAGTTTAAAATAAAAAAACGCACCCCAAAAAAGCTAGTTAATCAAAACGAAAAAATAGCAAAATTAGATTTAACTAAACCAGGTAACGAGCAAGGGGTTGTTATACCTTCAGTACAAAAAGTTGTTATACCTAAAGAAGAATTTAAAAAACAAGAAAATGCCATTCAAGAACCAAGCGCAGAGGAAAGCGTGCTACGCACAGAACAACCCGAAGTGGGATTGCAAGAAGTGGGACAAGTACAGGAAGAGCCCGTCGTTGCCAGTGAGAATGTTGCAGAAGAAGTAGATTCACCACTACAACAAATAGATGAAAACGTACAAGTAGAACAAAATTTAAGTGTTCAACCAGAACCATCTATTGTTAATACAAAACCAGAGGTTCAAGAATTACCGGAAGGCGTAGATAAACTTATAAAGTTTATGCAAGAAACTGGTGGGGATGTAAATGATTATGCTAGATTAAATGCTGATTATTCTGATGTAGACAATTCTACATTAATTAAAGAGTATTATAAAAAAACAAAACCTCATTTAGATTCGGAGGATTTAAATCTTTTATTAGAAGATTTTGATTATGATGAAGAATTAGAAGAGGACAGAGATATACGCAAAAAGAAACTTGCGTTTAAAGAAGAAGTTGCAAAAGCCAAAAACTTTTTAGAGGACACTAAGAGTAAATATTACGAGGAAATCAAGTTGAGACCCGGAGTTACTCAAGAACAACAAAAAGCTACTGACTTTTTCAACCGATACCAAGAAGACGAGCAAGCTAATGAGCTAGTCAGAGAGAACTTTATTCAAAGTACTAATAATTATTTTTCTAATGATTTCAAAGGTTTTGATTTTAAATTAGGAGATAAAAGTTTTAAGTATGGCGTTAAAGATCCTTCTGTAGTTGCTGACAAGCAGAAAGATTTATCCGAATTTGTAGGGACGTTCCTAAACAAACAAGGTAATATTAAAGATCCTGCTGGTTATCATAAAGCTATTTATGCCGCTAGAAATGCTGATACTATGGCAAGTCACTTTTACGAACAAGGTAAAGCTGATGCTATTAAAGAGCAATTTGCTAAGTCTAAAAACATTACAACAGAACCTAGGCAGACTGCCACTGGAGATGTTTTTGTTAATGGACTAAAAGTAAAAGCGCTTTCTGGAGTAGACTCTTCAAAACTTAAAATTAAAAATAGAAACTTTAACAATTAAAAATTAACTAATTATGGCAAATGTCGCCCCAGCTTTTGGGTCAATTACACCGAGTCAACAACAACAGGCTCTTTCAACAAATTATTTACAATTCACTGACGCTGCAGGAGATAACTTCTCCTCATTCGCGCAACAATATCTTCCTGAGATATATGAGCAAGAAGTAGAGCGTTATGGGAATAGAACACTTTCTGGATTCCTTCGTATGGTAGGAGCAGAAATGCCTATGACTTCCGATCAAGTTATTTGGTCAGAACAAAATAGATTACACGTTGCATATAGCAGTGTTACTAAAACAGCTGCTAACGACAACATTATAACTTTTGCTCTTGTAGCTACAGCAGGAACTACTTATGTAGATAATGTAATTTCAGTACAAGACACTATTGTTATTATGAATCCAGCAAATGGACAAGAAGTAAAAGCTTTAGTCACAGCCAGTGCAGGTTCTAATGCCGGAGGCGATGCTTTGGGAACAATTACTGTTGCCCCTTACATTGGTGCTAGTATTGCAACTACTTTAGGTTCTGCTGGAGCAGATCTTGCAGGTCTTAAGATTTTTGTTTATGGTTCTGAATACAGAAAAGGAACAAATGATAACACTATTACAAGTATTACTCCTTCGTTTACTCAATTTAGTAACTCTCCTATTATTATTAAGGATAGATATGAAATTAACGGGTCTGACATGTCTCAGATTGGGTGGATTGAAGTAGCTACAGAAGATGGAACTTCAGGTTACCTATGGTATCTTAAAGCTGAATCTGAAACTCGTTTACGTTTTGAAGACTATCTTGAAATGTCAATGGTTGAAGGTGAGCTTGCTGCCGCTGGTTCTGCAGTTGCTGGTCTTGCTCCTACTTATAATGGAACTGAAGGTCTTTTTGCTGCTGTAAATAACAGAGGGAATGTATTAAACAACTTTAGTGCCGCTGCTGGTCTTGGAGAATTTGATAGTATTCTTAAAAATCTTGATACTCAAGGAGCTATAGAAGAAAACATGCTTTTCTTAAATAGAAAAACCTCTTTAGATTTTGATGATATGCTAGCTGCTATTTCAGCCGGAGCACAAGGTGGAACTGCTTATGGATTGTTTGAAAATTCTGAAGAAATGGCTTTGAATCTTGGTTTCTCAGGATTTAGAAGAGGTTCTTATGACTTCTACAAAACTGACTGGAAATATCTTAATGATGCATCTACCCGTGGAGGTGTTGCTGTTTCAGGTATTGATGGAGTTCTTATTCCTGCAGGTACTTCTACTGTTTATGATCAAATTTTAGGATCTAATATTCGTAGACCATTCCTACACGTGCGTTACAGAGCTTCTGAAACAGAAGATAGAAGAATGAAATCTTGGATTACAGGTTCAGCCGGTGGTGCTTACACTACAGGAATTGACTCTATGGTAGTTCACTTCTTATCTGAAAGATGTTTGTGTGTACAAGGTGCTAACAATTTTGTATTGTTTACTGCATCAGTATAGTATTTGGTGGGATTACCCTCGTTGAATTGACGGGGGTAAATCTTACCTTTTTTTAATTATTTAATTTTATTATATCATGGCTAAAAAAGCTAACACCGCAGTAAAAGATGTTGAGGTTGCACCTCAAGTAGTTGAAAAACCAATTATTAAAACACCTACACAACCTAAAAAACCTAGTTGGGAAATTAAAGACAGAACTTATACGTTATCAGGACATCACTCTCCAATAACTTATACAATTCCTGCAAGGCATAGTGCTAAATACCCTTTACTTTGGTTTGACGAAGAGTCAGGCGAACAAAAAGAATTAAGATATGCAACTAATCAAAACTCCGTATTTGTACAAGAACAAAAAGGAGAAGCTACATTAGGGCATATTATTTTTCATGATGGTACATTAAGCGTTGGTAAACAAAATCAAAATTTACAAAAATTGCTTTCCTTATATCATCCTGCTAAAAATATAAAATATAAAGAATTTGATCCTGTTGAAATAGCTCATGATCAGCTAGACGATTTAGAAATAATAATCGGAGCTTTAAACATGGCTAGAGAAATGGATATTGATATAGCAGAAGCTGTATTAAGAGTTGAGATTGGATCTAAGGTATCTGGCATGAGCTCTAAGGAAATAAGAAGAGACTTGATACTGTTTGCACAGCGTAATGCAGAACTGTTCATAGAACTTGCTAATGACGATAACGTGCAACTTAGAAATATTGCTATAAATGCTACTGAAGCAGGTATTATATCTTTATCCCAAGATCAAAGAACATTTAATTGGGCTTCTAATAATAGAAAGTTAATTAACGTTCCTTTTGATGAGAATCCATATTCAGCTATGGCAGCATACTTTAAAACAGATGAAGGTGTAGAAATTTATAAGTCTATAGAGAAAAAACTTTTATAATGTGTAATATTATAGTAGTTAGGCTATGTTAAATATAGCCTAACTATTATAATTAATAATAAACAACCAATGGCAATAAATGTAAATACTGTATATCAAACAGTTTTGTTGATATTAAATAAAGAACAAAGGGGATATATGACACCTGATGAATTTAATTCGGTGGCTACCCAAGTTCAACTTGAAATATTTGAAAAATATTTTGAAGATTTAAATCAACAAATACGTGTGCCACAAACAGATTTTAATTATTCTGATAGAGTAGAAAATATAGATGAAAAAATAGCTATATTTAAAACATTTGGTAATGCAATTTTCCAAACAAACGCTACTACAACTAATAAATATTTTACACTCCCAAACCAAAATGCTTATGGAAGCAGTGTAAGTTTTTATAGATTAGGGACAGTAACTTATAATAATGAAGTTGAACTCCAAAGACTTCAAAGAAACGATTTTTATACTTCTGAAAAATCTAAACTAACAAAAGCAACAAAAACTTTTCCAACTTATTTGTTTGAGCAAGGTACAGACCCTGAAAACGGAGGAGCTAGAGTGCCTGTGTTATTTGTTAGGCCCACTAGCATAATAGATAATATTCAAGTAGACTATATTAGAAAACCTTTGGATCCAGCATGGACATTTACCGTTGGTACGTTAGGCCAATATCAATTTAATTTAATTGAACAAAGTGCAGCAGTACCCACAGGGCATGTAGATTTTGAATTACATACATCGGAACAAACTGAGGTTATATTAAGAATTTTAATGTATGCCGGAATAATAATAAAAGATACCCAAATAATACAAGCCGCTGCACAGCAAGTGCAAATGGATGAAATGAATAAAAAAAGCTAATAAATTATGGCCAAACCTGATGGTGGTTTAATACAAGAAACCAATAGACAATATTATGAAGGCGCACAAAGTTTTGTTGCAGATGGAACAAGTAGTATTTTTACAGCTAACTTTAATACAGATTTAGTTTTCGGTAGCTTTGATCCTATAGAGGTTAATTATGGGTTAAATAATTTTAAAATATTTACTAGCCCCACAGGTTTAGCTGGTACATTTACTGAATATCTTCAAGCTTATACTGTTGTTAATAATGTTATAACCTTTACTGCTTCGCCCGCACAATTTACTGTTATTGTTATACAATTAAAAGTTTTAACCGGGGGTAACTACGGCAATCAAGACGCTTATGGTAGCGTTGTAGAGAGTAATTACGGAGGTTATCAATATGTAAGTGTTTCTGAATTGGTTACAAACTTTTTAGTTGGTTATGTAGGCGCAGGTAAAATAATAGCAAACGTAAAAAGAACGGATATTATATTTCATGTTAAACGTGCTTTGCAAGAATTTAGTTATGATACACTAAGAAGTATTAAATCTCAAGAAGCAACTATACCTCCAAATTTATCTATTCCAATACCTCAGGATTACGTAAATTACGTTAAAATGTCTTGGGTCGATAACCTTGGTGTTAAGCATATTATATATCCAACAACATTAACATCAAATCCAGAAAGTTTATTGCCTCAAGATTGGCAGGGTATACCCATTCAGGATAATTTTGATGAAGACTTAGATGCTACTTCAATAACAGAATCAAGATGGGCAAATGCTAATGACAATTTAGTAGTAGGTAATCTTGATAATACATCAATAAATAATGGTTTATATCCAGATGGAGCAGCCGGGTTTGAAGAAGGATATTTAGGTCAGCGCTATGGTTTAAACCCAGAAACTTCTCAAATTAATGGTTGGTTTACTATAAACGACAGGGAAGGAAAATTATCTTTTTCTAGCAATTTAAGAAATAAACTTATTATTTTGGAATATATATCTGACGGTCTAGCATATGATCAAGATATGAAAGTTCCTAAAATGGCAGAAGACGCAATATATTCATATGTAAATCATGCGGTCTTATCTACAAAAGCGAATACTCCCGAATACTTAGTTAATAGATACAAAAGAGAAAAAAGTGCAAAACTCAGAAATGCAAAAATTAGATTGTCTAATATTAAATTAGATGAAATAGTGCAAGTAATGAGAAATAAATCTAAATGGATTAAATCATAAATTAAATGGCTGAAGTTAAAAATGCTTTTATTAAATCCAAAATGAATCAAGATTTAGATGGTAGATTATTACCGTCTGGAGAATATAGAGAAGGAGTTAATATACAAGTTAGTACATCAGAGGGACCCGATGTGGGTGCTTTAGAAAATGTTAGAGGAAATGAATTGGTTGCTAATTTTAGAAGTTTAACTAATAATCTTAATATAGATGTTATTGGACAATATACCGACGTAACTAATAATACAATATATGTCTTTTTAACAGACTATACTGATCCTAGTAAGCAAACTCAAGTTTATAATCCAATAAAAAATAACTTTATATTTTCTTACAACATTTCTACTGGAGATGCTGTTCAATTAGTGGGTACAACTGCAACCAATTCTAGTGCGTGGTTAAATTTTTCAAAAACAAATCCTATATATGCTATTAACGTTTTAGAAAATTTACTTTTTTGGACTGATAATAGAAATCAACCAAGAAAATTAAATATATCACAAGCATCTTTTACCGCTAGTTTAGCACCGGTGGCTGGGTTAAACGTTCTTCAATCTAATTATTATACTACAGAAGATCAAATATCAGTAGCTAAGCTATATCCTTATGAGGTTATAAACTTATACAGACTAAACATTGGAAAAGGTGAATCTAATAATGTATACACTGGAACAGTTATAAATATTCTTAATTCAACTTTAAGTGGAGAAATAAAAGTAGACGCAGTTGTTTCTAGTGTAAGTATAACTTCTTCCCCAACAGTGGTGTCTGTTGCAGAAGCCACGGGAAACCCGTTGGTTACAGCAGTAACTATTTCTACAGATCAAACATGGGGAACTATTGCCAGCGGTAGCGAGTTAATTACTTTTACCCCTGAGGATGATGATAAAACATATTCCACAACAATGCTAGACGTTGTTAGCAAATATTTGCCTAATGGAGGCTTAACCACTGCAAACGGGAGCGGTACAAATACAACTACAATAACTATAAACGAGCCAATCGAAGAAGGTGAATACAACGTAGGAGCTATATTATCAAGTAGTTTAATAGGTAACTCTCCGGCAATTGTAACAATAGGGTCTCTTTCAGGAGGGGTTAGATCATTGGTTTTAAATAAACCTGTTTCTTGGGTTAATGATCAAGTTATTACATTTAATGCTAATTCAAATTATAATGCAAATTACCCTGGAGATCCTGATTATTTAAAGTCTAAATTTGTTAGATTTAGTTACAGATATAAATTTGATGATGGAGAATATTCCCCTTATGCACCTTTTACTCAAGCCGCTTTTATACCTGAACAAGATGGTTATTTTTTAGAAGGAGATGAAGACGACACTTTTAGAAGTACTGTGGTTAATTTTATGCAAAATAAAATAAATCAAGTTATTTTGAATATTCCTTTACCGTCTACAAATATTGTTGATGATTATAAGATACAAGAAATAGATATAATTTATAAAGAGTCAGATGGGTTAGCTGTAACTGTATTAGATACAATTTTAAGATCTCAATTACCATCAAATGCAAACTTTATAGATTATGATTATCAATCTAGAAAACCATTTAAAACTTTACCTGAGTCGGGTTTAATAAGAGTATATGATAAAACCCCAGTTAAAGCTTTTAGCCAAGAAATATCTGGAAACAGAGTTATATACGGTAATTTTCAAGACAAACATACTCCCCCTAATCAATTAGATTATAATATAGGAGCTTTCACAAAAAGCGATTTTAGTTTAGGCTCAACAGAACCCGAAAACCCAACAACAAAAACGACTAGCATTGCTGAATACCCAATGCACACTTTAAAACAAAATAGGAATTACCAAGTGGGAGTTGTATTATCAGATAAATTTGGTAGATCATCGGCTGTTATATTATCTTCAGTTAATCAAGGCGATGTTTTAGATGCTGGAGGTAATGGATCATTTGGGGGTGCAACTTATTTTCATCCATATAAAGATGCTTTAGATATAAACTCAGAACTTGAAAAAATTAGTATTTGGGCTGGAGATGCATTAAAGGTTCAATTTAATGCACGTGTTCCTTCTACTGTTAATCAAAATAATTTACCAGGTTATCCTGGTTTATATAATGGTAATGCTGGTCAAGGTCCTGATCCAGATGGCACGGGTGGCTATAACCCATTAGGTTGGTATTCTTATAAAATTGTTGTTAAACAGTTTGAACAGGAATATTATAACGTGTATTTGCCTGGCATATTAAACGGTTATCCAAATGGTACTACTGGAACTATTCCTGATCCAGCAAATACTACTGCTTTTATTACTTTAATAAATGATAATATAAATAAAGTACCTAGAGATTTAAGTGAAGTTGGTCCCGAACAAAAACAATATAGAAGCAGTGTGCAACTTTACGGTAGGGTTACCCCTAATGGTAATGGCGCTGCGTCAGATTTTAATAAGCAATTTTATCCAGGAACACAATCCAATACGGTTAATACTATTGGAGAACAAGATTTTGTTTTAGGTAATGATGTTTCTCCTTTAATTGATTACACTGATATTTATCAAACAATATCAAATCCTTATCTAGGAAGAATAACTCAAACCCCTAATAATTCAATAGGCAGCGCTACATCAGCAACAACTCCTTATAATTTCTTTTTAGGTATATATGAAACAAATCCTATTGAATCTCGTATAAATATATTTTGGGAGACTTCTACTACTGGTCTAGTATCAGATTTAAATTTAGCTATAGACGCATCGGCAACTTTGTCAAACGGCCTCTATGAATTTTCTTATCAGGGTAGAGAAAGTGATGATATTGGAACTTATGTAACAAACCCTTTTGGATTACGAATAACTAATACTATTTTAAATCCACCTGTTTTATCTTCAGGAGTTCCAGAGCTGGATTTAACAAGTGTTATTACTAAAGGTGGAACTACAATTACTAATAAGTTTACTTTAGAATATTTTCCTCAAGGCGCTCCTTTAACAGGATCTTTTCCAAATTCAGACTTTAATGGATCTACTCTTGCTTATGATTCTTATGCTTTAAAAACAACAAGTTATTTTTATTATGGCCCAGAGGATCAAATTGATGCTGGGCAAATGGAATATGAATTTAATTTTAATAACATAAGCGATGAAAACGCAGAAATTAATGTACAAGGTGTTTTAGAAAACGCAGACCCTATTATAACCAATTGTGATCCTTTAATTTTAACAGAAGCTTTAGCTAATACTGAAATTAAAACAATGACTGCTACTAATGGCATGCCTGACGGTGCTGATAATAATACATCTAATTTAACATTTTCGCTAGTAGCGGGGTCAAGTCCTAATTTTGAAATTAATTCTACTACAGGTGTAATAACAGTAAATCAAGATACTTTTGGTATTTTTGATCTTAGTGTTCAAGTTGCTGATGCTGATGGCGCTACAGACATTTGTGATTTATCTCCTAGATTTGGAGAAAAACCTGTTAATTGTGGCTTTGGCCGTGGAGGTTATACTAATGGTAGCGGAGTAGATTTTACAGGATCATTAGGCGTTTATTGGACAAATGATGCAACCAATGCTATTACAAGCACACCCTCATCTTTTAATACAAATCCATTTCTCCCTGGAGATACAACTCTTGACTTATCGCCAACTTTGCCGCCTTTACAAGAAAGAAAAGAATTAACAGTACAAAATACAAATGTATTTCCTATTACCCAAGGCATTTTTAGTAATACAAGTTATAATACATTAAATAACAGCCTGTGTTCTATTAAAGACCAAGCTGACTGCGGGCTTACTAGTGGCACTGGTTTTATAAGAGTAGAGGTTGAGATAACACAATCAGATATTATACCAGACTCAACTTCATCTGGATTCCAATCCAGCGAATCTACTTTCTTTGGTTATCCTATAGAATTACAATATAGAGATAGAAATAATGCTCAATATCCTAATGGTTGGGTAACTGCAATAGATATTGAAGGGAACCCTTGCACATTTGGAGGAACTAATAAAAATGCTTATGCATATTATAGACAATCACGACCAGAAGGAGATGCGCAAGCAGCAGGTTTTATGGCTTCACCATCTGAATCTTTTGATTTTAGTAATTTTATACAAGAAATACGAACTTCAGGAACTCCTGAACCAGAGAACAGTACAACCTTAGAGGGAGTTGTTAGAATGAAATCACTCCAAGCTACCGATACATTAACAACTAAAGCTGTTAAAACCTTTGCTGTAGGCGAAAGTCAATTTTATGAAAATGGTGATTATTTTGGAGATTATAGATTAATAATTAGGTACCCATATGGGGCAACTCAACCAACGGGATATGATGATTATATAATTTTAGGTCCTAATCAATGGCCTGATTCAAATTGGTCTGGAGGAGATGGAGGTAGAGCTAGCGGTACTATTGGGGCCGCTGCTAAATGGGGAGATTTTTATTATCCAGATAATCTTAAAATTATAGGCGGTGGTGGAATACCAAGTTCTTATGAATATATTGTTAGTGATACGGGTTTTAATGAGGCAGAAAAAGCTCTTAAATCGCCCCCGAATGATGTGATAGGCACAAGAGTTTTTGCAAGAGAATGGGATATGAAATATGTTAGTCAATTTTACCTTGATGAATCTTTACAGGTTTTATGGAATAATAACAATGGGATAACAGAAGCTGATCCTTGGTATGGCTATAGAGCTATATCCCAAAACACTATAAATGCAAAGTCAGGAACTTCAAATGCAGCAAGTGGAGTAACCGATTTTAGAAGTCAATATACCGACAATATATATAGACAGTGGACTGCACAATTTGATACTACTGGTAAGAAAAGATTAGGTTTGGCAACAGCAGTACCAGCAACAGTTCCTAACCAATACCTATAAAGTAATTTAAAACAAAAATAAGTAATAATAACAATGTATGGCTGCAATAATAGAAGTAAAATACTTTAACAGCTTTGTGCTTCGAAAAACGGTAGACGCTAGTAATAATCCCGTTTGGAATGGTTCCAACGGTGATAACA
>Ga0307984_1000418_pt1 | contig 18777 bp, 20 predicted proteins | sample EllFjometageno78_FD_203169 | JGI IMG/M metagenome (GOLD analysis project Ga0307984, IMG submission 203169) | Marine microbial communities from Ellis Fjord, Antarctic Ocean - #78 | ecosystem: Environmental > Aquatic > Marine > Unclassified | place: Southern Ocean | collected 2014-10-09
AAAGTCACGCTCGCTAATCTGGTCAGCTCTTCTTAGTTGTTCAAGAGCTATGATTTGTTTATCCATTGCATCGTCAGCTGCGTTCATAGCGGTGGTAGCAATAGCTAAGTTCTGTCCCATGCTACCTCCACGCGCTTGGCTAAACGACTTTAAGAAGCTAGACAAGGCACGTACTGGGCTTTCCCTTCTCTCCATAAGTCTCGATATTTCGCTTTCAAAACGGCTCATGTTTTGTGGAGTAGGATTACTAGCAACAGTGCTAGCTAGCTGTGTAGCGGCCACTTCATCATCTTGCTCAGCAGTAGGAGCCGCAATACCAGTAGCAGGAGCCGCAATACCAGTAGCGGGAGCAGCAACATCAGTAGTAGGGGCAGCTTGTGCTCCTTCTATAGCCCTACGTAAGTTCGGGTTAGCTATAGCCTCGACATCTTTCATAGGATCATACGCAGGCTCTTCTGGAGCTGATGTAATAATTTTTTCTGCTTCAGTAGTTGTAGGAGCGTCATCGGTAGCTGGCTCCATACCTAGGGCACCTCTACCAAACTGTTCTGCGCCTCCTGCCAAATCTCCTACAGTAAGTTGGTTCCCGCGTGTGGGTTGCAAAAAACCGCCTACAAGGTCGAAAGGAGCAGTAAGAAGGTCTTTTGCTCGTGAGCCAAGTGCATAGCTTGTGGGGGCACCTTCTGGAATTGGTGATATAAGAGTATTATACGCATCTGTTAAGCCGCTAAAGAATCCTTCTCCTCCTCTAGATAGTTCCGCAGCTAAATCTGCAAGGCCAGATTTTTTCGCAATCTCGGTAAGCCCAGAGCCTTCCGCAAAGCTTGAAGCAGCTTCACTTATAGCAGGGACGGTAACAGACGGGCCTAAGTCTCGTGTGTTGCGAGCCTGCATAGCTGCACGGTTAAATTGCCTAGCAGCCTCGCTAGTAGCGCCGGGGTTTTTTGGCGGTGCAAGGCTAGCAATGCCTTCCATCAGGGCGTCTCTAACAGGTCTGTCGCCTAGGTTACTACCGGGCACTTGCCTGCCGACTTCAGCCATGCGCTCTACTACACCTTCCTCGGGCATAGCATTTTGTAGGGTTTCTGCAATTCCAGTCCTGCGGCGCTCTGTGGCCTCTTCGTTTGCCCCTGCTGCTCCTTGTGAGACAGGGCCGAGTTCAGACATTCTGTCTTGTAGTACATTCACAGCACCTCTAGCTACCCCGCCGAGGGTTTCGTTTTGCGCACGCGCAACTGGGCTATTTAGCATATCAGCTACAGCGTTTCTAACAGGTCTGTCGCCTAAGTTGCTATCCGGCATCTTTCGGCCTACTTCAGCCATGCGCTCTACTACACCTTCCTCGGGCATAGCATTTTGTAGGGTAGCTTGGCTATCTAGCATTTCACCTATTCCAGCTCTTTGTTCTGGAGTTAAGTTTGATTTGTACTCTGCATCTGCGCCTATTGAATCTAAATATGCTTCGATCTCTCCCCCGGTTGCATACCCAACGATGCCACCGCTAGCCATGCCGTTAGTGCGTGGTTCTACCATCCCGTTGGTGCTGTCTAGGTACTGCATGACGTAGGGTAGTTGAGTACCCATTTGGTTTTTTAAGTCATCTATCCTCGCCTTCACGGCAGCTTTAGCTCTTGGGTCTTTAGCAGCAGCTAGAGAGGCTGTCGCTTGGCTATATAGCGCAGCCAACCTTTTAATGTCTTCGGAGTCCGCTGCTTTGGTAGGGACTGAACCCATAGTAGGTACAGGGGGATTATTAGTGTTTACATCGCCACCCGGGGCGTATCCAACAATACCGCCGTTAGCCATACGGGTCATGTTATTAGCTCTTTGTCCGGCTATACCTGCTAAAGCTTGGTTCATCCGTGCTTTGTTTTGATTTTCTTTTACCGCCATCGACTGCATTTTTTGCGTTATTTCTTGGCGCACGTTGTTTTCTGTTTCTTTTTCGTTCTGACTAATAATAGTATTTGAGTCGGGCGCAGGAGCCATCATCGTATTTAACTGACTCCTAGCCTTAGCGTCCCGTGCTTTTAGTTCGGACGCTAACAAATCAACTATACCCCTAGGTTGTTGAGGAGGGGCCATCATTGCATTTTCGACTTCTTGATTTATATTTACATTTTGCATTGTTCTGCCCCGTTACCCAACTAGGTTAAATCTTTCAAGTAAGTCCAAAATGCTTCCGGCTCCCCCAGCAAAAGACTGAGCGGATGTAGGCTGTGAGTATTGATACGCCTGCGTTGATATAGGTAAGCCTTGTAGCAAAGACTGTTGATACTGTACTTTCTTAAACGGATCGTCCCGCTCTTCAGCAAACTGAGCGTAATCAGCAGCAATACCTTCACTTTCAATACCACGCTGGGCCGCACCGCCCGTTTGTTGTGCATCTAGCACGTCAAAGCCGTATTGGTTAGTGCGTTGTTGCGCAGCCATCTGACGATCTTGTTCGGTGTTAAACTGGTTCTGGGCTGCGGTAAATGCGTCTTGGTAGCCTTGGCCTGTAATACCAGACATACGATCTAGTAAGCCGCGCTGTAGTTCAGCTTCTGCAACACCCTGACGAGACCCACCGTAGGCACCTGCTTTACCATACTGACTTTGTAGATTTTCAGCAGCTATTAGAGCTTGGCGGTTTGCCGCATCGTACTGTGGTTGAAGCGCACCCTGTAGGTAGGGTGTCATGTACTGCTGCATTACGTCACCAGAAGCAGGTGTATAAGCCCCTATTTGACCGTCCACAGCTTGTTGTGCGGTAGGTGCAGCGTATCCCGCGCCTGTAAAAGACTGAGGGTTAAAGCCGCCCATGTTTGAAGGCCCGGTTAGTCCGGCAAGCCCTGTAAAGGCATTTTGTTGTAAATTGGATTCCCCCGCAGTGAGAGGCCCGCCGTAGGTTTGGTAAGGCGTGGAAGCAAGCGCTGCACCTTTACCCAGCATCTCAGATACGTACGGCCCCGCGTAAGGAGAAAGGGAAGACTCAATACCCGTGAAACTAGGATTTGACATAATTTTTACCTACGCTAAGTATTTGTTGGGGTTGATTTGACGCCCCTGATTTGGGTTTCCAGTACGGTCTGTCCGTATCCGGTCCATCATGCTATATAAATTTTTTGCACCTGCATCTGAATTGCCATTGCCTAGGTGACTAACTACGTCCGCAGGAATCACAAATTCACCGTCACTTAAAGCAGCGGGTTGGTTATTGTCAATTGTAGCAGGTATTTGATCTGCCATACCATCTGTAGTACCACCTAGGTAGTATCCGTTTACATCGCCACCTTGGGCAAACGTACCGGGGTAAAGACTGTTTACGATTGCCTGTATTTCTTCTTCCGGTAGCTGAAAGTATTCTTGCGCCACCCCTAACAAACCGGGGTTTTGGTTTATTAATTGTGCGGCTGCCTGAGCCTCCGCCTGTGTGTAGTCCCCATCACTTGGGATGCTACCAAAGGGATTGGCAATGTAGCTATTTACAACAGCTTTTACTTCAGTTTCAGATATACCAAAATGATTTGCGGCCTGCGGGACCAAAGCTGGGTTATTGTCTATTAATTGTGCGGCTGCCTGAGCCTCCGCCTGTGTGTAGTCCCCATCATTTGGGATGCTACCAAAGGGATTAGCATTGTAACTATCTATGATCGCCTGCGCTTCAGCTTCTGGAATACTAAAGTATTCTGCGGCATCCTCTACCGTGCTTGGGGTGTTATTTATTATATTCGCCGCTGCACCAACATCACTTAATGTGTAGTCGTTATCCGCTTCTATGCTGGCAAAGGGATTCGTGGAAGGGGTTACGCCCGTAGATGCAGTGTCAGCAATAGAAGTATCTGCTGTGTAGTCCCCAGCACTTGTATTAAGTGCGTTGGTTAAGTTGTTTGCGCTAGTTATAGCGTCAAAAAGGGTTTGCCCACCCCCAGCTATTTTTAACCCGGCTGCTAGTTGATCAACGTTATACTCGCTGTTACTTAAAGCTAAAAGGTCTTGGTTAGTAAGTGTTTTACCGTAAAAAGGAGTTAAAAACGTATTAAACTTTTGTAACTCGGTAGGGGGAGTTACATCCGCAGATGCTGCTGCTGGTACTGCTGGTACTGCTGGTACTGCTGGCACTGCTGGTACTGCTGGTACTGCTGGTACTGCTGGCCCCCCAGCACTTGCATCATAATACTCTTGAACCGTGTTAAAGTTTATTGGCCTATTAAATTCATCTTTTTCTACGGGCACGTCGTTTATACTTGCCGCTGACATCAATGCTTGTACATCCGCCAGCTGGCTTACATAGTCGTATAATTCATCCGGTGACCCTTGCCCGGACATACCCACTAGAGTGTCGTAGTACAGTCGTTGCGCTGGGCTGAGCGTGTTCGTAGTAACTGTATCTGTAGCGGTGTCTGTAACCGCAGTTGTAGCTGCTTCTGTTCCGCCCGTTGTGTCAACGTCATCAAAGTTTATATACCCTTCTTCGTTGTCCTGTCGATTGCCTGTGCTTGTACCTGTGCTTGTAAGTGCGCTAGTATCCATACCAGCAATTCCCCCGGTACCAGTAGCTAGGGCGGCAGGAGTACCTATCTCTCCGGTGTCAGTGGCTAGAGCGGCAGGAATACCTGTACCTATACCCTGCATAGAGCCTGTCCCGGTAAAAGGCACTGCTCCATAGTCAAAGTAAGACCTGCCCATACTTCCGGGGGTACGAGTAGAGCCGTTAGGATTAACAGCACTGAACGCATTTTCTTTTAGTGTTCTATTAAATTGGTAGTCGGGGATTCCACCTTGATAACCAGCAGGCTGTTGTTCATCGTTGTTTTTTAGCCCGAACAACCCACCCGCTGCGCTAGCAAGCAAAGCCCCGGCGTTATCACCCACAAACTGACTTAACGTGTTACGCACGCCTGTGTTCGTTGGCCCATAAGACGCACCATCAGCCAACACGTAAGAATCATCTGCCCCACTAAATTTTTTCACTCGCTTGCCCTCTATTTCGTCTTCCCTTTCGTCGTCGGTGACGCGAAAAGGTTGCAATAAACTATCTTCAAAATCGTATAAATAATCAATGTCTACAAGCGGTCCCGGTCCTCCAGATACTGTACGAGTGCCGTCCGAAGATGTACCACCAGCAGTACCAGCAGTACCAGCAGTACCAGCAGTACCACCTGTTTTTATCACAGGAGAAGAAGAAGTTTTTATTGGATCGGTTGGAGTATCGTACCCTCCTTTAACTGCGGGCTGTCCACCTATGTCTATTAGTATTTGGTCTAACTCTGCGTCTGACATAGGGCCAGTTTTTATTGTGGAGCTATCAACGCCAGTTTTTATTGTGGAGCTATCAACGCCAGTTTTTATTGTGGAGCTATCAACGCCAGTTTTTATTGTGGAGCTATCGAGACCAACGCCCCCGGCTGGTACTACTGGTCCTGCTCCTGCTGGTACTACTCCTGCTGGTCCTGCTGGTCCTGTAATAATTTCTGTAGCGTCTGGTACTACTGGTCCTGCTCCTGCTGGTGCTGCTCCTGCTGGTACTACTCCTGCTGGTCCTGCTGGTCCTGCTGGTCCTGTAATAATTTCTGTAGCGTCTGGTACTACTGGTCCTGTTCCTGCTGGTCCTGTAATAATTTCTGTAGCGTCTGCTCCTGCTGGTACTACTCCTGCTGGTCCTGCTGGTCCTGCTGGTGTTTCTGTTACTGCGGTATCTCCACCAAGTATTGAAGGTTCTACACCCAACCCAACTAAAGTTTCTTTTTCTTCGTCATTAAATAGCAAACCTGCCGCCGCTACACCGCTAAGTATTTGAGGTAGGTTGTCGTACAAACTAGAAGGAATACTTTTTATTATGTCAGCAATAGTAGCGCCTTGCTGGTGCATCCCTACTACTTGAGCAATTATTGGGCCTATAATAGGTATTGGCAGCGCTACTTTAGTCCCCCGACCTACCCCTGTTTGTCCTGTACCAATTACCGGAACGGGATTCTGCCCTCCACCCAACACTAGAGTGCCACCAATACCCCCGTTAATAATGTCCATTACGTTAGGAATTACGGCTTCAAGTTTTGGAGCTTGCCCTAAAGTTGCACCTTGAAAAACTAAATTACCTAAGTCCGCAGTGCCTTCAATAAGAGCGCCGGGGATTTTTCTTATAAACTCTTGAACAGCCGAAGCCGCCGTTTTAACTGCATCAAGCCCAGAGCCGCCCTCTTCAAGAGACCCCATAGCCGCATTAAGTGCAGCTTCCTTTGCAGCGGGGTCGGTAATGCCAGCCTGTGCTATCTTACCCTTTAGTATTCCTTCCGCCGCCAACCTAGCACTTTCGTTAATAAAGCCAACTTCGTTTCCACCTTGTGACTTAAGGATGCTGTCAAGCATGTCCTCTGTTCTGGCATTCATCTGCTCTTCAGAGAGGCCAAGGAGTTGGGCTTCTTGCTGTGCGGGGGTTAGTTGGGTTTCTAGAATAGAATTTAGGTAATCATTTTGCATTGCGGCAGAAACAGCGCCAGCTACTGGGTCTCTAACTCCCTCATAACCCGCAAGCGGGTCGCCGTATATATCACCCGCAGTTAGGTTTTCAGAAAAAAAGTCTCGTAATTCTTCGCTAGTAGGGCCTTCGTTTGCGGCGATCATTGCGTTATAGGCGTCTTGCCCGCCGAGGTAATCCTTTGGGGCAATGTAGTTACCTTGCTCGTCACGCAGGCCCGAAGTCATCCTCCCCCCGGACGGGTCTGAAACAAAAGGCGAAGAAGACGTTAAATCAGCAATCATACCTGCAACATTAAACGGATCGTATGAAGTCCCGCCGCGCGTACCGGTTACAGTCGTAGACCCAACTCGCCTAAACCCGCCCATACCGTCCGATACGAAAGAAGTGCCTTTTAATCCATTTGCCCTAGTACCCATGTTTACCCTACGGTGTCGGTAGCGTTTCAGGCAATACTGAAACAAAGACTACGGTTAATAAGGTGGACGGCACGGCAGGACGGGGGCTAGCAGCCGCCTGATAATCAATTGTTATGCCTGTATCGTCTGTTGCCCACATAAGTTCTATATACTGTCCTGCTGTTAGGTCCATAGTAAAACTGTACTCAAAGTCGTCTACCCCACCAGACCCAGATACGACGTGCATTCTAGCAGTATTTGCTATGTCTACCCCACTCCTACGCACCCAGAACGACAGTTCCTTAGAGCTAGCACTACCGCTAGTCAACTCTACCGAAAGTTCAAAGTTATAAACCCCAGAGTAGAGGGGAGTAATCCTTGTCTTTGGCGTTCCTGTAATGCTTATGGCCTCGCCTAAATACGTGTTCTCAAACTGTAAAGCGTAAGCGGTGTCTACAACCGAAGCAGTCTGGTCTGTAGTAGAAAAGAACTTAGCGTTAGGGGCTTCTATAAACCGCCCGCCTTGCTCTCCAAATACACTGTTAACCGCGTTTGCTACTAGGTTAAAGAACAAACGTAGTATGTTGTTCAAGTCATCCAGATACTGTTTTACCGGCCCCTCTTTAGGTGTAGGAAGCGCAGGTGCTGGGACTTTTTGTACTAACCGCTCAGCCACTAGCCTCTCCTACCATCAGGGCGCATATCCAAACGGGGTATACCTAGCTTCCAAGCTACACCTAGCTCAGTGGACTCCATCGTAAACGCCATCTGCCTACCCCGAACTCGAACAAACACTTGACCGGTAAACTTCTCAATGGGCACAGTAGCTGAACGAGTTACCGTAGAAGTATTAGTGCCACCTTCTGACAGCGGGTTATTGTACCCAGAGCCTGAGTTCTGCATAGGCAATAAAGTCATAGTAGCGGCAGGTGCGCTTACAGTAGACCCATCAAACGTTACGTCGGGTAACATACGGTTAATAAACATAAACTTATCACCGTCGTCCAAGTCAAACTCAGAAGAAGTTATCGTAGCTGTAATTGCGCTTGCTGTTGCACCTTCTTGGTTGTCGTAGCCTACTTCGTGGTTTACCAAGTTATTACTGTAGGTAGCGGCCATCGGATTCTCTCGAAGGTCCGAGTCTACCCAAGCACTGCGTGATAGCGTCCCATAATACCAAACGTCTTGGAGGTAGTTGTACACCACGTAGCGGTCGTTCTGCGTTACCCCCGCAGAGCAATAGAACCACCAAATCTCATCAAACCGCTCGTTAGTACCTGCAACTACTTGAGCGTACTGGGAAACGTTAAAGTCGTTAAATATATAACTGCGAACGGAACAAGGTAGGGTCTGAACCGTACCGTCGTAGGTGTAGAACTTATCCGTACCCATCCAATATGCTGTTTTACCTGAGTACACCGCTGCGTTAGTACTGGCTATAGTGATGTTGTCACCAAGTAGTTGAGCACCCCAAACTTCTGGAGCACCTAAGTACTGCATACCGTAGACAGCCGTATCAGTCCAAACTAGAATTTCTTGACGTGCTTGTAATGCGGTAACTATTTCACTACCCCGAGAGAGGCGCAAGCTACCTGCTTGGTTAGTAGCGGCAGGCGTCCAGTTAGCTACGTCTTCTTGGTCTGACCAACGGATAAGCATAGGATCAAGGGCAGTAGCCCCCAGATCGTTAGCACCAAAGCAGAACGCAAAGCGGAAAATATCCGACACAAACGCCTTGTTTACTATAGTAGGTACATTAGACGCCCCACCAAGCAAAGACACGTAGGTTGCCCGAGTAGTAACCCCACTGCTTGCATCCCAGTAAAAGGGCGAGCCGCCACGGTGCGTAAAGAATAAGTCTTCACCAAAGTTGGCCTGACTCCAAAGCCTAATAGGGGATAAGGTAACCCCACTATTTCCCCAAGTATTAGACCCCCAAGAACCTGCACTCCAGCCGGTAAAAGGCACAGCGATTTCGTTGCCTGTGTTTATTTGGTAAGCCGCAGTAACAGTACCACCGCCCGTGGCGCTAGACGATGCCGTAGTAGCAAAGGTTATATTGTAGGAGTTATCGTTTACAAAACTGATCTGGAACTCACCATTTAAAGTAAGCCCTCCCACTGCGGAAGCCCCACTAAACGTAACAAAGTCTCCTTGAAGTGCCCCGTGAGCCGTATCAGTAACAAGGACCGTTGCAGAGCCTGAAGTAGTGGTAAACGGGTTAGTCAGAGTCGCCGTGGCACGGATGGGGGTAATGTCACTGTACGCCCCGCCATTCTCTATGTAGTACTTGAGGCTAGTGCCTACAGATACGAGGTTTTGCCTGCTAAGGGTAGACCAGTTAAGCATAGACCGGCATACACCTAAGAACGTATTAGCAGACAAGCGAACCCAGCCGCCAATCTTCTGAGGCATACCCCGTCTGAATCGCACCTTGTCGGTCTCGTACCAACTGCCTTCGGCAGCGTAGCGCGTGTTCTCACGGTCAACACCCGGCTTTAACTGTAATTTTTGTAAGGGCATGGCTTAACCTTATTCTACGTATGCGCCTGTTGCGATCATAGATGCAAGTTCAACAGAGCGGCCTTTAACGGTGCGGCTCCAATCGGAATCTAAAAATTCTTCTGAGGCAGTTTTATAGTCTGCCCGTTCCATCGCATCTAGTGCCATTACGAACTTTCGTAATTTAGTAGCACCGAGGTTAAAGCTGATGTCAATCATAGCATCTTTTCTTACTTCATCAAGGTCGGTAAACCAACGGTACTCCAAGCTTAACTCCTTGATTACCCGCTCGATGTCTTGCTCCAGTAAAAAATTCACTTCTTTATCCGAGAGGCCCAGCCCACCGTTTACATCCACGTTCCTGCCAATTCCTATTGTCCAGTGTCCTGCCGAGCATTTGTATATTAAGTGGCGGCCATTAGTAACAACCTCGCCTTCATGTCGTTTAAGCATTTCGATCAAGTTCTGCATTTACTGCTCCCTACTAACGCCCTTAGTTTTCTCAAAGGTACGCATAGCACCTAGACCTAGCATGCCCATTAATACGGGCATCATCTCAGAAAGCGCGATCATAGGGACCAATACACCGCTGTCTGTTAGCTCTAAAGCCATGTTTACAAAGGGTATAATGAGGAAGTTACCTGCCATGCCGAGCGCACAAATCCAACCTATAGCGGGTCGCCAACCTGCCACAAACATGTTGTGGTGAGCAGCTTCTATCTTATTGACCTCGATCTGGGCCATGACCTGTTCTTGGCTGTGCTTTTCCGCCATCGTAGCGATCTCGTGCGACAGTTTTTCCCGCAGGTCTTTATCAGGGATTACTTTATCCAAGATAGCCGAGACAGGGCCAATTAAGGCACTAAGGGTAGCCAGCACTTAGAGAGCTACCAGAACTATGGCTGCAACTACTAAGATAACTATAACGCCGCCAATGTGGTGATGTTTGGATGTCTGTACTAATCGCCATACAGGCCCGCCAATTTTTGCTAATAAGTCTTTTATCATTTTGAATTCCTCAGTTAACCGCAAGAACAAAAACTAGTCCTGCTAACCCAATCATTAATATGACTAACCCAGCAATAAGTTTTACAACAAGGTAGAAGTCTGCATCTTTTCTGTCCTGAATTATCTTCCGTCGATTTGCTTGCACTATACTAAAGTCCCTGTCTTTCTGTATTTTAGCGGCGTTTTTTTGAACCTTTTGCCAAGTTCCTGACTTGCCTTGGCGTGAGTACTCTTTGCCAATGGTCTTCATCATCTCAGCGATGCGGTCTTCCTGATTCTGGATTTGAATAGCTTCTTCTAAAGGACTGCCGATATAAGCGTTCTTATCTTGCTTCTTGACCTCGGCAATTTTGTTCTCTACCGCTTCCTTCTGGGCAAAAAATCCCGATATTTCAGCACCCATCTGCTCAACTTGCTTTTTCTTCTTCAGGGATGCCTGCACTAAGTTAAAAGCGGTATCGAGTCCTTTTATGAGTAGAGCGATCTCGGCTATCATTACAGCTCATTGTTTGCCAAAAGTTTAAAGTACGATCCCGTAATAAGGGCACCTAAAAATAGATAGGTGAAAGTTTGGACAATTGCTCGGCCTGCTGTTCGTTTAGCCATGCGCCATGCGTCCAACAATTCTCGCACTTCACGCAGGTCATGGATAGCATCTGCATCGTGCAGACCAATATTTCGCAGAGCATTCTTAGCTGCTGCCTCGGCTGCTTTTTCAATCATCTTTTCTATCTGATCTTCAGTCACAATGCTACTCCATTACTACGAATTGGAGCTAGTTTACGGCGCAGTAGGCCAATCTTCTGTTGTAAGAATTGGAAAGTCAGCGTGAGCTGTAATATCCCGAAGCGCCTGTCTATAAGTTGTCATATCCGAAGACATCGTGACGTCCGACATGCCTTGCCAGTCTGTACCAGCGAGTAGGCCATCACGCTCAGTGCGTACATCTGTAGCTTTATCAGCATCTAGTCGCTTTTGGTAGGCTGTCTCATGCTCTGCTTTTGTAGTCTTTACGCCGTCTTTGTCTGTAGTGTCGGCAAACATATCTATTTCAATGTAAGCCTCTACCCAGTTGCCGCTTGCGTCCTGTACAGCGCCATTGCGGTTTACTTGCTTGTAGGTTGCGCTTGGCTCAGGCTTGGGCGCTGAGAGTACAGGATCAATTTTTAAGTCAGCGCAGACATCTGCGTCCCAAACACGCGGGAAAGACACGTTGGGGTTAAGTTTTCGGATTTCGCCTTGATTTTTGAGCGTCCCGTCTGATTGAAGTCTATATTCCATCGTTATGTTTCCTTATGCGATTGCTAAGAAGATGTATTTGCCGCCACTGGCGTTAAGCGCAGCAGGGGCAGATGAGGTAACTGTAAACCCTGCTGATAATGGGTCTATGTAGTCTGTGTTGGTTACGCTGGCTCCAGTAGTGTTTATAATAAGATACGGGGAGTTACCGGCTACTATTCCTCTTGCCGAATCCCACATGTACCAGTCACCCGCAGCGTCTGTGCGCTTAATTAAGATGAACCTAGCCGCTGCTGCAAATCCACAATCAATATTTAAGGTTGCTGCTGTGCCTGTGTAGTTACCTACTTTGCTTATCCCTGCTAATGTGGCGAATAGGTAAGCAACACAATCTTGACCACTAACATTAGTGTTACTACTCCCGCCAAAACCTACTCCACCAACATCTATAGTTGTAGCTGTAGGGTTTACAAAACTAGTCCAGTCGTTAGCGTCCGTATAATCTAAATTTAAATAAACAATTCTTGAGTTAGCTTTCAAATAAGTTTGATAAACACCCCAATTGTTATTATTACCACCGGCATCCCTGTTTTTAACAATAAAAAATTCTGGAGCGGTTGTTAAATTATGGTTTATTAATCTCGCTCCTGCTACACCATTCCCGGTATAACAAACCACATCCATAAAACCGGAGGCGCGTTTGAAAAAGCTGGCTGCATATCTTCTGCTGGAATTGTAATAATTGTTAATAACATCCAAAGAGTCAGCGCCAACTATTACGCCATCCATGCTTGCAAAACTTGTTACAACGTTAGTATTGGTTTGTTCTGCGTTGCGGTAAGGAGGAAGCAGATATTTAGTTGCACCTCTCAACCTGTCAACAAAGGGTTTACTGCTGCCGGTAGTCTCAGCAAATGGAATCATTAAATCAACAGCAAAGCCAACGCCTGATATTGTTGCTGCTGCACTTGTTCCAACTCTATTGGCTAAATTGTTATAAACCTCAGTCCCACTTTCAGGCACTTTCATCGGTCGGCGGATTGCCATGTAGATAAAATCTCCGCTCATATTTGTTATCTTAAAACCTGTAGCCGTTAATGTAACCCCATCAAAAGTGGAAGTCTCTGCGCCACTGGAATTAGGAATTAATGCAGCATCATTTGAGCCTGTTGGTATTCCGCGCATAATGTCGTACAATTGCCAATCTTCAACTGCGCTTGTTTTTTTGATTAATAACCACTGCGGTTCAAATCCTACTGTAACTGAAGCGGTACCACTGTAACTCCCACACTTAATAATGTTCTCGCTGCCATCGGCTCCAAAGCCGCCTGCGTCTGAGGCGAAGAGGTAGGCTACATAGGTAACACCGTTTGAGTTAATATCTGAGCTAATACTAAAGACTGAATCAGTTGGCGTAGTGTCGTTCCATACATTATAAGTTGCTTCGGCAGCAGTGGTTTGAAGTTGAACATATTTTGTTGCGCCTAATGATGTATGGTAAGTCCTCCATCCAGAAACATTGGAAGCACCTTTCACAATCATCATTCCCGGAACAGACTCAAGACTATGCGCTATAGTCCTAGAACTTGCTCCATTCCCAGTATAGGTAACAACATCAAAGAATTTCTTAGCCTTGCGGAATGTCCAAGAGACAAAGTTGCTGGCGAGTGGTGAGGTCAGTCCGCCGCTGGCGAGAGAATACCCACCACTGTTATAAGATACAAAATCGCCCCATGCAACCTGATCATTTGCTGCATTTGGTATTAACCCGTTGGTTGTGCCTCTCTCAGTGTCGTATACTCGATGATTATCATTCGTGTTTCTTGATTTACTCCAAACCATCCCACCTTCACCAGCAAGGTCAATACCGTTAGTAATAGTCAGCGTAGAGTTATTACCGGGATACACGTAAGTAGAGAAGACATCCTCAACATAGAGTTTATCTCCACCTGCGTTACCTGCCGCTGCTGTCAGAGCTTTAGTTAATTTACTCATGCGTTACTCCTAGACGTAGCTGCCAGTGTAAGCGCCGTAAAGTACAGATGAGACTTTCCAAAGTACCAGTGTATCTTTAGCAGTCAACGTGGGGGCGACATTACCCGCACTCGTAACCCAAGTTATCGTAGGCCAAGTGACGGTGTAGCTAGCTCCTGATTCAAGCATAAGGACAATTGCATCACCCGAAACTAAAGAGTCGCTAAAAGTCACATTGGCACTAACTGTCTTGGTCTGAACGCCACCATTCGTAGCTAAAAAAGCTGTACCAGATAGAGCGTAAACTGTATCTACGATTGTCTTGCCGGTTAGAGTGGCAAGCCCTATTTCACTTACTAAAGTTGAGTTTGCGCCTTTTGGCAGTAGCATGGTGTTGGTAATACTTGCACTGTGGGGCTGTGCCTTGACAGTTTGCCCATGAGTGTTGGCGTGGCAGTTGAGCTTGATTTGCCCTTCTACGCTGCTCCCATTACCTTTTACTTCTACTATTTGTGTGGCTGGAGATAAGACGATATTGCCTGAAGCCGTAGTTGTTGTTCCGCCCAGAACAGGGGAAGTTAATGTCTTGTTAGTTAGGGTCTGTGTGCCGGTGAGCGTAACGTCCCCTGTACTCGTTTCTGTTGGGTTAGCGCTAAAGACCGCAGCTCCAGTTCCTGCGCCATCCGTAACTATCATTACTTTAGAGCCACTGGCAATATTAACCGAACCGCCCGAACCTTGTTTGATCGTGATGATTTGACTGCCCGTAGTAGCGTTCTCTATCAGCCATACTTTAGAAACAGTGTTAGGGCCCAGCGTTACCACGCGAGTGCCCGTAAGAGAACCTGCTGAGGTAATCTTTAAATAGAACCCGCGAGTAGCGTCTGCCGTAGCATCGGGCATAGTGAAAGTTTGATTGGCATCAGAAGACATCTGCTTCGTGCCGTAGCTAAACCCGTCAGTGATTAGCTCAAGGTTAGTGTTGGTACTGGTTCCCCAAGTGCCATCTTCGTCACCTGTGGTAATTTCTTTAAGTCTTAGATTGTTTACATAAGTAGCCATTTAGTTTCTCCAGTATCTACACTAACGTGCTGCCGCCAGCGGCGGGAAGGCTTGTCGCGTAAATCTTTGTATTCTGACGCAAGTTTAGGGTGTTACCACAACCAGAGCAAGTATCGGCCATTAGTTCCGCCTCATCTATATCGTACCCGCAGTTACTGCATAACACTTCAATTTCATGCTTTGGGTCTATTGTGCTCCCCAAGTTTTGTGCTTCGTTTGTTGTTTTCATGCTGCTATATCCGTCCACGTAGGGGTTTGACTAATAGGGGCAATGTCAGTCCATTTAGGATCACCGCCCGGAACTATTTGACTCCAGACTAATACTGTTCCGACTTGACCCGTGCCCTGTACGCCTACCGCGTTAACTATGGCAGAGCCTGTTTCAGTTGTCTGGCCTAATGCCGCAGTGCCTTGAACGCCTGTTACGTTAACCTTTTGTTGCAGTAGTACCGTTACAGTACCTAAAGCTGATGTAGCAAGTAGGCCCGTCGCTGGTACATTTGCTTTTCCGATTACCGTTACTACACCTAGTGCCGTAGTTCCTACAACGCCTGTTGGGGAAGTTCCTGCGCCTTGTTGGACGTTGGCGTTGCCTACGGCTGTTGTAGCCGCAACACCTGTCACTGAGACAGTTGCCTTTGCTTGTACTGTTACCGTCCCTAACGTGCCAGTTGCCGCGTTGCCCAGCACTCCGATATTACTAGCATCTCCACTTACAGCTACACTACCAAGAGCAGTAGTACCAATGACGCTCGTAACATTAACTACGGCATTAGCGGCTACAGTAACAGAGCCAACGGAGCCAACAGCTTGAATGCCTAGGGATTCTCCCCAACCTCCAGCGCCCCACGAGGCACGTCCCCAACCACCCAATCGGACGGTTGTATCAACTCCTTCACCCCAAGAGCCTGAACTCCAAGTGTCACGACCCCATCCGTCAGCCACTTACTAGGCAATCCGAATGATCGCATTACTTGAATCTGACGCAGGGAAAACGATAGTGAAATCACCCGCCGTAGAAGTCTTGTCGCTACCAAAATCTAAAACTGCAATTGCAGGGTTAGTACCATTATTTTTTAAATAAAGGAGTGCCCCACGAGCGGTAATGGTAGAAGTGCCCCAAGTAACGTTTTGAAAGTCTAAAAATGCGGTAGTGCCAGTAGATGTAGGCACTTGCGTTATCGTTAACGCGTTACCGCCCGCAGTGTATCCGGTGCCACTAACTTCGTTAGTCGTAGCGTAAGCAGTAGTAGTAGCGCCTAACGTGGCTGAGTTAGTGTACAGCGCACAATAAAATGCTTGTGAAGTACCTGAACTAAAATCAAAGTCCCCACCAAGGATTTGAACTTTAAACGATGTAGCCATAGCCTGTGAAATAGCCATTTGTGTTTCCTCTTAAATTAACGCGGTTCTATTCTAAGTTGACCAGAGCGATACATATCTTCTCGCATCTTGCCGTCGCCTAAGTTCTTTAATAACGCCATAGCGTCTACATACATCTTCTGATACAAGGCTACCATATCTGGTTCACCCTTAATAAAACGTATTGCCTGAACAAGTGCCCCGTTAAGCAGAGCTGAATCAAATTCATCCCCAAGCCACGTAGTACCCGCAGTAACAATAGTCTGAGGGTAATACCCGTAGTGTAGTTCTACTTTATACGCAGCGTCTGGCGTTGGGCCTATGATAAACGCTGTATCGTCAAATATTCCGTAGTGTACGGGAGTGCCTGTACTTGTTGGCCCGGGGTATGCCTCACGAATAAAGTTAACATCCTTGTTCAGCAAATACGTATAGTTACCCGCAGCGTCAATAACCGCCAAAGAAAACGTGTACAAGAAGTCCGTAGGGTAGACTAGGTACTTATTACCAATAGATAGGTCGCCCGTCTGGTTTCTACGTAATGCAGGTATCTGAACAGTGTTGTATATACTCTGCTCGGCCTGTTGAGTAAACATAGCAAGCTGGTCATCCGTAAACGACTGCTCGCAGATGTCCTCAATATTTGTCTTAAGCTCGGTGTAATTCACCTGCTACTCCTTAAGCCATTGGGCCTCGGGCCATAGTACCTTTAGTTGCTGCACCTACGCCGCGAACCTTAATACCGCTAGTCTTCATATCTTTAGGCGGTTGGTTACAAGTGTCCACTTTATACATAGTAGGCTCATCTGGGAACTCGATGACCTTGGGTACTTTTACGTTCGATCTTGACTTTATTTTCATGTTGATTTCCTTACGGTGTGTTGGCTTGACCGCCCATTCCTGAATGGTTTGTGCAGTAATAATATAAAGTAGGCGCTCCGCTTGCCACAGTTATCTGCGTGTACGCTCCAGCATTACCCGGTACTCCACTAGTAGTTACTCCAGTAGTGTACTCACTACCCCCTCCGTGTGTTCCGTCAGATGTCGTAGAAAACCTCAACGGATGGCTACTATTACTGCCGTTACTTTGGTCCAATCTGTATGTGCTGCCTTCATTCAAAGTTAGTGTGGCTTGCAACACGCCATTTACATAATATCTGTTTCCTACGCCCGGATTAGCTACCGTTATAGCAAAAGTAGTAATGGCAGGCACTGTTACTGTTACTGATCCTACGGAAGCCGTGGCTCCTACGCCTGAAACATTTATATTCGCCGAACCCGGGACCGGCGTTCCGCCGCTTGCTAGTACAGTAACTTGCCCTGCAACGCCTACGGCTTCTAAATTGTCTGGTGTGAGTCCAAAAGGGTCACTTAACCCTACTGGATCCCAACCCCATTGAATATCTCTGCTTGCTACTAATTCTGCTGAGTCCGGTCTTGGGTTACGTATAGCTTGCGGGTCCTCCACTGGGACCGTACCTAGCATAAGCTGTGGCTGATCTGGATTCCAACACTCAGGACAAGCCCTAATGTTAGTTTTATTCCCCTTAACAATCAGCTCTTTAAGCTGCCGTAACCTGTACTGAAAACCACATACATCGCATATTGCGATTGCTTTTTGCCCAGACGCATACGTATAGCTCATACTTACCTCACGCCATGTATACGCGGCACCAAGCTAAGCGTGGCTTTTTCTCTGTCTTCTCCTGCGGCTAACTCAAATTGGCGCTCATATTCCGCCTGTAGCATAGGTAGGCGAGGCATTAATTCTGGGTCTTTCTGTGCTATATAATACGCAAGCCCTGCAACGAGGCAGGGCAAGAAACGAAAATTAACGTCGGCGGTGTTAACACCTGTTCCCGAGTCTTGTATACGGCGCATCCGCCAGTACTTGAGCACGTAGTAAGGTGCGCCTACTGGCCCTTGGTCCGGTACAGGCCACACAGTAACCGAGGGGTTAGCTTGTCCACGGTCTACGTAAAGTTGTATAGGGCGGCCCTGAGAGAGCTTATTAGGGATACTTGAATAGGTAGAGACGCTGATACGCGTGATGTTTAGATCAGACTGAGTAGTTATACTACCGTCACCTGTACGTACAACGTGCTCCAAAAGGTCTATTGTATCGGCGGGCAGATCGTATGTAGCGGTGCCTTCTACGAGGTTTTTCGTACCTTCCTCGATAGTCCACATGTTAATGCCACGGTTCTGCCACTCAATAGTTAACAGATTCATAGACCTACGAGCAGTGCGCAGGTCGTAGCCAGAACGCATTTCTCGACCGGCACGTTCCCACGCTTCTTCCGCAATCTCGGTGAAGTCCATGTTGAATGTAGCTGTGCCAGATGTCGCCATTATTTCTTCTTCCTTTTAAGCGGAGCTACACGCTTAGGTTTTCCTGCCGGTTGCCCTAGGCGCTTTTTCTGCGCTACACGGGACTTCTTCTCTGCCGCTGTCATCTCACCAGAGGTCTTAGGCGTTTTACTAGAGACCCGTTTTGTGGGCCTACAGTACGGGGTTCCCCGTTCATCGCCCTTCTTACGCCCGCAAGCCTTGCCTGTCTTGACGTCTTTCCAGTCCTCTTTGAACCACCGCTTTAGGGCCTTGCCCTTCTCGGTTTTACGAACGGCCACTGGCTTTCTTCTTTCGGCACTTAGCTATAGCACCCGAGGCGTACGCAGAAGGGAAGACTTTGTACGATGCCTTCACCTTGCGGTAACAGTCGTCTTTGACCGTACCACCCTTCTTAAACGTAACGGGCTTCATTTTGCCCAT
>Ga0307984_1000419_pt1 | contig 18765 bp, 28 predicted proteins | sample EllFjometageno78_FD_203169 | JGI IMG/M metagenome (GOLD analysis project Ga0307984, IMG submission 203169) | Marine microbial communities from Ellis Fjord, Antarctic Ocean - #78 | ecosystem: Environmental > Aquatic > Marine > Unclassified | place: Southern Ocean | collected 2014-10-09
TGCAGAAGTTGGCAAAAGATAACCCCAAGATGACGCGCACTGAACTGATGGATAAAGCCGCAGAGCAAGCGATATACGAGTCACAGGAAACCAACGGCGGTTCCTTCTTGGAAACTGCGCCACCTATCGCACGCGAAGGTATTGGTCGTGTGGCCTTTATGTACAAGAGCTACGGCCTGCAGATGTACTACACCATGCTCAAAACTGCTAAAGTCGCGTTTGACTCTGACAAGGGTAAGTTGTTTGGCAAAGAGGGTTCGCCCGAACGTCAGGCTGCGTGGAAACAACTCATCGGCCTGCATGGTACGGCGTTATTCTTCGCAGGTGTGCAAGGTGTGCCACTATATGGCGCGGTGCAGTTGCTTGTAGACGCACTCTACCTAGACGACGAAGGGGACGACTTCGATACTATCGTGCGTAAGTACATAGGAGAGGGTTGGTATAAAGGCGCTATCACACAGTTCGCAGGTATCGACGTTGCCAGCCGTGTGGCACTTACGGGCCTACTCCTACAGGAAAATCGCTACAACAACGACCCGTCACTCGAAGAAAATATCGGGCATTACTTGGGCGGTCCCGCCCTCAGCGTAGGTAAACGTCTAGTTCGGGGTGTGAGTGACCTACGGGAGGGTGAAACACAACGCGGTATCGAGAACCTGATGCCTGTCGCTATCGCCAACATGTATAAGGGTACGTTCGGGCGGTACGCGGATCAGGGCGGTGCCTTCACACGTCGAAGTGACCCGATCTACGACGACATGACCGGAGGAGAGATGGCCGCGCAGGTGTTAGGTTTCCCACCTACAGAGTACACCTTCCGCCAAGAGCAGAACATGATAAGCAAGGGCATCGACATTGCTGTGGGCAAGAAGCGTTCTGGACTGCACAAGAAATACTATATTGCGATGCGTATGGGTGACTTCAGTGCTGCAGACGAGGTATTCGATCAGATGATTAAGTTCAGCGACAGGCACCCCGAGGCAGCTATCACACCGAAATCAATCGAGCGGTCTATGAGTCAACACGCCAAAACATCCTTGGAGATGTACAACGGTGTGACCCTTAGCCCGATGTATCGCCGTACCCTCGAACAGATGCGCACCGAGTACGACCAATAAAAAAAAACCCCCGCTTTTTACGGCGGGGGAGTAGGAGAGGAGAACGACATAAGGGAGGTTATACCGTCTGTGTGCTACGTTATCACACGGTACGCCAAATGCGAACCCCAAACATGTCGTTCTCCACTCGCACACGTATTTCGAATGTCCAGCCCTTGATACCCGCAACTTTATTGACTTGCGTCTTAGCCTTGTCGGTGTCGACACAGGGGATAAACACCGACGCTCCTACTACCATCTTATCCCAGCCTACGATTACCTTGATCTTGTCGGGGTTAAGATCATCAGTCTTCATCGGTTTCTGATACATCCTCATCGAGTCCTTCTAGTTTCACTGCGAGCGTCCATGCGGATGGTAGGTGGAAGTTAGTGCCCTTACACAGGCGCTTCTTAATTTTCTTAGCCCCCATCTGATCTATCAACCCCTCCAGAGTGCTGGTAAAATCAATGTGTTGCTCCCCAAGCCACTTCTTGAACGGCTTTACTACGATGTAGAGCATGGATGTGTCAGGTTCGTACCGAGCCACAATCGCATTTCTGGGGGACTGTTCTGGGATAACAATCGGTGCTACCCCGTCTGCCGACGCTGCCGTAGCAGTGCTCTTGATCTTTAGGACGTTACTCCAGTTCTCAGCCATGTAGTCAGTGATGAGCGTTTGTACCGTGGCGGTGCTGTCATCCACAAAAGACTTCACACGGGTGAGCGTAGCTACGATCCAATCAAACAGCTTCTTTAGGTCGTAGTTGATGATACCCATACGCTTGGCGACATACGCACCTGTAAGGATCGCGGCACATCCACCGGCCCAGAAACGGTTCACACTGGTCAACCCTGCACGTTTCTCGAGGTTCGCTTTAATGGTGTCGAACTTGGCATGTATAGCATCGCGGTTGTTGATAACGTACTGCACGTATTCTTCCGCGAAGTGACCGTAGTTCAGCTGCACGTCTTTGAACTGTGCTGCGCCTACAGTTGGGTCCACATGGACGCGTGGCATGTCATCCACCCGTAACTCGAGCAGTCGCTGCATCTCAGCTTTGACATCACCCTTGGCCATAGCCATCTGTGCATACATGCTCACGTTACCTGTCGAGAACGCCAATAGACGCCAAGGCATACCACGAACACGTTCTAGGTTGCCCCCACCTGTCATACGGTTCTTCTGCTTGCCTTCAGATAGTTGGTAGGCGTAGTCGGACACCACCGCCCCGCGCATGTTGGTCATCTCGTCCGTGTTGAGTAGCATATTGTGCATCAGTTCTGCGCGGTTCCAACGAGCGTTCTCGGTGTCTTTCTTCATGCTGGTCGTACCTGCAGGGTCACCCCAAACCGAAGACGCCGCAAACATAGCTGTAGTCTTACCACCACCTGTATGCCCAAACAGGTGCACACCTAAACTATAGAGACCTGTGAACGGCATTAAGATTGTACCGAAACCACCACACACAACGAACTGGTGCATCTCCATGTCATCTCGGTTGTAGAAGTCTAGTATCTCTTGGCTACGCTCTCGCGAACCCTTCACAACAAACGACTTGGATGACTGTATCGTCTTGGCGGATGGTGGGTTATACTCCACGTCCGTGGCCGTAATCAGACGGTCACCTAGCACAAACTCTTTCATCTCAGTGTCGTCAGTCCAACCGAACTGCTGGTGTGCAGTGCTGGCACTTGTGGTCTGCTGTAATTCGTTGATCCATGCGGTTGTGTATTTCATTAGCCTGTCCAAATCTGCGCCAAGCGCGGTTATACCTTGTGCGGCCATGTTCTTACGGAAATCTTCTTTCGAGGTGATTGAAGTAAGCGGCACGGTAAACTCACGCACCCCGTCTCTTGGCAAGTGAAGTGCAAAGGCGACCACTTCACCCAGCTCCACATCATGTAGCCTGCGTGTAACGTAGAAGTCGTAGTGGTACACACACTGCTCATCAGGATTACCGTCTTCATCCTTGATGCGTATATACACGCCGCCGTTCTGGCCACGGAAGTACGGGTTAGGAAACTTCGGTATCTCGTAGGTCTTCACGCCCGTAGGTGCAGCCGCTTCCACCACATTGTCTTCGGGTGCAGCCTCGGCCACTTCCTTGGTCAACATTGCAGGGGTAGATATTTTACCCTTGTTCGGACAGTCTGCGCACCCCTCGGGGTTATGGACCTCGAACGTATTGCAGAAGTGTGGTCCGCCCGTATCCTGCATCTTACGTAGGGTGGCGCTAATGTTGTAGTCTTCGTGCTTGTGAGACATCAGGTGCGCAGCCTTGTCCCCATCTTCGCACACGTTAGCAATCGACAAACCAGAGCGCCACAGATCATGCGCCACTGTCTCTTGGTTCTCGATGATATGTTTTATCTGGTTACAACCCGTACCGTTTTGCGTACGTAATAGGAGGCGTTTGAAACTCCCACGTTGGTTCTGCTGCATCGCGTCGCGGAAGGCGCTGGTCGCGTCGGAGGGCTTGTATTTGTGTGGAACTGGTATCGGGTCGTTACCGAGCAGCTCAGAGAACTCATCGAAGTCCACAACCTGCGGTGCCTCTAGCCCAAAGAACGTAACAGGTAACGGGGGATCGCTCTTGTGGTTATGTGTGTTGGGTACACGTAGGATACGGGACACGTCCGCAGTGACAGACGGGTCTGCCTCGAAACCATCGGTAGCACATAAGTTCTTTAGACGCTCGGCCACAGGCCACCAATCGTCTCGGCATACAGCCTCAGACAAAATCCAGTACACGTGCACACCACGTCCTGAGTTTACAAGCGTAGGTTTCGGTAGGTTATGGCGCTTACAGAACGCCCGTAGTTCCGAGACCGCTGCCTTCTGGTTGGGGAACTCTTTGCTAGGTCCGCAGTCCAAATCCAGAAAAAAAGACTTGAGGTGAGCTACGTTGTCAGCCTTGCGGTTACCTGCTTCCTCGAGCACACCCAGTGCGAAGTAAGCGTCATACCCGTTGGCATTGAAGTCGTTTGCAGCGTCTATTACCTCGTTGACTGAGGTGTAAAATTTCTGCTTGCGGTTGCCTTCCTTGGCGGCGAACACACAGTAGTTCCCTTCGGAACCTAATACTAAATCTAAAAATCTTTTCGTTTCCATATGCACCACTCGCTCTAGTCAGGTTAATCACGGCCACCGGAGCAGCCGTGATATTTTGTTATTTAGTCGTCCCAAGCATCGAGGACAGAATCTAGGTCGGCGTTAGAAGACGGCGCTGGCGCTGCTTTACTTGCAGTTCTTTTCACCGGTGCTGCTTCTTCCTCGAACCCATCATCCTCGGATACGTCTGCCAATACGTTGTTGCTCTTTGCTGGCGCGGTTTTCGATCCTGCGAAAGGGTTAGCATCACCCCCTGCAACAAACCCACCCTCGATAGCACCAAACGGATTACGTGCTTCCATTGGAACGTACTTGATAACCTGTATAGCTTTCAAGCGTAGTGACACACTTTGCTTTCCGCCGAAGTCATAAGGGATCATCTGCACGGCAACATTGACAGTGCTACCTGTAGTCAACTGGAAGTCATCGGGGAGGGGTGTGCCCTGTGAGTCCACCTGCAGTGGCTTGGCGGTAACCTCACCTTTGTAGGCACCTTTTAAGTTAGCCTTGTGGGTGTACGTACCGTTGTCGTCTTTCACGAACGGGTTGGCCAACTTCTCTACCCACTTAGGTTCTTTGTTGGCGTCGTACGCTGTCTTCATCTGCAGGAACAGACCCTTAGCCGTCTCGCTGCCCATGCGGAACTGGATGGAGAACTCAGCGTTTTGCTCCCGTGGATCACACGGCATACTACGTTTCTTGTTCTGATCGAACGCATATGTACGGTCCACTTTGGGCCAGAGTGCTTCTACGTTCTCGATGATATATGTTTCAGCCATTTTGTCGTTCTCCTATGTTATACGTCTTGGTCAGCGTCGAAGTTCATCTCGAGCTGGCGGTCGTCTTTTACCTCGTCTACGGAGGTTTCATCCACGTCCAGCATTGCCTTTGTCAAAGCATCTGAGACTGCGGTTTTGTTGAACCGGTAGGTGTTACCGATCTTGATATACGTGGCCTTTGGGATATGTCCCTGCCGTACCCACGCACGTATCGTTGAGATAGACACAGCGAAGTGCTTCGCTAAATCCTCTATCTGCACAAATGGTTCTGTCATTATTTCTTCCTCACAGAGATTACGTATTCAGTGTCGATGTTCAAACCCTTGGGCATCACATCGGGGTTCTCTTCCAAGAACTGTTTGACGTTGGTCTGGTTCAAACGACGGTCTAGGAACTCGGGCATGTCGTGCTCTTTGATGAACCCGTACATAGACTCCCAATCTCCAGTCCAATATTTCGTTTTAGTAGACCTGAAAAACAGACCCTCGGCAGTGCGGACGCTTTCGACATTGTGAGAGTCACAGTAATCTAGTAACGCACGTTTTAGAATTTCCTGTTGGCGTACCAACTCTCCATCCTTTTCCTTGAAGTCTGCGGACAACGCTGCTCTTTCTGACCTGATCTTGATGTAGGCCTTGGTGAGTTTGTCTGCAGGGACGTTGTATGTATCATCCATATTCGCTCTCCTACTCTAGTTAGAGTTACACTTTAGTAGTGTATGGTGTGTTAGTCAAGTAATTCTTTGTAGAGGTCAATCATTTTTGTGTGGACGTTGATTCTATTATCTAACAGTGAGTAAATGCGCTTTTCCGCAGGGGAACCTTGCAGCTGTACAACGGTGCACGGGTGCTTTTGCCCAGAGCGGTGCACACGAGCGTTTGCTTGCGCGTATATTTCCAACGACGGGGTCGGTCCCCACCAAACCACAGTGTTAGCTGCTGTTAACGTGACACCATGTGCAGCAGACTGCGGTTGGATTACCAGCACCTTGGGGTCGTCGGCGGTCTGGAACCGTTTGAATATGTCTGTACGTTTGGCTACTGGCACATCACCACGAATAACCTCAGTGGTAAGCCCATCCTTACGTAGCTTGTCCACCAGTATGTCGATGGTGTGTTTGAACGGCACAAATATAAGAACCTTTTGGCTGCTCTCGTCGATGACTTCCTTCAGCACTTTGTACCGATGCTTGATGTCAAACTCGAGCGTGTCCCCGTCGTCCGTATATACGGCACCCGCAGAAATCTGCAGTAGCTTGTTGATGATTACCGCAGAGTTCACAGCAGACACTTCGTCTTCACCGATGGTCATCATGTGGTTCTTCTTGAGTTTGTCGTAGTATAGCTGCTGCTGACGTGTCAGCTCCACCTTACGTTTGACGTAGGTCATATCAGGCAAGTCGAGGCACTCTTCTTTGGTGAATCGTATAGCTGGCTGTAACACCTTAAACACAAGGTCAGACGCCTCGGGTTTAATCATCCACCTAAACTGCGTGACCTTACGCATGACCATGTCTCGGAACGAACCAAAGAACCGTGGTACTGAGTTGGGGTCGACTAACTTAGCTAACCCGTAAGCATCGAGCGGTGACTGTGCAGCGGGAGTACCCGTCATCATCCACAGCCACGTGTCATCATTCACCAGTTTATTCATAGTCTTCCAGCGTTTTGACTGAGCGTTCTTGTAGTGAGTTGCCTCGTCCACAATGATTAGGTCGAACCCACCTGCAACGATTTCATCGAACACAATGTCGATACCGTCATAGTTGATGATGGCGAAGTCAGCCCCTTGCTCGATCAGCTTCTTACGCTTTTTCGGTGTACCGTATATGATGTCCACACTACGGTGCGGAGCAAAGGTGAATAGGTCTTCACGCCATGCAGAGTCCATGATGGACAGTGGGCACACAACCAACACTCGATTGATCTTGCCTTGCTTCAGCAGGTAATCAGCTGCCCATATGGCACTGGCTGTCTTACCCGTACCCTGCTCGTTAAAACAGAATGCCTTTTGGTTCATGGTGAAGAACGAGGCTGTCTTCTTTTGGTGCGAGAACGGGTCGTATTTGCCTGTCCAATCGTACCGATCTTGTATGGGTGAAGGTGCGTTTACGTTGAGGTTGCGTAGGCTGTGCACCTCGTCGATACCCCAGTTTACCAGCACCTCATTGTCCCGCACCACTCTGCTCTTCGGGATGACTTCAGTGATGCGTTTTGGGTTGCGTAGCTTTAGAAGCAACGCTTTACCGTCGATGATCTTCATGTCGTTCTCCTTTTAGGGTATCCCCTAAATCACGCTTTCTTTTTCTTGTAGTTACGCGCGCGGTTCTTGCTCGAACTCTCTATCGTGTAACCATCTTTGTTGCTGCCGCCTTTGGACAGGGCTTTCTTGTGGCTGACGTCTTTGCCTTCGCGCTTGTCGGCCTTACCGTTCTTGTTCTTATCAACACCGTCTTTATCTACGGCTCGGCGGGCACGTTGGCGCTCCATGCGAGCCTCAAAGGTCTTACTACCAACAGGTTTGTTGGTCTGCTTCTTGCGATCAGCGGGGTTTTTATAGGGCATCAGTTGGCTCCGTTGTGTACACATTCGATGACTGGACAGTGACGACGACATAACCCGTTAGGTTTCGCGTTCCACATATCCGTTTCCGCTGCGGTTTCCATCTGCTTGTACTTAGACAGCCACTTCTCCCACAGGTTCGGCTTATCATACTCCGTGTATGTGCCTTTCACCAAGTCATTGCTGACAACGAATACCAACCCTGCACGTATCGTCTTTATCTGTGGGTAGTGTTTGAACACTGACAAGGCCATGAGTTCCAGCTGTCCCTTGTCTGCGTACTTCGAGGACTTGCCTGTCTTGTAGTCGATCACCCATGCGAGGTCGCCATCCAAGATGATGAGGTCAGCAATCCCACGGAACCACACGTTGTCGTCATAGAACCCACACGGTTCAAGGTCTTCAGTGATGCCCAGCTTGAGTTCACACAGCTTGTCGCCCTGCTTGTTCTTGAGGGAGTCGAGCATCTTTTGCGCAAAGGAGAATTTCCCGGGCAGCGGTACGTCCTTCCCTATGTAATCTTCTGCTGCGGTGTGGAACGCCGTGCCGTACAGCGTTGCCTCGGTCTCCTTGAATGGAACCTCCTTGAGAATCTTATCGTGGTAGAACTGTTTGGGGCACTGCTCAAACGCTTTGATCTTACTGTAAGACCATGGCCATACCTTAGTTGTCATCCTGCATCTCCATATGATTTGCCTGTGCCACTCTCACAGGTGATTGGTAATCCGTCTGCCCAATCGGGCGTCTGACGCATACATTCTTCCATGTACGCCTGTGCTTCATCCAACTCTTCGTCGGGCACACATGTGATGATGGAGTCATGTACAGTTAGCACAGCTTTGTATCTCTTGGCAAGTAATAACATTTGGTGGCCTATGATGCACCTTGCAATCGCTTGACACACGTTCTCCACCACCTTGCCGCCGTATATACGGTTCGGGCCTTTGCGGGTGCGGTAGCTGTACTCATAACCAAACTCTGACTTCTCACCTGCAAGACCGTGGTAATACATAGACAGCCCCGACGGTAACACGATGGCGTTGCTCCCTGCGTCTACTTGCAAGACACCCTCGCGCCCAAACTGTAAGCTGTCACCACGTTCCATATACTGGATGGTGTAGTTGGCGTCCTTCCATAGCTGACTAATAGCACCGTTGGTGCTGCGGTAGATGTCGATGATCCGCCGTGCCTCTTTGAGTTCGATGTACACCCCCATTCCTTGCAGCTGTACTTGGAACTTGGGTGCACCCATGCCGTACCCTGCTCCGAGAATTGTAGTCTTACCCACAAACCGTTGGTCCTTGGTCACGTCTTCGACACTCACGTTGTAGATGCTTGACGCCATGTATTTGTACACGTCCTCTCCATCAGTGAACTGTTGGGTCAGGTCGTCTTGTCCCGCAAGCCAAGCGAGTACCCGCGCCTCAATTTGTGATGAGTCACAGTCGATAAGCGAATGACCCTCTGGTGCTATGATGCTGCTCTTTAGCTTCTTACCGTTCGGCCCACGGCTAGGTAGGTTCTGCAGGTTGATCTTGTCGTCACCACCCCACCTACCTGTGTGCGCTGCGTAGTATCTTACAGGTACGGGTAGTAGACCCCGCTTGGATATGTCGATGAACCGCTGCGTCCGTGTTTCTTCCAGCGTGGATTTGGTGCCGAGCCTCGCTGATACCAGTGCCTGAACCTGATCGTTGTCGTGGTCCAGTAGCTGCTTGAACGCCTCGTCGTTCTTGGCGAACGCGAAGGTCTCCTTGCCCGTTGTAGGGCTAACCTTCATAGGTGGCTCGACCCCTAAATCTGTTAGCAGGTCTGCGAACTTCGGGTTGGACATAAGTTCTTTCTTGTCCGTGATACCCGCGTCGCGCATCAGCTGGTCCTTACGCTCTTTGATGTCTTCGAGGTGAGACTCCAGCAGTCCTGTATCAAGGTCCAGTGTAGGCTCCGTATACATGCGCAGGGTTAAGTCGATCAATCGAAGTTCCTGTTTAGGGAAATCCTTCGCCATGATAGAGAACAGTTTGTATGTGAGATTGACATCGTTGATGCAGTAATCCCCATACTTCTCTAGCTCTTGTGCTGTAAAATCTCCCCGCCGTTTTCCGAGGGCGTCGAGTACCTCTGTGCCTTTAGTGCCGATATTGTACCGCGTAGATAACGCAGCGAGGCTACCGCCAGCTTCAGTCCCATGAAGGGCGCGACCGATGCAAAGAGTATCGGCATACATCCGAGGATGGATATCAAAACGCCACCCAAGAATGGCACCATCAAACATAGTGTTATGACAAAGTACCATAGAGTTTTCCCAAGGGAGCTGCTTGAGATAATTCTTTGTCTGCTCATGTGTTCCACTTGCCCACTCCGTTTCTCCGTTGTTTAATTTTACACCCACGCCGATCACCTCAAAACGAGGGTCACGGACGTAGGCTTCTGTTGTTATCTTGCGCAGGGAATAATCCTTGTCGTAATATGTTTCGAAGTCCAAGGTTATAAGGTTCATTTCTTTGCCTCCTCCTCTGCGAAGTGGGCGTCGATCACGGCCTCTACCATGTACTCTGAAAAACTTTTGAACCCTCCAGCTGTCATACGTTTAACTATCGCGAAGTACACCTCCTCAGTCATACCACGCGCAATGTGTTTGGTTAGGCTACCAATCTTGAACGCAGGGTTGTTCATTATGAGCGTCATGCGTTCTTCGTTGGTGTACACCTTACGTCCATCTACCACGTCGCCACGCTTTAACGCCCTGTGGACTACACCGATTACGTTTTGGTATTGCAGTCCCATCTCTTGTGAGATTGTTATAGGGCGCTGACCATCACGGTATCGCTGTATTATCTCTAGGCTTTGCAACGATAGACGCCTGCCTTTAGAGGACAGCACTGGCGCGGCCTTGAACTTATGTCTGTGCCGAGTGTCCCATGTTGATGGCTCTGGTCTATTCAACGCTGGTTCGGTCATTGTTGCTCTCCTCTCATCCATTTTATATCTTTAAGTAACGCCATTTTGTCCGAGGTAACTGCTTCCAACTTCTGCGTTAGACGCGCTACCTCGTTGCGCTGCTTGGCTATCTTAGTCCGTAGTCGTGCGTTCTCTTGCTCGAGAACCGTTATGTTACTCATACCTTTGGCATCTCCTTCAGCTTGGCGATGTAATGCTTGGCCTTACCAGCATCGTCGCTATCCTTCTTACCTTGGCGCAGGGAATACTTGACGATGTTACCTTTGAGGAACCCGATAAACTCCTCAGGAGTGAGCATAGCTTCCATGACGTCCCATGGCTGTAGGGCCATGTCTTTATAATGAGAGCCACCTACCTGCTTCGAGTTTGCAGGTACGTCTTCTCGCCAGTTGCGTGATGATATACGGTCGAACAGCCCTTGCACGAACTTACGATCGAATCCGAACTTGCCCATAACTTCGGGTACAGTGGCTTGACGGTTACGAACTAGGTAATCCCATACCTGTGTTTCTTTTTCAGTGAATAAGCTGGTCATATTTTACATCCTTCTTTGCGGCGATTGCTTACAAACTTTGTTAGGTCATCTTTGGCGTATTGGTAACGGTTCTTTGCCGAGGGTGACGCCTCAGTAGAAAGGTACTGTTGCTGCCAGAAATCTACTTGTTGTCGTAGGAACCGCAGTTCGGCCTCTAGAGCGGGGGACAGTTTGCCGTCCGTCATGCAGAGAACCAAGTAACGTCTGGTGCCCACAGAACACTGGACGCCTTCTCTTGGGTTCCTCTGGCCCACACCTGCGCCTTAGCAACCTCACCTGTCATGTGCATACGACCCAATGTTTGCTGCATATGCAGGTCTTCCTCGCCCAGTGCGGTGGCTAATGCAGGTGCAGTTTGTGGGAACTGATTACCCTCGATGTCAAAGTAATCTATGATACGGTCTTCGAGTTTGGCCACTTCAACACGAGGTGTTACCTCCGCAGGTTTTAGGGTCTCTGTCATAGACAGGGTCATGGCCTTCCATGGGGTGTTGTCACTGTCCTCACCCACGTTTGGTAGGACCACCATCTCCCACGTTTCGTCCTCGAGGATGTCATGTTTCTTGGCTAGTCGTGCGTTGATGAACACGCTCTCACCGTTGTCGACACGAACCCCAAAACTTGTTTTAGTTGGCAGTTGAGTCTCGATAAATACGCTTATAGTTTCCATTGTTTCGTCCTTAATTTGTTTTGATGTTGTCCCACGTGGTCAGAATGACCGTAACATGGTGCATGTTGTCTTCGTTTACGATCAGGTCGAGTCCACCTGCCGCGTTGATTTCTCTGAGGTTCTTCTCTTGCAATGGCGTGGCTTTGTTTTTCCCTGCCTTACATTCGATCCCAAAGAACATACCTTCGTAGCACCCGACAATGTCGGGAACCCCGCTCTTTCCGTATCCCCCTGTAGCGGGGAAGAAGTAGTAAGCCCCTAAATCCTTGAGGTGTTTAACAACAACTTTCTTGACTTTAGCTTCGGGTGTAATTGGCTCGCTCCTTGATACCAGTTCCGCGTGACTTTTAGGGGATTCCCTAAAAGCTATTTGTATACCCAGTAGAGTGATGGACCTATGCGACTGCCTACACCTTTGACCTCGTTTAGAGGGGGTGGGACGTCTAGCATCATTAACATAGATAGCTTGGCCTGAATCCAAATGGGTAAGTCGTGTACTGAAGGATAGCTACCTTCTGCGTCGGGGTCAACACTATCCATACCAAAACACATAACCTCGACGTGTTCAGTGTCGTTTTGTATCAGTACACGGTAGGTATTGTCATCGGTTACTCCCATGTGTCGTCACTTTCTTTGTGTAAGTAGAACGTGTGCTCGTTTACGCGGAACCCAACGTCTGCAACGTATTGGCCGTCTTCACACATCTGCATGACTGCCACTTTGCCCATGACACTCTCGGGTAACTCATCAGCTACCCATGTAAGTTGCGTAGGTGTATCTCCATAAGTTACTAGTGCATCGGACACAGCCAGCACGTCAGCACGAGTTTCCCACGGGGTCGGGTAGATATGTATGAAATCCATCGGCACACCATCAGGGAGTGAGTCCAACCCTTTCGATACTTCTATAAATTCCTGTACGTCTTGCCCAAACTGCGGGTCACTGAACGTGTGTGCGGACATGGCTAGGTGTCTTAGCTCCTGTGTTAATTTACTCCTTCCTCGCCCGTAAGACTGTATGCCCAGTCCGTCCTGCAGTGCGCGTTGTTTGTTTCGTAGTACGTTCCGTACTTCTTGTACGCGGTCTCGCACTGCAGGACGGAGCACCTTCTCTACCTCGTGTGTCGTGTACTTGGTGAGGTTACGCTTCGCTGCTTTCAACGTAGGTGCCATAGATAGCGACATCTTCATGTGGTATTGATCCGTGTGGTCGCTGTACTTGCAGTTCTCGATATCTCGAGCATACACAGCAAACTTGTTCGAGCCCTGACGTGTCGTCTGGAAGTCCCCCCACCCGATCCATCCTCGCATAAAGAGTTCATTGTCTGCATACACCCACGTGGTGTTCTCGGTTCGAGGCTTGGTTTTGAGCTTCCTGTCACTACGGCATAGGGCTTGGCAGAACCCCAATAACATATCGCTCTGTGTACCAATGTACGGGTGTGTGTCCGCTACTAATGTGTGGCTATGTCTCATGGGTTTATCCTTTGGTTGTCTCGGTTAGTTTGCATAGTTTGTTGATCTTACGGTTGAAGAACGCGAGTCCTTGTGTACGGGTGTAGTCTTCGTCCCAGTCACTAAAGATCGCATAGGCTAGGTGGACGCGGAGGGGGTGCTCACTGTCCTTGAGGATGTTACGGCACATCTCAGGACGCACCGCCATTCCGCGCTCTAAGTTCCAGAAACCATATGTGTTCGAGTTGTAGTGTTCTTTGATGTGCTCCAATGTTTCTTTCCGCATACGCTGCACGAAATCTATATCGTTCATGGGCAGCATCGGGGTCACGGTGAGCGCCCAACTACGGAACTCTTCGATGTGCGGCTTCAGTCTGGCTTTGAGTGTCTTGTTGACTATAGTGCGTGGTGGTTTCGGTATCTCTTTGCCACCTGACACATACTCCCAGTCACCATCCCCAAGGTTCTTGAACGTCAGTGCGGGTGACTGCTCGCGCTTCTGCATCCACTTAGTCCACTTGCCCCCACGTTTTTTAGCGTCTTCGTATACCTCGACAGGGACTTTCATCTGCTTGGCAAGGTAGTATTCAGTGCTGTCTGCGCGGGGATGGTAACCTGACCCACTTACTTGGATGAAGTGTCTACCGTTGCGGTTGCGGAACCACATACCTTTCGGTGTATGACGATACAGGAACTGATACCTACCGTTGTGGTTGCTTGGCCCTGTGCCATTGCGGAGTGTAACTGTCTCAGACTTATCACGATGCTTGCGCCATACGATCGGCGCATACTCAATCATAAACTGATCGTCTCTACCTTTGAATTTACCTGCTTCGTACATTCCATACGCTGGAGCGAGGTCATCACCGTAGTTCCACCCGTCTTGTAGGACGTAGCAGGTGGGGCTCAACTTGACGATGCGTTCGTATTTACGTGCACGGTCACCGATAGGTCGGAGGTCTTTCCCTACGTTTTGTGTACCGCGTAGGGGTGTGATGTTATTGTATGCCGCCTCTACTTCGTCGAACGAGGCGTAGCTTGAATATGTAAGTGCCATTGGTTAGTCTCCATTAGTTTTTAGGGGATTCCCTAAATGTTGATTAGTCTTCTAAGTCAGCCTCGATGATACCAGTTCCGTCGCAGTTATCGCAATCGGCCCAGTAATCCTCTGCGTCTCGTGTTAGCTTGTAGTCACTCATTTGCTTTCTCCCTTCATATATTCATCACATCTACCTGAGTAGTCACTCATAGATACAGGTGCATTGTCTGGATCATGTTGCCACCACTTGCGTGAGCCTTCACGTTCAGCCTCCCCAAAGTGCCTATTGCAGTCTGTGTTAGTGCAGTCCGACGCACAGAACGTCATATCTTTATAGCATAGTGCCATTAGTTATTCCCCTTGTTCAGCTTTTGAAATGCGATTGCGAAATCACATGCTTTAGCGCCACAACCTCTGCAACCATGCGCTGCGAAACCTTGAATTGCTCAACAGTACCATCGCGCTCATATTCAGCGTCAATAAAACCCATTACTGCAATGGCGCTTTCCAATGCGGCGATTTGGCCAAGCACCCGATTGTGAGTACGACCATCTTCTAGAAATGCAATATATTCATCTGTCGTCATTTCGGTTGCTCCTTCGTGTTCAGCATAAGTCAGCCTCGATGATACCAGTTCCGTCGCAGTTATCGCAATCGGCCCAGTAATCCTCGAGATACCCATGCGGGTTTGAGTTCGACATAGGCACTGCACGTTCGTATTCGCAGCGGCCTTCGCCATCACATTCGGGGCAGTCAATATCCATTCTCACATCTCCCTTGATTTAATATGTACAGCCGTACCCACGTCGGGCTTGGCTCTCTCGTTGTCCAACACACACCACAGCACAGGGTTAGTCCACTGACCCCAGCCGCCGTACAAGTAGCCATCTGTTAAGACGATACATGCTTGCGGGTTGATGTTGTGCTCACGCAGATACGCAGGGACACACTCAACACATGTGCCACCGCCCCCTGCTGGTTTGGTAGACTTGACGATGTCGTCTTGCTCATGCGTCTCGTACACCTCGTCGCGACAGACCTTGGTGTCCCAATACAGTACGCGTAGTTTGTCAGGGTGTACCGTGTCACACACAGCCTTGACCTCGGACAAGAACGCAGACAGTTCGGGGCCACCGATGGAACCTGACGTGTCAATCGCCACCACCAGTTCACCGACCTGTTCACTGATACCCGATGGCAGATACACACCCGCGCCTATGTAGCGTCTGTTTGGGCGTCGCCATGTGGAGTAATCTGCACCAGCACACGTTGTCTGTACAAACTCGCGCAACACCTCACGCCAATCCACTTGAGGCTGCATAAGTTCGTCGAGATTACGATTACCACCGCTACCCATCTTACCTGCAATCAACGCGCCCTGACGCACAGCTTCGTCGATGTCTCGTGCAAGTTCACGCTGCTCATCTGCACTCATCTCCTGTGCACCATCCCAGTCATGCTCGTCGAACCCTTGTGGTAAGCCGTCACCTTGGCCATCACCTTGGTCGTCGTCCTGATCCTGCTTGAGGTCGTTGTAGACTTGGGCAGTATCCCAGCCAGAATACTTGGGGTCAAAGCAACCACCCTCGGGCATCTCGGCCCAGCCATTGCCACCGTACTCAGCCTTGATCTTGTCGTTGATAACGTAATCACATGCTACGTTGGCCAGCTGCGCGTCCTCTTTGTAGAGGTGTTTCCACGTTGTCAGGTGACGATACAGCTTGTGATACACCTCGTGTAGTACGAGGAACCGTAACTCTGCATCGTTCAGTCCTTCTATGAACGCAGCACCATACATCTCGTCACGTCCATTGGTACAGGCTGTTGGAACCTTGGCTGCATCGTGTTCGACAGTACGATCACCGATCATTATGACACCCGACAAGGCTTGTGCCCTGCCCATGATGTCTACAACGGCCTTGGATAGCCGTTGCTCTGGTGTAAGTTGTTTACCCATTGATAGCATTTATTTTCTCCACCATATCATTGCGCTCCACCACGCTGGTTTTGGTCGTTGGTTAGTGAACACATAGTCCGTTGGCACCTGAGTAGCCTCGTCAATGTACACGGGTAGTTCGCGGCGTTTAGGGGATTCCCTAAAGTCCATCTCGAGTTGTGCACTGGTTCTGGTTACGTTCAATGTGAAGCTGCGACTGTATATAGTGGACACAGGTAGCTTCATTATCTTGGCAATCATGGATGGTTTCACACCCAGTTTTCTCAGTGATACCAGTTCCTTGTCCAGTTCCTTGGTCCACTTGATGTTCTTACGTTTAGCCATTTGTCTTCTCCTCATTAGCTGTCACCACGACAGCGGTTAGTGCGCCAAGATTGGCGGTGAACTCTCGTTTAGCTTCGGCCATTGCCTCGGCCACATTGGTTGCTGTGATACGTTCGACACGTGACACAACACCTTCGACGGTTACATAATAGGTTTTCATACTGATAAATTCCCGTTCCGTGCGGACTGCATTTTGAGATACCGTTGTTTGCCATTACTCTTGTTGCTTTTCATCGCACGTCTTGCGGCGCGGTTGACGGGCTTCATCTCTGAAGTATCTTGTGTTTTATCGGAGGCACGTTCCACACTGCCCGCCTTACTCATTTCTTATCCGCCGCGAACATATAGTTGTTGTCCATCGCCCACTTGGTGAACTTCTTGTTCGTCATCACCATGCTCTGCTTGGAATACTTGGGTGCACGTACACCATTGGCGAACATACCCTGTGCCTCACGGTCTAGCCTTGGCATGTAGTCCATCCACGCATTTACCCAGTCAGTCTCCAGTGTTGCGAGTGAACGATACACCACCATGCACACGGCAGCTGCACTCTCGGGAACCTTGGCTGTCAACGGGCTGTCCTTGATAGACTGTAGGGACGGTAGCTGATCGGACATCTTAACAAAGGCCATCAGGTCCATCGCACCACGATCACCGATCGTACCCATCAGCATACCAGTGAGTGTCTGGTCGTCGAACAAGTGTCGTTCATGTAGGATGTCAGACGCAGCTTCGAGTGAGCGAGGCGTAACAAACGCAGCACGTTGCTGCTTGGGGTGAAAGATGTACGGGTTCTCGTCGGGGTCTTTCACGTCCTCGAACGATGCAAACAAGTGCGGGTTGTCTTTACACCAGCCTAGCAAGCTGTGGTCGATACCGCTGTTGATACCCCATTCAATCCACTCGATGTTGTTGGGCTTGCGTGATTGCACCACGGTCATACGGTTCCGTGCATGTGGTGGTAACATGTCACCCACACCCTCTGAACCTTTGTTGGTCGTGGCAAAGATTACACTGTCAGGGTGTAGTGTGTAGCTACCGATCTTACGTTCGAGGATGAGGCGTAGCAGGGCCAGCTTCACAGCAGGGTTAGCCTTACCGAACTCGTCTACCATCAGGGCAATGGGCTTGTTGTTGTGCACACCCAATTCCTCGTTGGTCAGGTATGTAACGTAGCCTGTGCCGTCACCTAGCTTGGCGATGTCGGGGATCGTAATGTCACCGAGGTCTTTGGTGGTACAGTCGAAGTAACACGGTAGGTGGTCAGGCATCTCCGATGCGAGTGTCTTGAGGATGGATGATTTGCCTGTGCCCATGTCACCCTGCACCAGTATGGTGCGCTTGTGTCCCACCGCCTTGATTGCTGCGGTCACTTGGTCGAGGCCCAGTGCGTACATTTGATGTGCTTGATTAGTCATTGTAGTCTCCGTTTGTTTTTAGGGGATTCCCTAAACTGTGTTGTTAGTATCCGAGGCCGTGGCCGATGATGAGGAAGATGTAACCGCCGCCGAATATGGCGATCACACCGATGAGGTCTCCGAGGATGTCACGCATACGCATTACATATCCAAACTTGGTAGGGCTGCGAGTGCAGCGGTGAGGTTCTTGCGTGTGTCTTCACGCAGCGTGGGTGAGTTCTTGATCTTGTCGAGGTTCAACCCATACAGTGTACGTTCGAGCTGCTGTCGCATGGCTTCCATCTGTGTATCCTGTGTCACGTTACACGTACCCAGCATCTCGGTGAGTTCGATGGCACGGTCAAATACACTGTCATACAGGCGGTTGCCCTTACCCTCGTCATTGACATCCAGCTGTCGCACCAGTGTCGTGAGGTTGTCGTGCAGTTTGTGCCATATGTCATTCATCGCTGTCTGTATGGCTTGGGTGTAGTGCGTCTCGTACTGTGACTTGAGCTGTGCCGTTGCCTCGTTACCGATGTCGATGCGAAAGTCACCTGCCTCTGGTAACGGTGTGTAGGATATACGGAACCCGAACTTGGACTCGAGACTGTCACGCGTGGGGTACTCGTCACGGTTAAACATAGCGCCCAGCTTGGCTTGGGCTTGCGTGATCTCCCACTCATACTCCTGTAGGAACGCGTCGGTTAGACGACGAAACTCGTTCTGTAGGTCAGTCATCACCTCGTTATACCTGAAGTATTGGGCTGTCGTGAGTAACCTTGAGCCGTTGTCCGACCACGGCATTGTCATGCTGTAGTGTATGTTACGCACATTGGCCGCGAACTTCTGTACTGCCCGTAGTTCTTCGCAATCAC
>Ga0307984_1000420_pt1 | contig 18755 bp, 19 predicted proteins | sample EllFjometageno78_FD_203169 | JGI IMG/M metagenome (GOLD analysis project Ga0307984, IMG submission 203169) | Marine microbial communities from Ellis Fjord, Antarctic Ocean - #78 | ecosystem: Environmental > Aquatic > Marine > Unclassified | place: Southern Ocean | collected 2014-10-09
GGTGTCGCTGGCACTTTTAGCCAAGAGGCCTTCTCATCTTCAGGCTCAACAAGGGGTGTACGTATTGGCGATGGGTATGTCGGCGTTTCAAGCACAGTAACGTCATTAGCATGGATGGCACGATTCCATAACCCTAACGGAGCGGTTGGTCAAATTACAACCTCAGGTTCAGTATGTGCCTTCACTTCATTGTCTGACCCTCGCACAAAGTCTGAGTTCACACCTATCACTGGTGCGTCTGAGATGATTCTGGAAGCGCGTGACCAAGGTATGATAGGTGAGTTCACTTTCCTAGCTGACCCTACACAAACTGTATGGGGTTACAACGCTCACAAGGTTGCTGACTTACAAGTTGGTTTCGGTGGTTATGAAGGCGAAGGCCCAAGGGATGCTGAGTTAGGTTCTGTCTACGAAGAAGCTGTTATGGGTGAACGTCCTATAATGATTCCTGAGTTAGATGCTGAAGGTAACCCCACTGACGAGATGATCGAATCCGGTGAAATGGAGTCTTACGAAGTCTCACCTGAGAAGACTGTCACACCTGCGGGTATTGACCAATCTAAGCGAGTACCTATCCTAGAAGCCGCCATTGGTGAGCTGCTTGATAGGATTGCAGTGCTTGAGGCTTTGGTAGATCCAAGCTAAACAATAGGGGCATGTAGTAATTGGATACAGTGCAGACTATCGGGAGCTTGTGGCCTATATTTATAGGCTTCATAACGCTGGTAACGGTGTTAGCTAAAATGCACTCTGAACAGGAGACACTGAAAGAAAAGGTGCGTATCTTGTTTGAGCTATGGAATAAAAAAAGCTAGTTTTGCTTAACCCTTGCAAAGCTAACATTTACAGTAGGATGTTTAAACATGCCAGAATTCGGCCCTCAATCTCTAGCCAATCTCGCAACCTGTGATCCTGAACTGCAACGTGTTTGCAGAGAGGTAATCAAGTTTGTAGACTTTTCAGTCATTGAGGGTGCGAGGGCTGATACACGGCAAGAACAACTGTTTAAACAAGGCAAGTCTACGCTTGATGGCGTGAATAAACGCTCTAGGCATCAAGTGACTGAAGCGCAACCGTTGAGCAGGGCGGTAGATTTATTACCTTACCCTGCCGTACTGCACGGCAAAAACATCTGGGATGACACAGAGCGGTTCCTGCTGTTTATCGGCATGGTCATCGGCATAGGGCGTGTACACGGTATTGAGTTGGTATCGGGCATTGACTGGAACCGTGATGGCTCCACGGCTGACACTAACTTCAGGGACATGCCTCATTTCCAGCTTATGGAGCCTAAAAAATAATGGCGCTTGATCCAATCACCGCAGGCATTGGCCTTGTCGGCAAGTTCGTTGATAAGTTTGTCCCTGATAAAGACCTTGCCACGAAGTTAAAAGCTAACGCAGCCTCGCAAGAGTTCTCAGGGGAGCTTTCGTTGCTAGTGGGTCAGCTAGAGATCAACAAGGTTGAAGCCGCACATAAAAGTTTATTCGTTTCTGGATGGCGACCCTTCATTGGCTGGGTGTGCGGAGTGGGTTTGCTATATAACGTACTGGTACAGCCGATCTTTGATATCTGGGTTGATATGCCGGAAATAAATCCTGATTTATTGTACCCTGTGCTACTAGGCATGTTAGGCATGAGCGGTCTACGGACATACGAGAAATTTAAAGGCGTTCAAAGGGAAGAGTAGTTGTGGTAGAAAGTAAACCGACCGTTATGACCAGTAAGTTAACACTGGGCAGCATTATTGCTTTATTCCCCCTAGTCGCAGCGATGTTTGCTATAGATTCGCATTACATAAGCACAGATGAAGTTGACGTAATTAACAAAAACGTCCAGACGATTGCCGATAACCAAATGCAAGCCACACTGGATGTCAGCAAACAGGTTGAGGACAACGGGGCGCACATGCGTATCGGACTGGCTGAGATACGCATTGAGCTGTATCAAGAACGGCTAGATAACTTGGTGTTAATGCCCCCTGAAGACGTAACCGACTACCATAAAAAACGAAGGGTCGTTCTTGAGCGTCAAGTTGTAAAGTACCAAAAGAATATTGACCTCGACAGGCATACACTCAGGGAAGGCAGCTAGAAATAAACGATGATACCTTTGTCCGTAACAAACCCGTGTCCCTGTAACGTGATACGGTACTCACCATCAGGAATAGGATTAGGGTTGGCGATTCGATGCGGTGTCTTACCATCGTGAAGGTACAGCTTGCCCAACTCATACGGGACATACGTTTCGGGTGGCAGCTCGTTATGGGTCTCGAAAATTTCAATGTCTTCATCGGTACAGCCAAACCAGAAATCACAGCCGCCGCCGAGAGTCGGCAACTCGACAGGGACAGTAAAACTGAACGGGTCACGCCAGTCATAGGCTGACAAGTCTAAACGGTCATACGGTTCGTCTACGTGTACACTGCCTGACAGTCCTTGAGATTTGCTGTCGAATATGTGAAAACCTGCCAACCCAAAGCCTCTGAAAGGTGTCGAACACGGCAGGTCTACGCCCATTATTGCGGGTAACTCACGCCAGAGCTTCTCGTACAGCTCCTTCATCGTGTGGTACATCGGCTTGTTAAACGCATCCGCGATGAACGGATACGCCAGAGGGTTATCTTGGTAAGTGGCAGCGCCTAGCGTATAAAAGCTGTCGCGGTCTTGATAGAGCCAAGACAGGTCTTTCACCTGTTGCGTTACGGCTTGTGATTGCCCTTCCGTTAAAAAGTCATGTGTCGTTATCATATCCTACCCGCCGCTACCATATCGGCATGTATAGCAAGCGCGATGGCGCTAGTATCCGTAACGCGGCTATAGTAAGCGCGTTTGGCATGGCTTTTTATTGCGGGAATCCCCGCTTTTGTCAGGGGTCTATTCGGCACTCTTCCCTTTTTGTAAGCGGCAGTTGTGACGCGAGGACGGATATTCTTGCCGTCGAGCTTTATCACCATGCCCGCGCCGTAAGATATAGTGTTCTTTATAATAAGAATGCGTGCATATTTCTTCGCACGTTCTTCCTCAAAGTAGATAGCGCCTGAAAGCGCAGGATCGCCGAGCACCTCGAAAATCTCCGGTACTGTAAGCCAATCATGCGGCCATAGTTCCACGGCTTTGCGCACTGCAAAGTCAGCGTTGTTTTCAGCGGCGGCTGCCATAGTCTCTTTCGTTTCTGTCGTTGGCGGTGGTGCGGTCAGTTCTTCTATATTCACGACCCGCGTCTGTAACCATCGGTAAACACTTCTTCCCCATGAAGGCATACCGTCGGAATCGTTTACACGCAGCCATTTGTTAAGCGCGGTAAACACGGCGGGTTCAGCAGGGACAGGCGCATTTTCCATGATAAAAAAACGTCTGTCACCGGCAGGGATCGCCAGCGCGTTCGCATGGTTAGTCAAAAACAGGTAGCTAGAATGCACCTTTGATTCTCGCTTTAGCCCGTACTTAGGGTTAATCGAGACCGTTGCGGTACGCGGGTCAATAAAGGTTTTTAAACGCTCGTAGTTCCCGTAGGCATCAGCATTCCCGCCGGTAGAGAGCGTTTCTTCCGACACGATAAAAGGCTTTTCTCGCCATTCGTTAAACCCTGAATCTCCCAGCATGTCGCGTAGCGGCACGTCTGCGACATTAGGCTCGCCAATCAGCGTTTTGATCATGTCGGCGAGTGTAGACCGGCCGACACCTTGCTTAGTTGCCACCATCACCAGCGCTGCTCCTCTGAACGTCATGTCTTGGCATTTTGCCGCCAGCCAATGCAGGAAATAGTCACGGGAAAGTTCGTCAGGTATCAAGTACTCAAGGTAGTCGATAAATTTGGCAACGTGCTCATCGTTAATCGGCCCTTTACCCCATGCAGGAATGCTGAACAGGTTGACGAACAACTCATCGTCCCTGTCAACTATCCTAGAGGTGGTACTTGGGTCGTAAGTAGCGCCAGATACGGTAACGCGGCTTTTAGATGTCTTCCATAGTGACGTTTCAGTAATAGCCTTTGGCTTCCCATCCACTCTCTGCACGGTAACTGAGTGTGGATAGGCAGTGGTAAACGATTGTAAGGTCATCATTCTATCGCGGCGGAAAGATTTTATGTCTCTGACGGAGTTACAAGAAGTATCGAAAACGTACTGAGATGCCAGCGCTGCCGCAGGATCAATCGAGCCGGCTTCAGGTCCGCCGTTAACTGCGACATAAGACAACATGTCTGCGGTCTTATTCCCCGCGCAAGAGTCGTGAAAGCAGTTAAAGCCTCGGCGGGTAACGTCATCACCACGTCCTAGCGGCATGTAACTCGCACTCCCATCGCCACTTGAGTGGCCTTCACCCCACGGACACGCAATGCTCACCCACGAATGGCCGTTGTCGTCTTTTACGTTGTCAGTTTCGTACAGCCATTCCAGTACAGGGTCGATAAATCCATTCAAAGACGCGGCGACAGGTGATAAAGGCGACCACGGTGAAGCACCGACAGAACGTGAAGCGCGGCTTTTAGTTGCGGCTTCTGCATCTTCAAGTATGTCATCCCAACTGGCGTTAAGCTCAAGCGCGTCAAGTATATCTTGTGGCGTGTACACGATATCATTAAGTTCAGTCATAACGCTGACAAAACCCGCTTTGCCTTTCTTGCCGTTAACGCCTTCTGGCAGTCGCACGATTTTACAGGGCATCTTACCGCCTTCATCACTCGCGCCAGACTCATACACGAGCTGGATAAGGGCTGTCGCGGCAGCGAAATCACGCACCGGTTCGGCGAGTATGTAGCCGTATTGGAAATTACCTTCGCTCGTTTCTATCTTGTAGGAAGGTGTAAACGTGTCAGGTATCTTGCTAAAAGGGACTTTTGTGCCAATGTCGTCAAGGACTACAACGCGAAGTGAACGAAATAACGCGCCGCGATTGTAGAGCTTTCCATCATCAGGGTGAAGGGCGCAGGTTGATGTGCCGAAGTACAGCGACATTGCTTTTTTGGATGTCTGGACAAAATTCTCTGTATCTTCGTCAGACTTAGGATAGCCCATGCCTGTCGATAACGGCTTCCGCCGCCATGTCAGTATGTGCTCGTCTTCGTCCATCTCCGCATGAAAAACGGCATCGAGAAATTCATTGATGCGTGTCTGGTCATACTCTCGCGGCGGAAGGTTATCTTCGGAAGTAAACGCCAGTGGTTTAGATACGGGAACTGGCTGCGCGGCTTGAGCTGCTTCAAGAGACGCTATTAGTGCCGCTTGCTTTTCTTTTTTGTCTTCTGTATTGTCGTGCTCAGTCATTACTATTTCCTTTGAAATTGTTTTGGTGGTCCTTGGTTGGGATTATAAAAAGCCCTGTCTGTTTATGCGGTCGGGGCTTTTTTATGCCTGTTATTTGCCATACCTGTCCATTACTTCAGGCTCTGCTTTCAAGGGTAGGGCGTTCGCCCAATCCGGTACAAACTCCATCGTGTCTTGAAGTGTTTGTTTCCATAATTCTGTTTCTGCTTCTGGCACATCCAGTATTATTTCGTCGTGGGCATGTGCCACTACCGGCGCACCGGCATCAACCATATCGCGAAGTGCCTCACGTAGCAAGCAAGCAGACGTTGCTTGCGTCACATTCTCCGCCAAAAACCCGCCCCAAAGCTGCATTCTAGGCCACGGTTCGTTGCTGTCGGCACGGGGCTGAACACTAGCTTTCATGCAGGTTACAAGGCCGTTTTCTATCTTAGCTTTAGGGTACTGTATGACAGAATCGTTAGGCAAAATACAAAGTAAAGTGCCGTCAAGTAAACCGGCCACGTAGATGTAACGAATACGCCCTGCTGCGAAAACTTTGTTGGGGGCGCGGACCGCCTTGACAGCGGCATGTTCAAGCGCGTACCAAAAATCCATTGCCCATTTGTTAGCTTTGCGCCATCGTTCAACAACGCGTTTGATAGCACTGTCAGACAATTCAAGCCCGTAGTTTTTCGCCATCGCTTTAAACGCGCCAAGTGCGCCACCAAAGCCCAATGACAAAACAGCGACTTTACCGGTCTGCCGATCATACTTGCCCATCTCGTTTGCTGTCTCGACGTAGATATCGCGGCCGTCTACAAAGATGTCCAGCACAGAGCGTCCGCCCTTGCTGTCAGATAGCCACGGCAAGACTCTTGCTTCAATCGCGGACCAATCACCCACGACAAACTTGCAGCCGACAGAGGGGATTACAGCCGGTCTAAGGAGGCGAGCGAGTGTGTCGATGACGGGTGAGGGCAGTTGCATGTCGTCGCGCATATCCTGTAAATACGTTTCAGCATCTTCAGCACTAAAACAATCGCGGCGCATGTTCTGTAATTGTAATCCGCGAGAAGCATAACGCTGAGTTTGACCAGCGCCGGCAAATACAAAGGCACCGTGTACACGGTCTGTCTCTGGGTCAGCGCGTTCAAGCATGGCGGTGAATTTTGCAACACTGGTGCTTCCGCCTTGATGAATAAGATCGACAGCTTCGCGTAAATATCCATCGAGCTGCGGCAAAGCCAATAGGTCTTCTCGAATGTGTTTATCGAGCGAAAACTTAACAGGGTCCGTTGGCTTCTTACGCGGCTTTTGTAGCGCGTCAAAAACTGGCCCTTCGGTAAACTCGGCCATTATCAGCACTAGCAACTTCCCTGTCTCGGTCACGCTTCGTACTTCGCCATTGGTTAGACTGGACAGCCTGTCGCCAAGCTCGGCTTTTTCGTCCGCCGCGTAACTTTGCGCCAGTGTTGCGAGTTTACGGTCGATACGAATACCGCGGTCGTTGATGCGCTCGTTAACCTGCCAATCTTCGTGATCAGTGTCGAGCATGGGGCGAAGACTAAGCGCGAGTCCTTCCGTTGCGAGAACGTCTTGCTTGCAGTATGCGCCCATTTGCCACATCAGCTCAGGGTCGTCGTTAAACGTGCCGTCTCTTTGTGGTTTGGACAGCTTACGTATCAGGGCTGATCCTCGATGGTCCTTCTTGTGTAGAGCATTCATCGCACGGGTCGCACCGTCAAGTGTAGCGGGGAAAGCGTTTACACGACATTGTGCCGCCGTGCAGCGCCATTTCTCGGCAGGCAGTTCAGGGAAGTCGTGGTCTTCAACCGCGATGCACTCGTATATCAACTGGTCAAAACGGGCGTTATGCGCTTCGATAACGTCCGCATCGGCTATCGCCCAATATAGATCGCCGTCCACGCTATCATCGGCATACCAAAGCCACGAATTAACGTGGCCTGTATCGTCGCGAAGTCGGAAAGAGCAACACAGGATTTTCGTGCTTAGATGTTGGGCGTAATTGTCCGCGCCGACTTTTTTAAGGTCGGCACGGCTACGCGTCTCAAAGTCCAAAGACATTACAGAGGTCATATTATATCCTCGGTGATCGAGCGAGTTTGATGGCGGCTTGTATGCGCTTATGTTCGGTTTCGTCTAGCCCTTTGACTATGCTCATTTCCATAGGTAGCGAGTCTTTCAAGGAATGTAACGCAGTTTCGGCGCAATAACTCGCAATGGAGCGCGCCCAGTTAGCCTCCTCGTCGTCCCCCTGCGCTTTATCAAACTCGATACTAACCGCAACACCTAACAACTGATGCACTTTCTCGGTCATCGAGAGAAGGATTAAAGGAACAGGCATTTTACTGCCGTTTTTTGTGCTGATTCTTAATCGCTCGGTGAGCAGCTTAGTGAGCGCAATGTTATTGTCTATCAGTGCTTGTCGTTCGACCTTAGGAATACTGTCTAGGTTTTTCATCGTGTAAACGTCCTATTGATTGGCGGAGATAAAAACGCCGACTCAAGGCCGGCGTTTGTTTTACTCTAAACTGCGATTAAGCAGATCGTCTTTTCCGCTTTCGAGCCGTTGGCTCTGGTGCGGTTTCAGGCGTTGGTTCTTCTATCGCCGCGACAGGTTCAGGTTCCGTTTGTGGCTGTCCCTCCTCAGGTTTATGAACCCAACCCTCTATCGTCAGTACTGGCTCAAACGTTTTACCGTGCTTCTTATGAACGTAACTGGATTTCTCCAATACGATCTCAGGGATGTAATCCGTACGGCCGGCATTTCCACGATTAACGACAGCAGTAAGGATACCCGCCACCGCTTTTTTCCCGCCACGTGAAGACGTTTTGTAAAGCAGTTGAACCCCTTCTTCTGGACCTTCCACGCCTTTCATCGCGAAGCCCACTTGTGGCACCCAACTATTACCTTCGACAGTTGGCAGGGATGCCTTGTCGATAGGTGGTTGGCCTTGCATAACCATTTCTTCGCCTTGCAGCTTAAAGTCGTGCCACGCTATCCAACCATGTATGTAGGTTTCAGGGTCAATAACGAAAACGCTTTCGTCAGAGACTTCTGTATCTTCACCACCATAAACCCATTCGCCAAACTTCGTTAGCTTGAGAAAGAGAAAGTCGTTATCCATAACAGCGGGGGAATGTGCTTGCGCTTCCTCAAGATTTGCGATGAGAGTAGATATTGCTGCCGGTAAGTTATTAGTCGTCATTTTATTTTCCTATTCAGATTTAGATTTAAAGTTATTGATCTAGCAAGGCATTGAGTTGCTCAAGCCCAACTAAGGGAAGCGCAGCAGGGCGTTTATCGTCCGACTTTGCTAGTGTTGTGCCACTTGACACAGAAGTTATATACTGCCCGTACTCTTTCTCGAAGTCAACACCCAATTCCTTACATACTTTTTCTAGCTGCGGCGGAGTTTTAAGTGTGCTTATGTAGGCAAATTCGTTCTTTATCTTTCGCGCTTTGCGAACTTTTGCATCGACGGCGGCTAAGTCTGCCCATTTGCGTGTGCCGCGCTTGTTAACCAGCTTGTACCCTTCAATAGACGTGCCTAATTCAAGCTGTTCGTGCGCCATCGCCTTAACTTGTTTTGCCCATTCGATCATTTCATCCGCCAAAGGCAGATACTCGGCAAGTTTGTCCGCCGTTATCTCGTTTACACGTGATAGTCTGGCCGCTTCACCTGTTTTGGCAGGGCAGATTGCGTGAGCAGGACAGTATTTGCACCAGCTTCCTGCTTGGGGGCTAGGCACTATTTCTGTTTCGGCTTTACTGATCGCGGTAAAATAGCGGTCTTCAAAGGCATCAAGCGCCAAAGGGGCTATCGTCCAATGGGAGTAATCCGCCCCATCATCGTTAGGCTGCACAATAGCAAGGTGAATGCGCTCGACTTTATCGAACATGGGCGCGGTTTTTGCGTCTGTCGCCGCAGCTAGGGCGTAGAACAGTAATTGCGCGTTTTCCTCAACGTCTACCGTAACGTACCCAAACTTGTAATCAAGCACTAGCAGGTCTTTACCGTTCTCGCTTAAAGCGAGCATGTCAATTGAACCGCCTATGTCATCGTCTATCTGGACAAACGGCTCAAGTAAGATATTGCTTTCGATGCCTAGCTCATTAAGCACTTGTTCAACGCACTTAAGTGCTGGGTCAAGTTTTTCTTTGATTAGGTCGTCTGTTAGCGCGATTCCGTTGTAGCTTTCGCCATTGTAAAGCTGCTGCACGAAGGTTATGTCGTCTTTGTACGCTTTTTCCATGCAGTTATGAAGCAATGTGCCGGTATCCGCAGCAAGGTTCACGCTTTTCTCGACACTTCGCGGTACACTTTCTGCTAGCTTGTGCCAGCTTGGACAGCCAATAGTGCGTGAAGCGACAGAGCCGCCATATTTTAAATGTACTGCCATGATTATTTCCCTTTTTTGTAGCCTTTTGATGAATCCATATAGCTTGCAAGCGTGTAGTCAGTGGGGTTTATTGGCTTTTCGGGCTTAATCCAGAGACGCGCTAACAAGACGGCTCCTTCTGGTGAGAACCCCTGCTGATAACTGACTTTATTTTTCTGCCCATGATCATTTTCTTTTTTCTTCATAACGTGTAAACGTCCTTAAGTTATCGGCGAGACATCGACGCTTTTTTAGCAATCGCTTCTTTGTACGCTTCATTGTGCTCTTCAACAAAGTCTAGCAAGGCCGCAATAGTTTGCGCGATTGACATACTGTACGTTTCCGCTAAGTTTTTTACGTCCCCGTGCAATGATTGGGGGATGTTGCCAAGCGTAAAACGCGTACTTTCAGTCTTGTAGCTTCGGGCGAAGTTAACTTTTACATAATTCGCACTGTCTTCAAATGAAAAAAATTCGTCGTTTGGTGCTTCCATGATATACTTTCCTAAAGTTTATTGAATAGAGGTGGCATAGTATCAAAACAGAAAAGCAATTACAAAACTATCTTAAGAAACTCGCCGAGCGCCATAAGGTTTTGTTCTTTAAACTTGAAGCTGTCGGGCAAACGGGTTTTCCTGACGTGCTGCTTGCTTACAACGGATGGTCAGTGTACGTGGAACTTAAAAGTGAACGAGGCACTGGCGTACTCTCAAACAGGCAAGTGATGATGCTCGATAAACTTTCAAACAACGGATTAGAAGTGCATGTCATTAAAAATACCGAGGCAACAGACAAAATTATCGCCCACCTTGTTAACCGAAAATCAAAACCGCGCTATTGGGAGGCTGTTTGAAAATGATAGCACCCTTTTCTGCGCCGATATGGGTTTTGGAAAAACAATTGTAACGCTTACCGCGCTTACCGAGTTATTAAATGAAGGAGTTATCGGTCGCGTCTTGATTGTCGGACCATTGAAAGTCGTGAACACTGTTTGGCGACAGGAGGCGGATAAATGGTCGCACACTGAGCGCCTAACATTCGCCATTGCGACAGGTACGCCAGCGCAAAGGTGTCATGCTATCGAAAGTGAAGCGCAAATTGTGCTAATTAATTTTGAGAATTTGGCATGGGCCTGCAAACGTTACAAAAATAATTTGCCTTTCGACGGTCTAGTAATTGATGAGCTGTCAAAATTAAAAAATTCCGGTGGTGCAGGGTTTAAGGCATTGCGGCACCGTTTACACGTCTTTAAATGGCGAGCGGGTTTGACCGGTACGCCTGTTAGTGAGGATTTTGAAGGGCTTTACGGCATGACATTTGTACTCGATAGCGGCGAGAGACTAGGCACACGAAAAGATTTGTTTATGCGCCGGTATTTTTTCCCTACGGACTATAACGAATACAATTGGGCATTGATTGACCCAACAGGCGCAACATTACTCGATAAAGTGAAAGATTTAATTTTTGTGGCGGACAATGCAGCTTATAAAGAGACACTACCGGCAATAGTGCATGAAACTGTGCCGGTCGTGCTCGATAGTAAATCGCGAGTGCTTTACGAGGCCATGAAAATTGATGCTGTTATTGGTGACATTACGGCAGATAACGCGGCCGTTGTGGTTGGTAAACTTGCTCAAATCTGTTCAGGCTGGCTATATCGAGAGGATGAACCAACGCTGGCTATCCATGAGGCCAAATTAGCAGCGCTTAACGCGATGGGCTTAAATAATAATGTTGTTATCGCATACTGGTTCAAAGAGGATTTAGCGAGGCTAGAAAAGCATTACCCTGACGCTGTGACGTTCGATGGTAGCGAAGAAATGATTCAGCTATGGAATAAAGGCGAAATAAAGATGATGTTTATTCAGCCTAGGTCCGCCGGCCACGGATTACAGTTGGAAAAAGGCGGCAGTACCTTAATCTGGTATTCGCCGGTTTGGTCACGTGATCTGACAGAGCAGACAGAAGCGAGAATTTGGCGGCAGGGACAGAAGCACACTGTGAACGTGTACACGTTGTGCGTTACTGATTCTATAGAAAGCGAGATGATGAAAAGGGTTGATGGTAAGGCGAGCTATGCTGAATTGCTTGCCTCCCATCTTGGTTAAGGTAGAAAAATGCGCTGTGAAAGTAATTTTCTACCCTTTACTACTCATTAATTTTGCAATCGTAAAGGTAAGCGGTCTTTTCAAGCGCAAACCATGCCAACGCATTGGCAACGTGTATATAGTCCTCGTTATCTTCGCCGTCTTCTAGTGCTCGCGCTACTTCGTACTCGCCCAGTCGTACATAGTTAAGCACGGCGACAAATTCCGCTAACGTGGTGAATCCTTGGGCTTCAATTGTTTCTCTAGCCATCGCGTGAATGTTCCCTTTGTTGGCCTCATAGAAAGCCACGGTGTCCGTGTGATAAATAAAATTGGAAACGCCACCTTCCGGCCCGTGATTCGCGATGTCAGAGGCTGATTTTTTCCAGTCTGTCCACTTGCCAAATTGCTTGATAACGGCGCGGGATAGTTGCGGATTGTTTGTGTTCTCGATGAAGGATGATAAATTCATGCGGGTTGGTCCTTTATAAATGGTTTAATAGTGCTTGAATGAGTAGGAAAGAGCCGCAAAAAAGCGCGGCCCCTAGTATTACGTCTGGTTTAATCTTCATTATTTCGGCCTCGTGTAAACGTTTCAGATTGTTCTCGTAAACTAGCAATAACGGCTTTTTTTGATAGACTACGCGCAATAAAGCGCTCGCCATCTCGCGTCACTAACTCGCCTTTGTACAGTGGACGGTCTTTGTATCGACTTGTGCACATTTTCAATTTCATTTTTCTAAACCTCTCAGTTGTGCTAGTGCTATTTCCTTCACAGTCGCAACGGCTTTTTCTGGTGTTTCGTATCGGTCCTTGTTCGACAGATAGCCAAAACCGATATCAAAATCAGTCATGGGCGATGCCCCACCGTTGCCGTAGCCGTCTAATGTCATTTTCTCGCCGCCATCTGTTAATGATTCGGCAACACGCCAGCATAAACGCCGTTGAAAGGCCATATGAGCCAAACTGAACGCGACACTCTCAGCGCTGAAAGGTGTATCACTTGTTTTTATGCAGATCTCGATTGAGGCTTTAGACGTGCCGTCTTGATTGCGCCAGATCGCCCATATTTCCAGTGTATAACCTTCGAGCGCTAACTGTGAGAGCACGGCCATTATTGCAGCTCCCTTGTTCAATGCGTGATGTTGTTCACTATCGAAACGGCGGCCCACTTGAACGCCAATTTTTAAGCGCTTGTCCGCTTCTACTTCATCGAATGACATCATGCTATCAGGCAAGCCGGCGAGAAAAGCCGGCACAATAGGCGCGAATCCTTGCACATCGTTCAGTATTGCCGGCTCTGGTATAGCGCCGCCGGCCAGCGTTTCATGCGGCACTTCTAGCCTAGGCATTGCCGCCGCACCTTCTCGCCAATTGCCACCATTGAGCGCCGTTTCTATGGCAGTTTCCATGTCCATCTCGCTGCTAGTGGTACTGCTAGCCTCACCTGCTCGCGGTAAAGCGGGGTTATTTTCCAACGATTGCACGTGCGCGCCCAATGCCGTTATCGAGTCGAATCTAACAGTGTCAAATCCCTTCATTGTTATAGGCCTCTTAAGTTCAATTGCGAAATTTGATCTTTGGACAAGCCATTACCGAAACACTCCAGCATGGCCTCTTTTTTGGTCTCACCCATTGCCAGCAAACCAGCGCCGCGGATGGAGGAGCGCGGCGATATAACAACAATGATACCGGCCGTCTTTGCGTCTTTCCTCGCGGTCTGTACTAACTTGACCCATTCGGCGGCTTCACCGGTGCTAGTGTCGCCACCTAAACGCGCATATTCCGCCTCTGCCAGTCTTAGCTCTAGCTTTGTATCGTAGTCTAACTCTATTCGAGAAAACCGGTCTAGGGTCGCGCCGTCAAGCGCTTGGCGCTTGTAGTTAGCCGTTGCGCCGTTGCCGTTAGTGTTTGCCGCGGCGATACAATAAAAATCATCGTGTTGCTTCACCGTGCCATTCGGAAAGGTATATTCGCCATTGGCTAGCGCTTGATTGAAGGCTATTACGGCCGTCGGATTACTTGCGTCTATTTCATCGAACAAGAAAACGCCGCCGTTTTTGTAAGCGTCATAGAAAGATGTTTCGACATATTCGCCGCCGGCGTTCATGTATCCGGTTAACTCGTATTTTTGGAGTAGCGCACCGGTTGAATGGAACGGCACTTGCAGCGCTTGCGCTGCTTGGCTGGCCAGTGTTGTTTTGCCAGCGCCGGCCGGTCCGAACGTGTACACGTTATAACCCGCTTGCAATCGTTTAATGATTTTTGGAAGTGCTTTGTGCGCGCCTTTGATAGTGGCCGCGGTTTTTGTTTCATGTAGCACTTCAAGAGTCGTAACAGGCTCTATCATGCTTTCCACAATAGCGCGGATGGCGTTTTCATCAATGGCCGGCGCTGTAGGTGTTGCCGGTGTTAGTGTCGCGAGAAGTGCCGCAAGTGCCGCGGCGGTATCACTTTCTACCGGCTGGACCGGCGGTAATGGTGCGGGGGTTGCGGCCGGCGGTAATGGTGCGGGGGTTGCGGCCGGCGGTAATGGTGCGGGGGTTGCTAGCCATCCGGTCCAGCCGGCTTTAGTGGCGCGTTCACATAGCTCAGTATCGGTGATGTCGGTCGATGCTATGCCGTTAGCATTGAGGAATCGACGGGCGTTGCGTATCATTTTGGGCGTGTACATAAAGGTATGTCCTTTTTTGGGTTGGTTGGTTGGTTTATGTTGCTTGTCTCATTGTGCCATTGTCACAAGATAGACAAGCTGGCGCGGACTTCATCGCGTCGATGTTTTTCTGACTAGTCCGTACAGAAAAACCGCAATCAGTACATTCAACTTTCAACTGTCGGTTTTTTTGCTTGGTTTTTCCGGATCGATTGGGGTCCAACGCGTCGTGCGGTATGGGTCCTATCATATCTTCTGAACATAGTTCCGCGAGGTATTCAGCAAGTTCAGGACTTGCGCCGGTATGGGTCCACGTTTGGCCGCCGGTCCTACTTTCTGTTGACGTTAACCCTACAACGCTAGCGATGCGCTGAAAGCCGCTTTTGTGTCCGCTTTTGTTGCGGTCGAAAGCGTGGCAAAGCTCATGCACTAAAGTGGTTAGTATGTCGATTGAATCGGCAGCGCCTTTTTCGGCCGTGATGAATATTTCAGTGATGTTGGCATCACTTGCGGCCGGATTCCAACATTCACCTAGCACGGTAGAAGTTAGCGTACCTTTGGGCGCGGTTAACGACACCCTGAACAAAGGTGCGTCTATTTCTGGCAATGCCGGCGTGAAAAGTTCGGTTACACAAAGGTTACTTGCGGTTACTAACCAACTTTCACGGGTTTGAGGTGTAACCTTTTGGGCGTTTTCCATGCTTATTTCCTGTATATATAAAATGAATCAAGACTATACACTGTATAAGCGAGGAAAGCATGGGGAATGTTACAGTTTTTTGTGTTTTTGTTACGGCAAAAGGTACAGTTTTTTGAAGTGGTGTACCGGTAGGCGCGGTGCGGGTTTGGCGGGTTTTAGTTACACTAGTTACATAGATCCTTATAAAAAGACTCTAATTTTTTACCTTTTTTTTACCTAATATATATATATAGAGTTTTTGAAATGGTGTAACCGGTGTAACAGGTGTAACAATTGCCTGCTGCTGCCCTGCTGTTCACCCGCCGCAAAACCCCTGTTTCCCCGCCCCTTCTTGTTAGCGTTAACAGGCTATATCGCCGCTATGCCATTTTCTTTGTGTATTAATGGCATAGCGTGGGCATGTATTAAAACGCCGTGTAAACGCCCCTAGGCATCTTAGCTGCTCGTCAACTACTATAACCAAATAAAAGATATATTATTAATTGTTGCAACGTGCGCCAAACTCTGCCGCGAGTACATGGCAACGTGTAAACGTTAGCAACATCTGGCAACATCTGGCAACGTGGCAACATCTGGCAACATGGCAACGTGTACACTTTAGCAAACACGGACCAACAAGCTGGCAACGTGTACACATTACCTACCTGCCTTCAACACGTGTAAACGTAAACAATATGCTAACGACACAAAAGAGGTGCCCCCCATGCGATTTGAAACGCAAAGACACGCACCCGTACCGACCCATTCACAAAAATTCCCTACTTTTTGATTTCACTATGCTACTTCTATGCTATAGTGCCTAAATGCCTAGAACTCGAAAAGACATACTGCCGCCTGTAGAACACGTCGATGAAGACGAATATGACGTAGGACGGTTAATGCCCATAGAAGACTTCCTTGACAGACATCACCCGCAAAACGATCAATATGTGCGAGGGGTAGAGCACGTCCAAAACCAAATCGTGCATCAGTCCAGTAAGTTACGACCAAAGCAAGTCCAGATACTAAAAACGGTGTTTCTTGGACTAAATTACGTAAAAACCGCCGACCGCCATAACACAACGTCTGGAACTGTATCCAGACTTGCCCGAAGCGAAAACGGCGCTAGACTGCTTAAACTACTACAATACCACTTAACCCTCTTAGAAGGACCAAATTTAGCGCAGCGCCGCAACATGCTTTGGCGCATTGGGCAAGAAAACGAGCTTGTGGACCCTAAAGTGACTATCTCCGCTGTCGCAGAGCTTAACAAGATGACGTACAAGGAGTGGGAGCAGACTAATCCCCAGCAATCGACTCAGACACCCGTGGTGCAAATCAACATAAACCAAGACCTACTCCCAAAAACGACATTGGACCAGTAAAATGCAGTTAAGCCCCGCCGATAAAAGCTGGTCGCTACCCTACAACCCCCGTGAACTGATGGTCGAGTTCCACCAGCGGACGCAACGGTACGCTTTTCTCATTTGTCACCGCCGGTACGGAAAAACAGTGGCTTGTATTGCGGAACTTATCATCAGAGCCTTGTACACCAAGAAAAAGAACGCTCAGTACGCGTATGTCTGTCCTTTTCGCTCTCAGGCGAAGGCTGTCGCGTGGAATTACCTTGTCGATATGACCCAAGGCATTGCGGAAGATGTAAAAGTCTCTGAACTTTCTGTTACGCTGCCGAACGGCGCTAAAATATGGCTTTCAGGCTCCGATAACGTCAACGCGCTACGAGGTCTGTACCTCGACGGTGTGGTCCTTGATGAGTTTGGACAGTGCCGCCCCGACCTTTTAGAAGCAGTCATTATGCCCTGCTTACTCGACCGAAAAGGCTGGTTAGTTATTATTGGCACGGCGTATGGGCGGCTGAACAAGTTTTTTGACTACTACGAGAAATCAAGAGACGACCCAGAATGGTTCCATGCGGACATAAAAGTGTCTGATTCGGACATTATCCCGCTAGAAGAGCAAAAGCGCATACGAGAGGCAATTTCTGAAGCAAAATGGAACCAAGAATTCCAAAACGACTTTTCCGCTGAGTTAGTCGGCACTTATTACGCAAGCCTTATCAACGAACTGGAGCATGAGCACAAAATTAACACGTCTACACTACACGACCCGCATTTGCCGGTCCAAGTGGCGTTTGACATCGGGCGAAAAGACAACACTTGTGCTTGGTTCTGGCAAGAAACGGGACATGGCATAAAGTGGATCGACTTCTACACCAACAACGGTCAGCCGGCCTCGCATTACATCGACATGCTCAAGGAAAAGCCCTACGACCTAAGCCGTGTACACCTGCCCCACGATGCTAAGGCTATGACGTTCAGCACAGATAAGTCAGCGCTAGAGCAATTCGTTCACGCGTTTGAGAAAAAAGACACGCTTATCGACCTTGTGCCAAAGCTCTCTGTCGAGGACGGCATTGAGGCAGTACGGCAGACACTCAAGTTCAGCGAGTTTAATGGCGAAACCTGTTACTATGGCATTGAATGTTTGCGTGTGTACAGAAAGAAATTTGACGAACTCAAACAAGTGTTTTCTAATAAGCCTCTACACGACTACTCATCTGACGCGGCGGATGCGTTTCGTTATGCCAGCATAATGGCAAACAAGTCCTACAAGCCCGCACCAACGCCACATGAAAGCATAAGAGCGCAAATACGAAGTGGTGGCGAGTATCAGTTAGAAAACCTATTTAGCCAGCGTGAGAGTGCTAATAAAAAGAGCTTTATCGCTCAAAGGAGAATTTAAGCGTGGCATACGACACAAGTACAGACGATAAAATCGAGTCACGTAGCGATTACGCGGATACACCTGCGGGCAGATACAAATATTGGGCAACAGAGCTAACGGTCAGCAAAAAAGCAAGAGAACCGTGGTGGAAAAAGTCCGACAAGATTATTAACCGTTTTATAGGCAAGCACCAAGGTATTGAGCGCGGTGATGATACAGGCGGGTTCAATCTGAACCTGTTTCACTCTAATGTGAAGACGTTAGGCGACATGCTGTACGGAAATACACCTAAAATCGACGTTTCACGACGATATGCCCAACCAAATGACGATGTAGGCCGTGTTTCGGCTGAAATCATGGAGCGATTGCTCAATTTAGACATTGCGAACAACGGGGCAGAGATTGATGCCGTGTTCCGCGCTACTTTGCAAGACAGATTACTCTCCGGTCTTGGTTGCGCCAAGGTTGGTTACACTTTCGAGAGTGAAGAAGTGCCTGTCTTAGACGAGATGGGGCAACCGACCGGAGAGACCGAAGAAAAGCTCATTTCTGAAGACGCGCCTGTCGATTATTACTATTTTGGTGATATTTTGTGGGGCTGGTGCCGTACTTGGGACAAAATGCCGTGGTTGGCGTTCAGAAGCTATCTCAGTAAAGACGATGCCGCCGCACGGTGGGGCGAAGACGTTGCTGAAGAGCTAACGTACAAGAAGCAGACAAAGAAAACGTCAAATGAAGGCGTAGAAGACGATGCTAATGATTCGGCTTGGATGCGGGCAGAAATTTGGGAGATTTGGGACAAAGACACAAAGAAAATCTGCTGGATTTCGATGGGTTACGACAAAACGCTAGAACATAAAGACGATATCCTTGAAATTCCTAACTTTTGGCCTGTACCACCGTTCTTTATCGCTAACGTCACCACCAGCCTGTATACGCC
>Ga0307984_1000422_pt1 | contig 18666 bp, 17 predicted proteins | sample EllFjometageno78_FD_203169 | JGI IMG/M metagenome (GOLD analysis project Ga0307984, IMG submission 203169) | Marine microbial communities from Ellis Fjord, Antarctic Ocean - #78 | ecosystem: Environmental > Aquatic > Marine > Unclassified | place: Southern Ocean | collected 2014-10-09
TGATACATCCATCACAAGTGTAGAACTCCGAAGGATACTCACATGAACCATCGTCAAATGTTGAATCCGGATTGTAGTTACAAGCTGAACTGTCTTGACATCCAGCAACACCTAAAGGAAAGGTTAAAGACATACCCTCAGCGTAGTGAGACTCTTCAGCTTGGTCACGAATTTGAATGTTGACAAGCGCGTTAACCTGGCCCGAAGTAGTGAACTGACCTAGCAGAACTTGACCCGCTACAGGAACGCCTTGTGCGTTCGCTCCAGGAACAACGAATATAGACCCACCTATGAAAGTGTTGACCACAAAGTCTCCACCTGAGTTAAAGTCATCCAGAGAAGTCAGCGCAGCGTCGAATGCACTATTCAATCCATCATCGTCTCCAGGTTGTGCACCAATTGTAAACCAACTGTCGAATTCAAGATTTGGAAATGCTGCAAAAAACAAAGGATTAACACCTCCTCCAAAGTCTGAGCCTACTGCATCATTGTAGAATCCATCTACAGCAGATGAAGTCATCGACCATGGGGCTGTATCCGTTCCATAAGCAGCTGTTACTTCAGCTGCTTCAGCAGTAAAATTAGCATATAGACGGTAAGTAGTCGCTCCAGTCCCTAGAGGGTCAGAAGAAACAACCTCGTAAGAAAGACCAGTACAAAGACCGTCTCCCCAAGAACATGAACCGTCGTCATACAATGCAGAAGCATCATAGTTTTCTGCGTCAGGATTCATACAACCGCTACATGAAGAATCATCTCCTCCACACACGCCACAAAGATCATCCGTTGAACAAGAACCGTCGTCAATGATTGCTGCCGGATCATAGTTGCAAGCTGAAGCATCCGTACAACCTCCACACGTAGAGTCGTCACCACCACACACGCCACATTGATCATCATACGCACAACTACCACTGTCAATGATCGCTGCTGGATCATAGTTACAAGCTGAAGCATCCGTACAACCTCCACATGTTGTGCCGTCTCCGCCACAAAGTCCACAAACGTCTAACTGGTTACCTGCGCAATCACAATCGCCGTCAGCTATTCCGCCTCCGCCACAAACACCACACTCATCAAGAACATTTCCATCACAGTCACAAGCACCGTCAGCTATTCCGCCTCCACCACAAACACCACAATCATCAAGAACATTTCCATCACAGTCACAAGCGCCGTCAGCTATTCCGCCTCCGCCACATACACCACACTCATCATCTTGAGCACATGAACCATCGTCTATAATGGCAGATGCATCATAATTACATGCAGTCGCATCTGTACAACCACCACATGAGGAATTGTCACCTCCACAAACACCACAATCATCGTCCTGAGCACATGAACCATTGTCTAATTCAGCTGCTGAATCATAATTACAAGCAGTAGGATCGGTACATCCAACACCTACTTGAGGGAATGTTAAAGTAAGACCTTCTGCGTATTGACTAATCTGAGCTGCGTTACGAAATTGAATATTCACAAGGGCATCTACAACACCTGAAGTTGTGAATTGACCTAGCAATACTTTACCTGCAACAGGAACTCCTTGAGTATTCGCTCCAGGAACAACAAATATTGAACCGCCGATAAATGTGTTGACCACAAATTCTCCTCCTGAGTTAAAATCATCCAGAGAAGTAAGGGCAGCATCAAATGCACTGTTCATTCCATCAGCATCGCCAGGTTGCGCTCCAATCGTAAACCAACTGTCGAATTCAAGATTTGGGAATGCTCCAAAAAATAATGGGTTTACACCTCCTCCGAAATCAGATCCTACAGCATCGTTATAAAATCCGTCTGTTGCATCACTGACAATTTTCCATGGTGTTGTGTCTGTACCATACACTGCAGTAACTTCAGTATCCGCAGACGAGAAGTCGGCATACAATCTGTATGTGTTTTGTCCTGTTCCAAGTGGGTTTACAGCGACTACCTCATAAGATAGACCCGTTAAGAGACCTCCACCAAACGTACATGACCCATCGTCTTCAACAGCAGCGGCATCATAGTTGTCGGCAGATTCATTTGTACAACCAGAAGCAAACGTGCAAGACCCATCGTCTTCAGTTGCAGATGGGTTGTAGTTTTCAGCAGTTGGGTTTGTACATCCAGGTACAGCAACAGTTGGGAAAGTAATAGAAAGGCCTTCAGAATTACTTGTATTTGCATCAGCATCATCCCACTGAAGATTTAGAGTAAGGTTAACAATTCCGTCAGTCGTAAACTGACCAATCAACACTCTGCCATCAACACCAGCTTCTGCATCAGCAGAAACATTTGGTATTAAAAAGAACGAACCTCCAACAAATGCATTCAGATTGAATCCTGCTCCCGCTTCAAAAAGATCGAAAGCGTCACCCATCCCTACCTGTTGAATATCGCTGGTACCGTTGGAGTCAGCTGACCCGATCGTAAACCAACTGTCAAATTCTAAAGATGGAAATGCTCCGAAAAATGCTGGATTAATTGTATTTCCTAGCGTTCCCCCAACTGCATCTTGATAAAAAGAAGTCGTAACATCTAATACCATAGGAGATGCTTCAAGCGCGTAAACTGCGACAAGTTCATCAGTAGGAGAGTCAAATGTTGCGTAAACTCGATACACAGTTCCGTATGCGGATTCAGTATAAACCTCACTCTCGAGGGATACAAAATTGGCTTGGGCTAGGCCCGTTGTTAATGCTACAAGAGCAAATAGTAGATAACGTTTCATGAGTTTGTATTTTTAGCTTGAGCTATGGTTACTAGGTTAAATTTAATAATTGGACGAAGAAATAACTCAATATGGCGATTTAATGATTCAAGTTCTAGACGCAAATTAACATAAGAGGTTGCTTGAGGCTAATTATTAATTAGTTATTCCTGTTTACACAATTTAAATCCTCGAAAGCTCTTCGCAAACGAATGACTAAAGTCTTCTCACCTTCTCTTAACCAAACCCTGGGATCGTAGTACTTTTTATTCGGTTTCCCGCCCCCATCAGGATTGCCGATTTGGGCTTGTAAATAATCAGATTTAGACTCGACATAATCTCTAACTCCGCAAAGAAAAGCCCATTGCATATCCGTATCAATATTCATTTTAACAACTCCGTAACCTATCGCTTCCCTGATCTCATCAATGGTGGAACCACTTCCGCCATGGAAAACGAAATCAACGGGACTGTTTCCCAAACTGTTTTTCTTGGAGATATATGTTTGGCAGTTTTTCAAAATCACGGGGCGTAACTCTACGTTGCCCGGTTTATAAACGCCATGTACATTTCCAAATGCGGCGGCTACAGTAAATTGATTGCTTATTTCGGAAAGTTGATCAAAGGCAAACGATACTTCCTCCGGCTGAGTATATAGACGTGAGCTGTCTATATCTGTATTGTCAACACCGTCTTCCTCACCTCCTGTTACCCCCAGTTCGATTTCAAGATACATTCCCATAGGAGAAATTCTCGATAAATATTCTTTGCAAGTAAGAATGTTCTCTTCGACAGGCTCTTCACTTAAGTCAATCATATGAGAGCTGTATAGAGGCCTGCCCGTTTCCTTAAAGTGCTTTTCACTTGCAGCAATAAGGCCATCAATCCAAGGCAGTATCTTTCTAGAACAATGATCCGTATGAAGAATCACAGGAACTCCGTATGCTTTCGCAAGCGCATGGACGTGAAGCGCACCGGCCACAGATCCCAGAACTGCTTTCTCATGGGCATCCATCTTGAGACCTTTACCAGCATTGAAAACTGCACCACCATTCGAAAACTGAATGATTACTGGAGAATTTAACTCTGCCGCGGTTTCTAAAACAGCGTTAATTGAACTTGATCCAATCACATTTACAGCTGGCAAAGCATACCCTCTTGCTTTTGCATCATCAAAGACAGCTTGTACTTCATTACCGAAAAGAACACCTGAAGGAAATCGTTGTGACATGTTTATTTTTTTGTTTTCAAAACAAAAATACCGAGATATTTGATGCAAAAGGCGAAATCACACCTTAGGTTAATCACACCTTATTAACTATATGAGGCAATGTGTCTATCTTTTTATTCATAATCGCAATAAAAAGTGGGCAAAACAAGGACAACACGATCATCCCAGGATATCCGGTAGGCAGATGCGGAGCACCTTCCGCGCTTCTCAAAGTCTGATAGCTTTTGTGTGGAGAGTGATGATGGTCTGAGTGTCTTGTCACTTCAAATAAGATAATTCTTCCCATTACATGATCTGAATTCCAAGAATGATAAACCTCAACGCTTTCATATCTGTGTTCTGAAACTTTGTTCCTGACCAAACCATAATGCTCAACGTAGTTCGTCGCTTCTAACAATACTGCCCCAGCAACTGCAGCGCCAATCCAGGCAAATCCAGACACAGGACCGAGAAAAATGAATACACTTGCCAAAGCAACCCACTGTAACAATTGCCACCGGAGAACTTCGTTTTGAAAACTGACAACAGACACACCTTTCCTTTTCAGCCTCTTTGATTCAATCTTCCAAGCGTTGATCCATCCTAAAATTGCAGATCTCACCATGAAAACATAAACCCATTCATCTCGATTTGCACTTGCAGCATCTTCGGGGGTACCTACATTTTTATGATGTCCATAATTATGTTCTACAAAAAAATGATTGTACAAAGATGTTGACAGAAGAATTTTTGCTCCGAATTGCAAAGACTTCTGAGTTCGATGACCTAACTCATGCCCCACATTAATACCGATCACACCACACAGAATTCCCATACTTAATATCCGCCCACAGAAAGTTGATGAAGACAATGCCGGGTCATTGATAGACAATAAAAACCAAGTCAAGAAAAACAACTGAATGGGTATTAACGAGATTAAAATAATATTGTAAAAGGGATCTCCCTCCACTTGTTTGATTGTTTCGGAATCATAATTTGTTGAGTTTAACGGAAGAAAATGATCCAGTATAGGCAACAAGACGAATGAATATAACAATCCTGACCAAGCCAACATCCCCTCATTCGTCAAAGCAATGTACCCGAACATAGGAATGGTCAGCGCAAGCAAATATTTTAAAGACTTTGTCATAGGAGCAATTTACTCATTATTTTTCATATTCCGCAGCATCCATTTGGAATTGACGTACCAATTCTTCTGGGGATTTACCTAAATGTTTCAAAGACAAAGCTGCAAGTTTGGCTTCATTGGATTCCGGATGCAAATCAATGACGCCATTGTAGAATTTTTCGGCCATCTCAAAATCTCCCAGTTCTGTTTCATATAAATATGCAATTAAAAAAGCACATAGCGCTCTGTTCTCATAGGTCGGATATCCATCATGGATGTTTTGGAACAAACGTATGGCATCATGAAATTTTCCTGCACCACGCAAAAGATCGGCCCTTCTGACTAGATACTCTGGCACAATTGAATCGTCAGGGCAGGCGTTCGCAAAATCTGCATATGCCTTCATCAGATGACTTGAATCATACTCGACATCAGATACATGGTTTGCGATTTCCTTTTCAAGGGACACAACTTTTGCTTTAAGATCGTCACATAAACTGAGCTGATCAGGACCACCTTCAGAACAACCAATGAGAATGAGAATGAGAAATAAAATAGAAATCCTGAACCACATCATCTTACTTTTCCTTTAGGTAAACGCATCCTATAATCTACACTGACTTTGCCCAAACCAATATCCCTTAATTTACCGTGCAACAATCTTCTCTTGACAGCAGTGATATGATCTGTAATCAGGATTCCATCGAGGTGATCGTATTCGTGTTGGACGATACGAGCTGCAATGCCCGTCAAATGTTCTTCCTTTAATTCCCAATCTTCATTGAAATATTCAACGTTAATCTTGTTTGGCCTTGAAACACTCTCTCTGATCCCAGGAATAGACAAACATCCTTCTTCCATTGAGGAATGGTCGCTTGAAGGGTCAAAAATGACGGGGTTGATCATGACTCTCTTGAAGCCATTACACACATCATCATCCTCACCAAATGGAGTTCCATCTACAACAAACATCCGTATAGACTCACCTACCTGAGGGGCTGCAATACCCACTCCTTCAGCACTATACATCGTCTCCCACATATCATCAATGAGAGATTCAAGACCTTTATGACCTTTTTCAATTTCCTGGGCTTCTGCTTTTAAAACAGGATCTCCAAAAGCAACTACTGGTTTTACCATTTTACAAATTTAGCTATGCTACCTTTGCAAAATGCCTATTTTAGATTCTATTCCTGAAGCAATTGAAGTTATTCGTTCTGGGGGGGTAATTATTGTCGTTGATGATGAAGACCGAGAAAACGAAGGAGACTTCCTAACCGCAGCTCGCAATGTCACTCCTGAGATCATTAATTTCATGGCCACGCATGGTAGAGGACTTATTTGTGCGCCACTTATTGAGAGCCGATGTGACGCTTTGGACCTCGATCTGATGGTCACTTCAAATAACGCAGCTTACGAAACACCATTTACAGTCTCTGTTGACCTTATAGGTGACGGATGTACAACTGGCATCTCTGCAAGCGATCGATCAAAAACGATTCAGGCATTAATTGATCCCGCTACAAAACCTGATGTTCTCGGCAAGCCTGGACATATTTTTCCCCTAAGAGCAAAAGCAGGAGGAGTGCTTAGACGAAATGGACACACTGAAGCAGCGATTGACTTTGCGAGACTGGCTGGATTTGAACCTGCGGGAGTAATCGTTGAAATACTCAATGATGACGGAACAATGGCACGTCTTCCTGAGCTTAAGAAATTGGCAGACAAACACAAAATGAAACTTGTGTCTATCGCAGATCTCATTTCATATAGATTAGAACACGAGACACTTATAGAAAGAACGGCTGAAGTTCAATTGAATACTGAATTTGGTCCATTTAATGCAATCTCCTACAAACAGCTAACTGACGATGTTGAGCACCTGGCACTCATTAAAGGGTCATGGAAGACACAGGACGCTGTTCCCGTCAGGGTTCATGCATCTAGCATGATAGGTGACGTGTTTCAAGTGTCCGATTTAGGCAAGGGGCCCCAGCTACATGCTGCAATGTCAAAAATCGAAGAAATTGGGTATGGCGCAGTTGTTTTCATCAACAAACTTCATCAAGGAGGAGGGTTTGCTGAAGAATTGTTGGCCTATGCCAGGTATAGTAAAAAACAAGAAAAGTCTGGGGTTTTTCATCCCTTTGACTCAAAAGACTATGGAATAGGCGCTCAAATAGTCAGAGACTTAGGTATCAGAAACATAAATTTACTATCTGATTCACCTAAAAAAACTGGAGACATCGGATACGGGCTTCAAATAATTAGCCACACTTCACTGACCAAATAATCTTTATGCATTCATTTATGCATTAAAAAGCCCGCCTAAATAGGCAGGCTTATAATATTGGTTCAGAAACGAAGTCTAAGACTCAGTCGTTTCCTCAGGGCCATTCGTTTCCTTAGGCTCCTTAGTATCCTTCTTAAATTTACCATACTTCTGGCGGAACTTATCTATTCTACCAGCAGTATCTACAAATTGTGCCTTACCTGTATAAAAGGGGTGTGACTTCGAACTTACCTCCACTTTAATGAGTGGGTAATCATTTCCATCTTCCCACTTAATGGTTTCTTTTGTATTCGCAGTAGAGCGGCTCAAAAAAGCAAACTCATTACTCATATCTTTAAAAACAACGGTACGATAACCTTCTGGGTGGATTCCTTTTTTCATCTCTCAAAATTGGACGGCAAAGATAAGCATAATGTGTGTTTATCACATTCTTTGACGAATTAATTTCATTAAAAAAAAAAAATTGTTAAAAACCACAAATCAATCTAGTGAGAACAAACGATTTATATTACCTTAGCAGAGAATTTAAGTGAGTTTAGCATTGCGCTAAACATCAAGTGATAATTTGGTTAAGTTGGTCCCGCATTGAAACGTCAGTGCGGGATTTTCTTTGCCAAAAAAGAAACTGTTTTTATACAATTCGCGCTTTTTATGTGTTCATAAATAGCCTTGGCAACGCCTTTATATACATTATTTAACCACGACTTTAGCCGTGAACAATTATATATGTTTTTTAAACTAAGCACAATATTATTTTCAATCTGCCTGGCACTTATATGTGGGTTGACAAACGAACCTGGATTTGTCCATGAGGTAAGTTCTACAAAAACAATTTGCCACGGTCTTGAGTCTCCATATTCTGTAAGAATACAATCAGAAGAGATCAACGGGCTTGTACAATTAGAATTTAATATCCCACAAGGACTGAACGTCCAAGTGGTGAATAGTCAAAACAGCAAGGTTACACATCACACGCAATCAGTTTCTTTACTATGGGAAAACCTAGAGGAGGATGAAATTAATATTGAGCTTGCGTTTACCTCCAATGTAGATTTTGAGCAAGGTGAAATTGCCCCTACCCTATCCTATATTAAAAATGGTGAACGCATCGATGTCGATCTTGACAAAACAACAATTCACGAGTTATCTGCAAGAGGTGACTTGGAACAAACTACGGACAAAAACTCTGGGGTGTCGTGCCTGAGATATCTGACGGATGAAGGTGAAGGTGTTACGCGAATTGACCTGGTTATTGATGGAGAAGGTTTTGACGGATTCCTTAAAATAACCGAAGAAACTCCAAACAACTGTATTGTTGAAATTATTAACTCTGAGCTTTCCCTTTCCCAAATGGAGAATGGGCTTTTAAATTTCATATGGTTTGATGCAAAGTCTCCCTTACCCATCACGGTAACTTACAAATTATTGGGGTGCTCGCACAATGCCACTCTAAATATAAAGGGAAAGATTGATTATGCGTTTGGAAACTCAGGATTTTCACAAGATATTGCATATTACATTGCTGATTTAGAGAATAATGAAGTGATGTTGGATTTGGAACAAATCGCTGAAAGTACCTCAACTCAAAAAGTGAACAATACAAGTACAAATAACGCTTTGACTCCTGACAAAGGGGTTTCATATAGAGTACAGCTGATGGCTGGACACAATGAATTCAGTGAATCTTGGGTAACATCTAAGTACAATTTCAACGGTCGGTCAGACACTGAAATGCACGAAGGATGGATCAAGTACACGACAGGCTCGTATCAGGAGTATTATTCAGCTCGTAATGAGCGAGAAAGCATAAATAAAGTTCACGATTTTCCAGAGCCATTTGTAACAGCCTATTATTTAGGCGAACGAATTACGGTTGGAGAAGCATTGATTATTTCACAACAAGATTGGATTCAATAATGGCTACAATTCACACAGACTGGAAGTCCGCAATTAAGGGATATGAAGATTACTTGGCTTTAGAAAGAGGATTAAGTGAGAATTCTATCCTTGCATACATTCGTGACATCAAACAATTTGCGAAAATTATTGAAAAAGTGGACGGAGTTACCAATCCGGCGAAAATCAACCTGTCAAATGTCGAACATTTTTTAGCAAATCTGTACGACAATGGAATCGCTAGGAATAGTCAGGCACGCAAATTGAGTGGTGTGAGAAGTTTCTGTAAGTTTTTACGAATTGAAGGAGTGATCGAAACGAATCCCATCGAACTCATCGAAGGGCCACGACCGCAAAGAAAACTTCCTGATGTACTCACTGTTAATGAGATTGACCGCATCATCGCTTCCGTGGACATGAGTCGCAGAGAGGGAGTAAGAAATAAAGCAATGCTCGAAGTACTTTACAGTTGTGGACTTCGTGTGAGTGAACTTACCAGTCTACAAATGTCACGGGTAGATTTAATTGACGGTGTCGTCAAGGTTGTTGGGAAAGGGAACAAAGAAAGAATTATTCCAATAGGTCGACAAGCCTGTGATTCTATTGATGATTACCTGTCACATTATCGTTCTGGAATCATCCCATTGTCAGGTCACGAGGACACTATGTTTCTTGGTAGACAGGGAAGAAAAATGACGCGTCAAATGGCTTTTACCATGCTTAAGCGTAGCGTCATTGCTGCAGGCATTCGTAAAAACGTTAGTCCACACACATTCCGACACAGTTTTGCGACACATCTTATTGAAGCTGGTGCCGACCTGAGAGCTGTGCAGGAAATGCTTGGGCACGCTCAAATTACGACGACAGAGATATACACTCACCTCGACAAAAAATATCTTGAGAATCAGGTGATTTCTTATCATCCGCGCTCTTTAGAGGCCGCAAATCAGATATTAAAAAAACCTGAGAAAAACAAGTATCAATATTAAGTCAACGATTGACTAGGTCCAATGTGTACTTGAAGATCTAGGTACTTTTGACATATCCCATTGAGCAATCGCTTGAAACAGCATGTTTTCAGGTGAATCAATACTTACCTCAGACTGACCTAAGAATTTAAGCGCATCATAAATTTGATTCGGGGCGTTCTGAATTTGAATCGGAGAAGCTTTCGTAAACTTGCTTAATTTATCTTCCAGAATGTTATATGCCAAAGGGATATGAGCATATAAAGGAGACCCTAGATTTAATGCATCTTGCAGCAGCAAGTGCCTGGGGGTAGAATCTATCAGATCTGCTCCTCGAACGATATTCGTAACACCTTGGTCTGCATCATCTGTGACGACTGCAAGATGATAGGCAAAATATCCATCCGATCTTCTGAGTATAAAATCTCCCAAAGAGGACTTCAGCACGTTTTGATTTCCTTGAACCAAGTCATTCCACTTCACATCTTCAATGTTGCTCTTTGATACCCGAAATCGGATTGACCTCTCTTCTTTGTGATGTGAGATGCCATTTCTACAGGTTCCAGGATAGAAATCCAGTCCACCAGCATTTGCGAGATCTTTTCTGGAGCAGGCACATCCAAAGGTCATGCCTTTATCCTTTAGTTTCTGGAGCGCAGAATCATAAAGGTGATGCCTTTTGCTTTGGTACTGAACAGCGTTGTCCCAAACCAAGCCAAAGCCCTCTAAAGTTCTAAGAATACCATCTGCAGAGCCCTCTACTTCACGCGGGGGATCTAGATTCTCAATTCTAACAAGCCAAGTTCCATGATTTGATTTTGCATCACAAAAACCAGCAACGGCTGCGATTAGAGAACCGAAATGAAGATGTCCTGAGGGTGAAGGCGCAAAACGTCCAATATATGGTCGTCCATCCAAAACCTATCCACGGGTTAATTTACGATACTTAATACGCTTAGGACCTTTATCGCCTATTCGCTTTTTCTTGTTTTCCTCGTAGTCAGAATACGCTCCTTCAAACCAGTACGCATTTGAATTCCCTTCAAAGGCAAGAATATGAGTACAGATTCTGTCTAGGAAGTAACGATCGTGGGAAATAACGACTGCACAACCGGCAAATGAAAGTATTCCTTCTTCTAACGCACGTAAAGTGTTCACGTCGATATCATTTGTAGGCTCATCGAGGAGAAGTACATTCGCCTCAGTCTTGAGTGTCATTGCAAGATGTAGCCGATTACGCTCTCCTCCAGAAAGAACTTTACATTTCTTTTGTTGGTCTGGACCATTAAAGTTAAACCGACTTACATACGCACGTGAGTTGACTAACTGACCCCCAATTTCGATGTGCTCATTTTTACCTGATACAACTTCCCAAACAGTTGCTTCAGGATCTATATCTGTGTGGGTTTGGTCTACATATCCGATTTCTACCGTATCACCTAGAGATAGTGAGCCCTGATCAGGCTGCTCCTCCCCCATAATCATCTTAAAGAGTGTGGTTTTACCCGCACCGTTAGGTCCGATTATCCCCACGATCCCAGCAGGTGGAAGTTCGAAGGACAGATTGTCAATCAGTAGCTTATCACCGTAAGATTTCTGTAAATCCTTAACTTCCAGAACTTTATTTCCGAGTCGAGGACCATTGGGAATTGGGATTTGAAGGCGAGTGTCTTTCTCTTTCGAACCTTCAGATAGCATAATATCGTAGTTTGAAATACGTGCTTTGTTTTTCGCACGTCGTCCTTTCGGGCTCGTACGGATCCACTCAAGTTCTTTGTCAAGCTCCTTTTTACGCTTGCTCTCATGTTTTTCCTCTTGAGAAAGACGTTTTGTTTTTTGTTCTAGCCAGTTCTGATAATTGCCCTTGTAAGGAATACCTTCTCCCCTGTCCAACTCAAGGATCCATCCAGCGACATTGTCAAGGAAATATCTATCGTGCGTTACGCATAGAACCGTTCCTACATATTGCTCAAGATGTTGCTCTAGCCAATCTATAGATTCGGCATCTAAGTGGTTTGTAGGCTCATCTAGAAGCAATACATCAGGTTTCTTTAAAAGGAGTCGACATAGTGCAACACGACGCCGTTCTCCACCTGACAATTCAGAAATAAGTTGATCGTCAGGAGGACAGCGAAGTGCGTCCATCGCGATATTCAATTTCGTATCTAGCTCCCAAGCATCCAAAGCATCAATTCTGTCTTGAACCAATGCCTGGCGATTAATGAGGGCTTCCATCTTCTCTGGAGAATTGAGTATCTCCTCATCCATAAACTTTGAGTTGATCTCTTCGAATTCGGCCAATGTGTCCACGATTTCCTGTGTGCCTTCTTCCACAATTTGGCGCACTGTCTTTGACTCATCCAAGTCGGGCTCTTGGGGAAGATATCCTACTGTATAGCCTGGTGACCAAACAATATCACCTCTAAAAGACTCGTCCAACCCAGCAATTAATTTCATTACGGTTGACTTTCCAGAGCCGTTCACACCGATTATTCCAATCTTCGCTCCATAATAAAAAGACAGGTAAACATCCTTTAGAATCAACTTTCCAGTAGGTGTTTCTTTGTTCACCTTTTCCATTGAAAAGATCACTTTCTTATCGTCAGACATGTTTTGAGTTTGATTCTAATAATTCTTTATACAAAGCACAAAGGTAATTCACAACTCCCCGCCACTAACCCTTTTTAAAGCTGCTTATCACGAGAAATAGAATGACCGATTGCAACAGAATGAGAAAATAGTGAAGTATGATTATCTGATCATTCGGGACGGTTATTTCTAAGCCCATATCTAGCACTTTATAAAACAGAAATGACGCCCCAAGCCCCACCAGATATCCAGCCTGCTTTAACATGTCAATTTTGCTTAGCAGTTCTTTCCTATGTGTCACGAGCGTTTCTGCCCTCACCAAATACCCTCCAAAAATGAAGGTGAGTTGATACCCACAATAGATCACCAAGGCTGACGTAAGACTGACCCCTAGAACCAAGAAAGAGATCACGGTCAGAAGCATGACAGCTTCAACGAACAATGAGATTCTGTAAAAACTTTGAATGTTTAAGAGTTCCTCATAGAACTTTGCAATGACAATCATCGCGACAGCCAACACCATCCCTCCTATAGAATAAATTTCAGGATCCAATGGCTCATAGATTTTAAATAAAATCCCAATTGACAATCCTGTAAATGAAGAATTAAGGAGTTTATAAATCAGGAAGTTTTTTTCAACTAATTGCATTGATCGTCTTTTTTTCAGAAAGGTCGTGACCACAAAGGTACTCGCGAAGGGACATCCTTGATTACCTTGGCACCATGGCAAAAAAAAATGATCTGGAACGCAATAAAAACGAGGACCGAATGCGGCTTCTTGTTTCAGGTTTAGAAAGAAAACTAGATCTTGTAAAGAAAGGTGGAGGTGCCAAACGCATCAAGAAAGAACACGCCAAAGGCAAAATGACAGCCCGAGAGAGACTCTCTGTTTTGTTTGACCCTGAGTGCAAGCGATTCGAATTGGGTGCGCTTGTGGGAGATGGAATGTATGAGGAGTATGGAGGTTGCCCGTCAGGAGGCGTGGTTGTTGAAGTGGGGCGAATCCATGGCAGGCTTTGTATCGCCGTGGCAAATGATGCAACGATTAAGGCTGGTGCATGGTTCCCTATCACAGCTAAGAAAAATCTAAGAGCCCAAGAAATCGCGCTTGAAAACAAACTACCCATCATCTACCTCGTGGATAGTGCAGGCGTATTTCTACCTCTTCAAGATGAGATCTTCCCTGACAAAGAACACTTTGGGAGAATGTTTCGGAACAACGCAAAATTATCGAGCGAGGGCGTACCACAAATAGCCGCTGTGATGGGCTCATGCGTAGCAGGAGGTGCATACCTCCCGATTATGAGTGATGAGTCACTCATTGTAGAAGGGACTGGATCAATCTTTTTGGCGGGGAGTTATTTGGTCAGAGCGGCCATTGGAGAAAATGTGGACAACGAAACACTTGGAGGAGCTGTGACACAAACAGAAATAAGTGGCGTCATCGATTACCCATGTAAGGACGATGAAGATGCGTTGAAAACGATACGAGATTTGGCCTCACATTGGGGTGAAACATCGAAAGCAGCCAACTTCACGAGAACAAATTCCGTCAGCCCATCAGGACATTCTATTTCTTCTATTCTTCCAGAAGAACGAAACAAACCATATGAATCTCACGATTTAATTGACTCTTTGGTAGATGAGGGATCTTTTACTGAATATAAAAAGACGTTTGGAAAAACACTCATATGTGGATACGCTCGCGTGGATGGCTGGAGTGTAGGCATTGTGTGTAATCAGCGTATGACTGTCAAGTCAAAAAAAGAAGGATTGCAGTTTGGGGGAGTGATTTATTCTGACAGCGCAGATAAAGCAGCACGATTTGTCATGACGTGTAACCAAAAAAACATCCCACTTGTGTTTTTACAAGACGTGACTGGTTTCATGGTCGGTTCGCGGTCGGAACACGGTGGAATCATCAAAGACGGAGCAAAACTTGTGAACGCAGTCGCGAATAGCGTGGTCCCTAAATTCACGGTTATTGTGGGCAACAGTTACGGTGCGGGCAATTATGCCATGTGTGGAAAAGCATACGACCCTCGATTTATTGTCGCTTGGCCTACAGCAAGAATAGCTGTGATGGGTGGAGAACAAGCTGCAAAAGTTCTTCAACAAATTGAAGTCGCCAGACTTGTTAAAGCTGGAGAGCCCATAGATGAAGAAAAACAGAGTGAACTTCTCAAGAAGATAGAGGCCCGTTATGAAGAACAAACTCAACCAGAATATGCTGCTTCTCGTTTGTGGGTGGACGCGATTATCGATCCTGAAGTAACGCGATCATGGATCAGTATGGGCGTAGAAGTTGCGAATGAATCTCCATCTGAAAAGCCATTTCGCCCAGGAGTCATGCAGACTTGATCTGATTAATTAATCCAAAATGAATATTCGATTTATTCTCGTTATCACAGCTCTACTAAGCGCAATCCCGTTCACATCATCTGCGCAGAAGGAAAGTAAAAAAGCAAGACAAGCGAAAGCAAACATTGTGGCGTCCAATCCTTCTCCTTATTCAATTTATACTTCAGAGGGTGAATTGACTTCTTTTGACGAAATCATCAAAATGGCATTCATGTCGGACGTGGTGTTATTTGGAGAGTTACACGACAATCCCATGATACACTGGCTTCAACTGCTTCTTACTGAAGCAATCGATGTCGAAGATCGAGAACTGATCTTGGGCGCTGAAATGTTTGAGACGGATGACCAACTTCCCTTAAATGAATATTTAAATGGGTTCATTAATTTGAGTAAGCTGGAAAAAAACACAAGGGTTTGGCCTAATTTTAAAACGGACTACCTTCCTCTTGTGGACTATGCAAAAGAGAACAACCACAAATTCATTGCAACGAACGTTCCACGGAGATATGCATCATTCGTTTACCACAATGGATTAGACACCTTAGAATATTTATCTGACGAAGCAAAACAACTTCTCCCCCCCTTGCCTATCCTTTATGATGAGACCGTGGGCTGTTATGTTGAAATGCTCGAAATGTCAGGGGGACATGGTGGAGACAATCTGCCCAAATCGCAAGCCCTCAAAGATGCTTGCATGGCGCACAACATCAGTGTCAACTTACCTGAAAATGGTATTTTCATTCACTACAACGGTGCTTTCCATTCTCAAAATAAAGATGGAATCGCATGGTATTTAAGGCAAACAAATCCGGAATTAAAGGTCTTAACGATTGATGCTACTGAACAAGATGAGATCAATCACTTAGATGAAGAACGTGTGGGTGTGGCTGATTTCATCATTGTTACGCCTTTAAGTCTGACAAAAACGCATTAAAAACAGGAAGCACGCTGGTCGAGCTCACTATTGATTGCGTTCAAGGTGAATTAACGCTTCCAACATCGGTTTATATAGTGCATGAACCTCACTCTTTTCTTTACAATCAAGCGCATTGCGTAAAGTAAGTATTGCCTCAAGAAGGATTTGTTCATCTTCCACGACTTCACATTGCTCTACGAGTGTGAGCCCTTCCATTGCAGATCTATAGTCGCCAGAAGTTGCGCACCGGACGATGACATCTACACTTTCTGATGGAACAAACCCAGCACTCCACATAAAACCAAGGACATCCGCATGAATGTCTTTTCTTTCTTGGTTGTTCAGGGTCTCTAAAAACACCCCTTCGGCTGCGCTTAGCTTCACACTGGACAACAATGCTCTCATTTCATCCTTTAACGCATCGTCGTTCCGCAAACTGAACGCCTCTAAAAGCGGCTCTACCCAAGCAATGGTTCCACTTTTATCCGCTCTTTTCAAAGCTGACTTCACCTTCTTTTCGTCTTTTGACAATAGATCTTTCATTCGGCAAAGGTATCTGGTAATTTCCAACACTCCATTAATTCTGCGATCATCATCGCAGTTGCCCCCCAAACCAATCTTGATTCCAATAAAAATCCAGGGACCTGCAGCCCCTTGACCTCGTAAGATTTCCAGGTCTCCGGGTCTGAAATATATGACATTTTACATCCCAGAACATTTGAAACTTCTCTCTCATCAGGAGACCAAACCGGACGTGTATGCAGCCATGCAACATACGGCATCACATAGAAATTACTGGGTGGTATATATAAAGGACTAAGCGCGCCTAATACATTTTTCCTGTGAACAGCTATGCCTAACTCTTCACGACATTCCCTGAGTGCCGTATCGATGTAATCTGTGTCGCTGAGTTCCATTTCTCCCCCTGGCATGCCCACTTGTTTTGAGTGTACACCATCGTATTCTGCCCTCTCTATCAAAACGCCTTCGATCTCGCCTTCTTGAGTCGGGTACATCAACCACAACACTGCCGCTTTTCGAGCAGATTCTAATTCAGACATCTTAAAAGAAGTGGGGCGATAGGGTGGCGCAGCTTTTATTTGGGCAATCAACCCCGGCAATGGGCCAGTAAGCCTATTGCTTAGGGCAACGACCTGTTCAGGAACATTCTCGTGAGAAAAGTTGAAAATTTCTTTATTCAGATTCACGCCTACAAGGTCGGTCGGTTCTACCTTCGCTCAATGCAAGTTCCCCTAATAGATGAAATCAATGGATTTCCTCCTGTCACAGAAAGTCGCAAGGATGGGATTCTCGCTGTGGGTGGAGAGTTAAGCGCCACATTGTTATTGTCAGCATACGAAAAAGGCATCTTTCCATGGTACAATCCAGGAGAAATGATCATGTGGTGGTCACCTGAAGTACGGGGAGTGATTCATCTAGATGGATTAAAAAAGCACAAGAGTATGCGGAACGAACTAAATAAGAAGAGATACAAAGTCACATACGACACCTGTTTTGAAAAGGTAATCCGAGCGTGTGCACATGATCCAAGAGGGAATGAAAAAGGCGATGAAGCGGGGACATGGATTGGAGATGACATGATCGAGGCATATACTGGCCTACACAAGCTAGGAATGGCGCACTCCATTGAGGTTTGGCTTGGAGATGACCTCGCGGGTGGATTATACGGGGTATCCATCGGAAGGATGTTCTTCGGTGAGAGCATGTTCTCAAAATCAACAAATGCGTCAAAAGTGGGCCTCTTTCATTTGGCCGAAAAACTAAAGAATTGGGGATTTGGACCCATTGATTGCCAAATGATGAATAGTCACATTGAGACACTTGGCGCTGTCCCCATGAGTAGAGAAGAGTTTGGGGCAGTTCTAAATCAGTATCTTAGGGCAGGTGAAACAATAAAAGGTTCTTGGACAGAGTAACAATGCAACGAATTACATCATATTTCGTACTTCGCAGACGCTTGGCTAAGTCCTGGCTGAAACTCATTGGATGGCGCTTTAGAGGTCAGGACCAACCCAGTCGGTGGAGTCTCATTATGCTCGTAAGTCCAGCACAGGGCAAGATTTTAAAAATGCAACATCGATGGATGACATTTTTAACATCAAACCCTTCGAAGTGGGTTGAATTGGATAATATTGAAGAAATCGCACGCATACTGAATACAAAGAAAACTGTACTCATAAAATGGGACGAAAACATAAATATTGAGGCATTCTATCAAATGCTTTTACATGCACGAAATAACAAAGTAAGAATTTCTGCGTGTGCATGGGATACAACTCACAAAGCCATTAAGTTTCATTCTCAATTCAGACCCTCTCCATATGCTGAGCGCGACCTCAGATACATTTCTCGGTTTTTCGTGTATTTCAAGAATGTTTGAATTAACATGTTATGAACAATAGGAGCGGTTTCGTTAACAAGCCGTTAATATCTGGTCACGTTATGATGTCATATATCATGACTCTACTGCTAAATTGCTTCAATAACCACTAACCTTAAAACCAGACTTAACATGAAGATGGACAAGTATGACTTAATGATATTAGATATCATCCAATCTCACAAAATGGACAACCAAAGTCACATTA